>Ga0302326_10013841_pt1 | contig 17088 bp, 12 predicted proteins | sample Palsa_T0_3_FD_202264 | JGI IMG/M metagenome (GOLD analysis project Ga0302326, IMG submission 202264) | Peat permafrost microbial communities from Stordalen Mire near Abisko, Sweden - Palsa_T0_3 | ecosystem: Environmental > Terrestrial > Soil > Palsa > Peat permafrost | place: Sweden: Abisko...
CTCGCAGCACGAGCAGGCCGCAGAAGCCGAGGGCCGTGGCCACCCCGTCGAGATGGCCGCCAGCGATCATCGCCCACAGGATGAGCGGGTTCACCGACCAGAGCAGGTGGGCGCGGGCCCGCCTCGCGGGATCGGAACGGAGCAGCCGGTCGAGGGCCAGCGCCACCACGCCGAAGGCGAGCGCGTTCCACAGCTTCAGCCAGAAGGTAATCCGAGCCGCCGACGTCCCACCCAGTTCCGCGGCGGCCCATTCCTCCGCCGTGGCCAGGGGGCCGTAAATCGACGGGGTGTTCAGCCAGGTGCGCGGCGCGAGCCTGGCGATCGGATCCCCGGTGCGTTTTAGCTGCCCTGGGGTCATCACGTAGGGGTTATGGCCGGTCACGACGATCCTGCCGTCGATCGCATAGCTGATCTCGTCCGTGGACCCCGCGGGTGGCAGCACGGTCAACGCAGCCGTCGCGACCAGGGATCCCACCAGGAGCAGCCGCGCGGACGGGCGCCAGCCACGCGCCACGGCAGCCAGCCCCGCGGCCACGCCACCGCAGCCGACGACCGCCGCCACCCACAAGGCGATGGTCACCAGCCCGGGCCGCAGCCGCAAGTCAAGCCACCACGGCGGGCCCACCGCAGGCCGCGGCATAGCGGCGACCGCCGCGCTCGGGCCGGCGGCGGACACGGCGATCATCAGCAGGATCGCCACGCCGATGGCTACCGTGGCTGACCAGGCAAGGACACGCGTCGTAGGGTCCGGGGGGACCCTCCCGCCTCGCGTCCGGGCCCGCGTCGCGGCGCCCGGCGCGAAGTGGGTCTGCGGACTCGGCGCTGAATCCTCCGAGGAAGTCAGTCCTGTCATCCAGTCTTCTTCCGGATCACGCGCGAGCTCCGCAGCCACCACCGAAGTACGTTGTCCTATTGAATTTATTGACAGTAGCAGCTGATCTGTAGAGCGACATCCTGGACGGGTCGGTCCTCATCTATCATTTCCGCCGGGCCCCATCGGCGTCGCCGCCCGCTCCTGCGTCCCGGCCGGCTCCGCTGTGTCCAGGTCAGTGGAGCTCGGCTCGCTGATACCGGACCCGGAGCCAGCAGGTAGGGCAGCAGCGGGCTTGTGCTGCAGCGACGGAATCATCGGCACCAGGATCTGCGTCATGATCAGCCAGGTGACCACGGCGAAGACGATGCCGCCGATGACATCGGTGACGTAATGCTGGCCCAGGTAGACGACGCTGAACCACACCGCCGCGCACCAGGTGAAGGCCAGCGCCGCGCCCCGCCGGGTCACCGGCCACAAGGCCAGGGCGGCCAGCAGCGGATACGCCGAGTGCAACGACGGGAACGCCGCCGCCGCATCCGGATTCAGCCGGTTGAAATACGGGCTCACCGCGCTGGGCAGCGAGAGCAGCGAATGCACCCCCGGCAGCAGATGATGCTTCCCGGCCAGCCACGGCGGCGCCACCGGCACAAGCAAGAACACCACGAACGCCGCGAACGACATCGCCAGCAGCGACACCGTGAACCGCAAGAACTGCACCCGGTCCACCAGCCACAGCACCATCCCGACCGCGATCGGGATGAGGAAATGGCCGAAATACACCACCGTGCACGCAACCGCCAGCCAGTGCAGCGAACCCAGATGCGCCTGCACCCACTGACTCGGATCCGTCCCCCAGAACAACGCCTTGTCGATCCGGATCGGGAACTCGTAGTGCGGCCGGATACCGGTCTTCGGCGCGACCCCGCCCAGCGCCTCATACCCCAGGAACAGCGCGATGAACGCCACCCAATCCCGCAAGAACCGCACGAACCGCCCGCTCAGCAAGGCCACCGGGACCAAGATCAGCAGCAGGTAATCCGGCGACACTGAGATCCCGCGCCAGATCATCACGCCGGACACCAGCAGCAGGTAGACGACAGACACCGCCACCAGCGGACCGGGGCGCCTGGCGTACCGGAGCCAAGTCTGAATCCTGGACATCCGCATGCTCTCCTTAGACCGCCGAGAAGCGCCAGCCCATGTGTGTATATTCCCTGGCAAATTAATAGGTACAGACCTTACCTGGAGTTCATGGTCCGTTTAATGAGATTCACAGGAACTTCGGGGCAGGGTCTAAGCCGGATCCGCGGCCCGTGACCAGGTCGCGAGGCCCGCGGCGGTCTGGCAGCTGAGGCAGGGCGACGGCGCAGCGCGCACGCTGCTCACATACCGGCGATGAGCTTCTCCACACGCTCGTCCACCGAACGGAACGGGTCCTTGCATAGCACGGTCCGCTGGGCCTGATCGTTCAGCTTCAAGTGGACCCAGTCCACGGTGAAGTCTCGCCGCTTCTCCTGTGCGCGCCGGATGAACTCGCCGCGCAGCTTGGCCCGGGTGGTCTGCGGCGGGACAGACTTGGCCTCGAAGATATCGATGTCACGGGCGGCCCGCTCCACCGCCCCGGCGCGCTGCAGCAGGTAGTACAGGCCCCGGCCCCGGTGCACATCGTGATAGGCCAGGTCGAGCTGCGCGACCCGCGGCGAGGACAACGGCAGGTCATGGCGGGCCCGGTAGCGCTCGATCAGCTGGTACTTGGTGACCCAGTCGATCTCGCGCGCGATCAGGTCGAGGTTTCCCGTCTCGATCGCGCTCAGCGCCCGCTCCCACATGTCGAGCACCCGCTTGCTCACCGGGTCGGCGCCGTACTTGTCGGTGAAGTCTTTCGCCCGGTTCAGGTACTCGTACTGGATGTCCAGGGCGGACAGCTCGCGCCCGCTCGCCAGCCTGACCCGGCTGCGGCCGGTCATGTCGTGGCTGACCTCACGGATCGCCCGGATCGCGTTGTCCAGGGTCAGGTCACGCATGATCGCGCCGGCCTCGATCATCCGCAGCACCAGGTCGGTCGACCCGACCTTGAGCAGCGTCGTGGTCTCGCTCATGTTGGAGTCGCCGACGATCACATGCAGCCGCCGGAACCGCTCGGCGTCGGCATGCGGCTCGTCCCTGGTGTTGATGATCGGGCGCGACCTGGTGGTGGCCGACGACACGCTCTCCCAGATGTGCTCGGCCCGCTGGCTCACGCAGTACACGGCGCCGCGCGGTGTCTGCAGCACCTTGCCCGCGCCGCAGATGATCTGGCGGGTGACCAGGAACGGGATGAGGATATCGGCCAGCCTGCCGAACTCCCCGTGCCTGCCGACCAGGTAGTTCTCGTGACAGCCGTAGGAGTTGCCCGCGGAGTCGGTGTTGTTCTTGAACAGGTAGATATCGCCGGCGATACCCTCCTCGCGCAGCCGGCGGTCGGCGTCGACGAGCAGCCCCTCCAGGATCCGTTCGCCCGCCTTGTCATGGGCCACGAGATCCAGGACGTTGTCACATTCGGGCGTGGCGTATTCCGGATGACTGCCCACGTCGAGGTAGAGCCGGGCCCCGTTCCTGAGGAAAACGTTGCTGCTCCGCCCCCATGACACCACGCGCCGGAAGAGATAGCGCGCGACCTCGTCAGGCGAGAGACGCCGTTGCCCGCGGAAGGTACACGTAACGCCGTACTCGTTCTCGAGCCCGAATATTCGCCGATCCACACGCCAAGGCTACGTCCCGTCGCCCCCTGACAACAGCATCCTGACGTGTTGGTTGCCGGCTCAGCCGAGTCCGGTCAGCAGATTCTTGCTCCAGACCAGGACCGTGTACTGGCGGTACGCCTAGATGCGGGCCGGCGGACCGGACGTGTTCCGGGCCGAATTCAGCGACGAAAGGACAATCGCGGCCAGAGCGATGCGCGCCAGCAGCGCACCACGAAGCCGTGCCGTCACCCGCGCCCAACCTGAACCAGCAGGTTCTTGTCCCAGACAAAGATGGTGTAGGTACCGACGTGATACGTGCGGTCCGGCCGGCCCAGGGCGGCCAGCGCCGCGCGATTGGGCTGCCAGTGGTTGAAGAAGCCGGACGCGCTGTCGGTGACCAGGAACGTCGCCCGGTTCGACCCGGAGTCGTACCAGGAACTCTTGGACTCCCACAGGTCCGGCTGCAGGTGTACCGGCCCCACCGCCCTGATGGTGACGGCGCCGTTGCTGCCGACGGTGACGACGCTCGACTCCCAATACCCCCCGATGCCACGGGTCAGATGATGCGCGGCCAGGAACTTTCCCAGCTGGGTGTTGGCGGCGGGAGCGGACGGCTGGGCCGCGGCGTACCCGAGGCTGGCGGCGTAGACGACGGCTACAGCCAGCAAGGCCGACGCGAGCCAGTTACGCCGGCCGGGCTCGCGGGCGCGCAGGCTGGCCGCCAGCGTACGGCCGGCCAGGACCGCCCCGAACGGCAGGACGACCGCGAACTCCCTGGCGTTCAGGTCGGTCGCGTCGGCCAGCGTGCTCGGCACGTACACCACGACGTTGAGGACCATCGCGATGATCAGGATCTGGCTGATCATGTCGGGCCAGCTGAAGAAGTGCCGGGCCACCCGGTACATGGCCCACAGCACGAGGCCCACCCCGGCCAGGTGCGCTAGCGCGAAGGCCAGCTGAACCGCTGGCCCCTGCGGCTTGGCGCCGAAGAGCGCGAGCAGTCCCTCTGCGGTCACCCAGGCATGCTTCGCCCAGGTGTGCACCGGCGCGAGCTGATAGCCCACCGGGTGCAAGATAAACCCGCCGTTGGCCCGCAACAGCCGGTTGACCAGCGAGGCAAGTCCTTCGGCGAGGATAGCCGCGACGGCCAGGGACAGCTCGTACCACTGAGCCGTCAGGCCGCCGGGCAGCCAGCCGGCGGACCGGGCGTCGGGTCCGGCCCGGCGCCGTTCGGCGGTCAGCCCGCGGACGGCGCGCAGCGCGCACACGGCGACGAGGGGGATGATCCCGACCACGAGCACGAGCGGGTCGGCGACCAGCACCCACGTCAGCAGCAGCCCGACGATGACGGGCACCCACCAGCGAGGCTTGGCTCCGTTGGTTCCGTTGGCTGCGCCAAACCGGTCTATGACCAGCCAGGTCAGCATGAGGGGCGCGGCCGTGCCGATGTGCCCGACGGACAGCAGCAGGACGAAAACCGCGACCCCGAGCTGAGGCGCGAACATGATGCCGGTGGTCAGCAGCATCCGCGGCCACGCTTCACGGCCGGATGTGCTGCCCCTGGCCAGCAGCACGGCGAACACCACGACGAGCGTGTACGTCATCGCCGCCGCGACGTGGGCGGTGTCCGTATGCAGGCCGATGAAGCGTTCCAGCATCACGTACTGCGGCAGCTCGGTGGTGTAGAACGAGACGTCGGACAGGTACCAGCCGTGCAGCAGCACGTTGCCGTGCAGCATGTCCCACGCCATCAGCAAGATGTTCGACTCGTCGGAGTTCTCTGGATAGGTCCGGGACACCTGCAGGTACGCGACGAAGAGCAGCGCCACGGCCAGCACGATCGCCGCTGAGACCAGGACGCGACGGCGGATGGCCGCCGGACCGGACGGCCGCCGTTGGCCGACAGGACGCGCGTCACCGCCCAGGGTGTCGCGAGCCGATCCGGCCTGCCCGGATACGGCCTGGGCCGGGCCGGAGGGAGCGGCGGAAGGCGGCGCGGAAGAGCTCTCCGGCGTTCCGCTTCTCGGCACGGCAGCCACCACGTCCTTCGATCTCGGTGTCGTTCTGGGCCAGTAGGGCCGGGGCATGCCATGCGCCCGCCCGGCGAATCGTATTCATTTGCAGCCAGTCACAGCGTAGGGCGTCACTCTGGTAAGCTGCGCGCGCCTAGCCAAGAATTTGCCCTTCCCGCTGAGACAGCCATGGTGGAGGCTCGCGGTTGCAGCTCACTTCGACGTCGGAAGAGGATAGGTCCCTCCGGCAAGGTTCACCATCGCTTTGGTCGAAACTGAACCGGCCGCTCGTGCCGGGTGTCATTGCCTTCCTGGGCTGGCTCGGTTTCGCTCTGGCCCGCTGGCAGATCTGGGCCAAGGGCCATCTCAGCCTCTTCATCATGGCCGGGCATGCCTACACGCACCGCGGTCAGCTTCCCCGAGGTCTCCTGCTCGTCCCCTCCGCGGGCTATGACGGGCAGTTCTATTACCGGCTCGCGCTGGACCCGGCCAACTGGAACGCGACCGCGTTCGGCATCACCATGGATCAGTCCTACCGGTACACCCGCATCGGGTACCCGCTGGTGGCCTGGTTGGCATCCGCGGGCCAGCACCAGCTCGTACCCGCCGCCCTAGTGGCGATCAACCTGGTCGCGGTGGCCGCCATGGCCATGCTCGGCGGCATGTTCGCCCGCGAGTCCGGTCGCCACGCTTTGTGGGGGCTCGCCTTCGCCGCCTACTTCGGCCTGGTCATCAGCGTCGGCCGGGACACCGCCGAGCCGCTGGCCGAGGCCTGCATGCTGGGCGGGCTGCTCGCCTACCGCCGGGGTAGGTACGTGCTCGCCGCCGGCCTGTTCGCCTTCGGCGCGATCACCAGGGAAACCATCCTGCTCGCCCCGGCGGCCATCGCCGTCACCCGGCTCATCGCGATGGCCCGCCGCCGGACCGGACCCGGCCTGGCCGACCTGACCTGGGTCGTTCCCGCCGTCGTGTACGGCGTGCTGGAAGTCGCAGTGCACTTCGTGGTCAAGGGCGAGTTCCCGCTGCTCGCGAACAGCAGCCGCAATCTCACCGCGCCGTTCACGGCCCTGGTCGACGCGCTCAAGTACGACATCGCCCATATCAACACCAGCCACCTCAGCCCGACAGACATCAACCTGCTCGAGTACGCCACGCTGGGGATCTTCATCGTGGCCGGGCTGGCCGTGCTGTGGGTCACGACCGCGCCGGTGCACGAACGTCTCGCGTTCGTGTTCTTCGTGCTTCAGCTCGGCCTGCTGTCCAGCCAGATCTGGACCAGCACATTCGGCGACGGGCGCTCGCTCATCGAGCCCTACCTGATGGCGCTCGTCCTGCTGCTGGCCACGCCGCGGCGCTACCTGTCCTGGCGCTACCTCAGCCTGATTGCCGCCTGTGCCGTACCAGCGCTGCTGGTGGTCGCCAGGCGTCGCACCCTCTATATGTGAGGTAGGTCCGCCGCATCGCGACCATAATGTCGCACTTAGCTCCAGCCCTCCGAACGAATGAGCCGTGTCGAACCGTCCTAACCGGGTGCAGCCGCGAGAAGTTCTCAGTATGGTTCGAACCATGGTCCGGGGCAGACGGATCCCAACGGATGAGGATCGGCTCGATGCCCAGCCACCTGGGTTGCGTTTGTCGCCGTCCGAGCTCCCGGCCGATCCCCAACACCGCTGGGTACGTCGCCCGTTGGCGGCGGCGGCGTGGATCGCCGCCATCTTGGCGCTGTTCGTCTTTTACCTACGGATCTCGTTCACCGGGCACGTGACTTCGGACGGGGCCAACAATGCTCTGCAAGCGTGGGATATGGTGCACGGCCACCTCCTGCTGCACGGGTGGATAATCGGCGACGCGACGTATTACACCTTTGACCTGCCAGTGCTCGCGTTGGCTGAGATCTTTTTCGGGCTGTCCGACCTGGCCAGCCATGTTGCCTCCGCGCTCATATATCTGATCGTCACGGTCAGCGCCGTGGCCCTGGCCCTCACCGGCAGCCGCGGCCTCGCCAGGGTGGCCCGGTGCGGTGTCGTGATCGCCGTGCTGACCGCTATGTTTCACGTCAGGTCGAACGCGCCTTACCTGCTGGGGACGCCCGACCACACCGGAACCTCGGCGTTCCTCCTGGTCTCCTTCCTCCTGATCGACCGGGTGCCCGCCCGGCGGTTCACGTCACCGCTGCTGCTCGTGATCCTGTGCGCCGGCCAGATCGGCGACGCCACTGTCCGCTACGTCGCCGTGCCGGCGGTCGTCGTGGTGTGCGGCTACCGTGCGGTGGTCGCACGGAAGGTCCGTACGGGCGATTCCGCGAACGCCTTGGCCGCGGCCGCGTCCGTACCGCTGGCCCTCGCGGTGCGCGCGGTGATGCTGCATTTCGGCGCGTACCAGATGGTCGCCCCGAAGATCGCGATCTCGTGGCCCTCGCAATGGCCGCATAACGCAGAACTCGCCTGGCACGCCATATGCGTCCTGTTCGGGGTGGTGGCCGGCTCAGGCTCCTCCGCACTGGAGCCCAACGCGGGATACATCCTCGGGCTCGCCTGCTTGCTTGCCGCGGCGGCTGGCATCGCGCGGGTGGCATGGACCTGGCGCACGGCGAGCCGGGCCGAACAGCTGCTGTGCGTCGCGATCGTCGTTGACCTCTTGGCGTACGTGATCTCGACCATGCCGATACTCACCAATCCCTATGAGATCGTCGCCGTATTGCCTTGTGGCGCGGTACTCGCGGCCCGTGCCTGCGTGCCCGGACACATGGCCGGCACGCTGAGGGCCGGCCTGGCGGCCGGCCTGGCCGCCGTCGCCGCACTGCTGCCGTTGACCACCGCGGCCGCTCGGCCTGCGGCCGCGGTGCCGACGGCGCCCCTCAGCGCGTGGCTTGAGGCGAACGGACTCACGTACGGCCTCGCCGGTTACTGGAACAGCTCGGCTCTTACCCTGTACTCGGGCAACCGGGTGCAGGTTCGCGCGGTCGTCCTAAAGGGTCCCCAGGTCAACCCGTATGCCTGGGAGACGAATACGTTGTGGTTCGACGCGTCCCGGCACGATGCAACCTTCGTGATCATCGACCTGGCCGGCGACGGCCTCAGCCCGTCAGCCGAGCAATACTTCGGCAAGCCAGCGAAGATCGACCACGTCGCCCACTGGGCGATCTTGATCTATCAGAAGAACCTGCTCGAGCAGATAGCTCAGTCCGGCTCAGCCAAGCTTCGCCAGTAGGTTCGCGTTCCAGATCATGATGGTGTAACCGCTGGTGCGGAAGGTCCGCAGCGGAGGCCCGAAGGCACGCACCGCGGCCTGCCGGAGACCGGGCAGGGAGTCGGGGCCGTCCGTCACCACGAAGTTCGCGTCGTGCCAGGCCGGGTTGTAATTTGCGTCGTCGGTCTCCCATTGGTAGGGCATGAGCCGACCGCCGTCGCCCAGCGTTACCGCGCTGACGAGGACCCGGCCGCGGGTATCCACGGTGGTGCTGTTGGCCAGCCAGTATCCGGCCAGCCCGTCGCTCAGCCGGTGCATCATCAGCCAGGTCGCGAGGGGCTCGTTAGCGGAAGGAACCGAGGCCTGCGCCGCACCGTATCCCAGCGCGCCGAGATAGCCGGCCATGACCACCGCCAGCATGGACGCGAAGCAGGCCTTCGCCCGCTGGCCCAGCGCGCGCTGGCCGAAGATCCGCATCCCTAGCGTCCGGCCGGCCAGCACCGCGCTCAGGGGCAGGATACCGGCCATCTCGCGGGCGCCCAGGAGATCACGCGCGTGCGGGCTGACCAGGTAGGCGCCCAGGTTGAAGACGATGGCGACGGCGAATACAGGAACGATGAGCTCACCAAAGCGGAAGAAGCGGCTCGCGGCCACGCCCAGGGCCCAGACCACCACGATCGCTCCGGCCAGGTGCAGGACCACGAACACGAACTCGATGACGGAGTTCGAATTGGTATCGAAGACGTTCGCGCCGAGGAGGTCGAGGAAGGCCCGGAACGTCACCCACGCGTTGTGGGGCAACTGGCTGAAGTCCGTGTCCGTCCCGACATGAGACTCCCGGTATCCGCCCAGGGCGGATATGACGCGCGGCGCCCACGACCCGGCCACCCCGGCCACCCCGGCCGCCCCGGCCAGGGAAAGCTCGTACCATTTCGGCGCAGGCCGTTCCCCGCCGCGGATCAGCCCGGGGCAGGCGCGCCAGGCGCACACCAGCACCAGCGGCACGATGCCGGTCAGCAGGACGTCCGAATCAGCCACCATCGTCCACAAGAACCCCGCTCCAACCAGCACCGGAATGAGAAGTGTTAGCCCGGGGGGACGAACCCGCGAGCCCCCCGGAACCCCCCGATCCCGGGGGGGCTGCCCGCCCCCCCGTTCCCCCCCGGCCGGGTCAGCACCGTCAGCACGATCTATCAGCAGCCAGATCACCAGCAGGGGCACTGCGGTTCCGGTGTGGTCGGGCGACAGGAGCAGGATGCCGGTGGCACTGAGCTGCGGCGCCAGCATCAGGCCACCGGCCAGCAGAGCGCGGGCCAGCCCTGGCCGGCCCTGAGCACGGCCCTTGGCGAGCAGGGCGGCCAGCAGCACGAGCAGCGTGTAGGTCATGGCCGCGGCGACGTGAACCACCTGGGTCCCGAGCCCGATCAGGGCCTCGATCAGCATGTACTGCGGCAGCTCGGTGGTGTAGAAGGACACGTCCGACACCCACCAGTGACGCAGCAGCAGGTTTCCGTGCAGCATGTCCCACGCCTGCAGGACGTTTCCGGCGCCGTCGGAGGGCACGGGCACCGACTGGGACTGACGCCAGTAACAGAAGAAAAGGATCGCGGCCACGCCCGCGACCGCGACCGCCTGCATCACTCGGGTCGTCCGGGACGTCCCGCCCGCCTCGACCGGCTTGACCGGCTTGACCGGCTTGACCGGAGCCCGCTGATCACGCCCGGGGGCTCTCACCTCTCCCCGCCGACCGCCATGCTCAGATAGATCCGGCCTTAATGGCCGCGTCAATCCAGGGGATGACCTCGTCGAGCATCTCCTCGAGCGTGGTGGTCGCGTCGAAGCCGAGTACCCGCTTGGCCTTGTCGGTAGCGGGAACCCGCCGCTGGACGTCGTACTCGAACGGATCGTCGTGGACGAGCCGCAGCGGGACCCCGGTTCCCTTGACCTTGCGCCAGATGACCTCGGCCAGCTGCCGGACGGTGGTGGCCTCCGCGGTCGAGAGGTTGAAGTCCTCGTTGCGGGCATCGGGGTGCTCCATCGCGGTCACCACGCCGGCGGCGAGGTCGCCGCCGTAGGTGTAGTGCCGGACCTGGTCACCTGAGCCGAGGATGTGCAGCGGGTCCTGGCCCTTGAGCACCTTCTGCACGAGGTCGGGAACGACGTGGCTCATCGCCAGCCGGACGTTCCCGGACAAGATCTCCTCATCGCCCAGGGCGCGGCTTTCGCCGGTGCCCACGCAGTTGAAGGGCCGCAGCAGCGTGTAGGGCAGCTGGTACTGATCCCAGGCGGCACGCGCGAAGTACTCCACCGCCAGCTTCTGGAACCCGTACGACGACAGCGGCGGCGGGATCTCCTTCTGCTGGCCCTCATAAGACGGCCACTCGGACGCGCTCTCGAAGACCATCGAGGAGGACAGGTACGTGACCTTGCGCAGCCGGCCGTCCCGGTGCGCGGCGATCGCCGCGTCACACGACGCCGCGATGATGCGCTCGTTGGCGGCCAGCAGGTCATAAGCATAGGTATGGAAGTAGGAGATGCCGCCGATCATCGCGGCGCCGGCGATGAAGTGATCGCAGCCGGCCAGCAGCTCCGTCATCAGGCCGACGTCCCTGGCATCGCCCTCGACGAGCCGGTAATGCGGGTGATCGTCGTAGGACTTCTTGACCTTCCCGTATTTGGAGAAGTCGTCGAGGCCTATCACCGCGTAGCCGCGTTTCAGCAGTTCTTCCACGACGTATCCGCCGATGAAGCCCGCGGACCCGCTGACCAGAACCTGCTCCATTAACTCTCCCGCCGCTTCTGCTGCTCCCGCCCAGGGGCCACCAGGTCCGATCCGCGCTCGCGGACCTCCTCCGCGGTCAGCTGCGGGCCGAACGCGAAACGATACCAGCGCACGTAACTGGGCACCCACTTCGCGACCTTGAAGTTCGACATGCCCGCCTGCCGGTCCAGCCAGATGGTCGGAATCTCCGCCACCGGCAGCCGCAGCCGCTTGGCCTTGGCGGTCAGCTCGATGCCGATCTCGAACCCGTCCCTGGAGTCGATGCCTACTTCCTTGACGAATTCCGTTGAGTACGCTTTGAACGAGTTCGTCGCGTCCCTGGTTCCGACATGGGCCAAGGTCCGCAACGACCGGCCGGCCAGACGCGACAGGGTGCCCTTGATGACCGGGCCGCCCACCTGCTGGCCTCCCGGCATGTAGCGGGACGCGGCCGCGACCGCCACCCCGCGCTCCACCAGCCGGACGAGCTCGTCGATCTGCCTGGCGTCGTCGCAGCCGTCCGCCATGGTCACCACGACCACCGGCGCGGTCGCGGCGTCGATGCCGAACCTGATCGCGTTGGCCGGACCCTGGCCGTAGGTGTTGACCAGGCATTTGAGCCGCGACTCCTTGCGCGCGTACTCCTCGGCCACGGGAACGGTCGTATCGTCGGCGGAGTCCACGACGACCAGCACCTCACACGGCAGTCGCACCGACTCGAACAGCCGGTCCAGCACGCTGAGCACGTGTTCACCCTCGTTGTACGCGGGCACGACCACCGAGACCCGGGGACGCTCGGTCATATCCGGACACCGGATCCGAGAATGTCCCAGATATCCGCCGTGGGCTTGCCGGTCACCAGCCCCTTGTAGTCCGGGTGCGGCGCCCCGACCACCAGCAGGTCCGACCTCTCGATCACCTCATCGAGCGGAAGCAGGCGAGGATCGACCGTTACGTACGGGTCGGTGCACAGGACCGCGCCGGCCTTGAACTCCAGGATCCGCTTGAGCTTGTACGACAAACTGGACCTGATGTCATCTGACCCTGCCTTGAAGGCCATCCCCAGGATCCCGACGGTCATCGACTCCAGCCTGAACCGCGCCTCCAGCCGGTGGACCACGTAAAGCGGGAGACCCTCGTTGACCGCCATCGCCGAGTGACCGAGCGGGAAGTTGTTGTCGTTGTAGGCGGCGAGCTGCATCGTGTCCTTGAACAGGCACGGCCCGGCCGCGAAGCCCGCGGCGGGCATGTCAGCGGCCCGCGGGTAGTCCTCGGTGAGCCCCATCCGGATCCGCTCGAAGTCAAGGCCCCGTTCGTTCGCCATCATGTACAGCTGATTGGCGGTGGCGAACTTGATGTACCGCCAGACGTTGGTGAACAGCTTCGCCAGCTCCGCCTCCTCCGGCGACATCACCACCAGCTTGCTGGTCAGCCGCTCGAACAGCGCGGACGCCCGCCGGGTCCCGGCGGCGCTGCGAGCCGAGATGATCTGCGGCAGCTCGAACAGCTCGGTCATCGCCTTGCCCTCGGCGATCCGCTCCGGGCAGAACGCGACCTCTATCTCCAGCCCGAGCCCGGCCACCATCTTCTCCACCAGCGCCGTCACCCCGGGAAACACGGTGCTGCGCAAGACGAGCAGCTGTCCGTCATGCAGGTACCCCACGCACCCGCCGAGCGCTTTCGGTATCGCCGTCTGGTCAGGGTTCAGGTGCTCGTCCACCGGAGTGCCGATGACCACCACCACGTGCTCCGCCGTCCCCACGATGGCGGGATCGGTGGAGGCCTCAAGGCGCCCGGCAGCCAGCACCCGGGCCAGCACCTCATCAGCGCCGGACTCGGCGAACGGCATCCGGCCCGAGTTCACCAGGGCGACCGCAGCCTCGCTCAGGTCGTAAATCGCCACCCTGGCGCCACGGTCAGCGAAAGCGAGCGCGAGCGGCAGGCCGACATGGCCGCATCCCCCGATGACGACTACATCTCGGTCGATCTGATCAGGCAAGTTCACCGTGTTGTACCTCCGGCTGATGTAGCAGGCCTCCGGGGGCCTCGGGCAGCGCCGCGTAGGGCACGCCTGCATCACGTCTCAGGCGCGCTTTACCTTACCGCCATCTCATCCCGCGAAAGGGCTTGTTACCCTGCTGTCGCCGCATGCCAACCTGCCCGTCATAGAACACTGGTTCCCTGGATGGCCTGCGGCGTCAGGGTTCTTCACCAGCGAACCGGGTCACGTGCGGTAGGCTCTCGGATCGATTAAAGCGCGGCTGGCCTGGCCCGCTTGTCAAAGGAATGCACCCGAACCCGGTCAGGAGCAGGTATGGCGCGCAGGCAGGTCGCGGCGTCGGTCATGCCGGACGGGCCGGAAGTGGCCTCCGGGGGCAGCCACGTGATCGCTACCACCAGCGACTCCAGTGGTACCAGCCCGCAGCCGCCCACTGGCCGGACGGACCGGCCCGCCGTGGCCGGCCTGATCGCCCTGCTCGCCGCGCTCGGCTTCGCGCTGGCCCGCTGGCAGACGTGGGCCCACGGCACTATCAGCCGGTTCATCCTGGTCGGGAGCCATTTCGCGGTACCCGCTCAGCTGCCGCCCGGCGTGCCGGTCGCGCCGACCTACGGTTACGACGGCCAGTTCTTCTACCGGCTGGCGCTCAATCCGCTGAACCTCAGCAAGACGGCATACGGCATCACCATGGACCGGCCCTACCGGTACATGCGGATCGGCTATCCCGCGCTGACCTGGCTGCTCTCCTTCGGCCAGCACTTCCTGGTGCCCGCCATGCTCGTCGCCGTCAACGTCGCCGCCATCGGTGCCATGGGCTACCTGGGCGGCGTCTTCGCCCGGGAGGGCGGGCGGCACGCGCTGGCCGGGCTGCTGCTGCCCGGGTACTTCGGCCTGATTACCAGCCTGTCTCGTGATACCGCCGAGCCGCTCGCCGCCGCCCTGCTGCTGGCCGGACTGCTGGCCGTGCGGGCCCGGCGGCCCGTCCTGGCTGCTCTGCTTCTCGCTTACGGCGCGCTGACCCGGGAAACGGTCATGGTCGCCGTGGCCGCCATTGCCATCATGCGCGTCATCGGCGTCCTGCGCCGCGGCCAGTGGCCCGGCCGAGACGATCTCGTGTGGGCGATACCCACTGGGGTCTTCGTGGTCTGGGAGATCGTGGTGAAAGCCGCGACCGGAAGTATTCCACTGCTGGCCGACGGCGGCCGTAACGCGGGTACACCGCTCATCGCCCCGCTCCAGGCGTTCAAAAGCAACCTCGCCCACATCAATACGCACCAGTTCGACCAGTACGACCTGTGGTTCCTGGAGATTGCCATCCTCGCCCTCTTCGCGCTCGCGGCGCTGGCTTCGCTGCGGTCCACGAGCGCCCCGGTCCATGAACGGCTGGCCTTCGTCCTCTACCTGGTCGAGATCTGCGTGGTGACGCCGAGCACATGGAACAGCCTCGACGCCGACCTGAGATCTTTCATCGAGGTCTACCTGCTGGCCGTGATCATCCTCCTGGGCATGCCCCGGCGCAGCCTCGGGGCCCGGCTGCTCCCCACGCTCGCCGCCCTCACGCTGCCTGCCCTGATCGTGGTGACGCAGCGCAGGCTCACGATTTCATGACCGCCAGCGTGTGATAACTCAGCTGAGTTCGTTCAGCAGGTTCTTGTTCCAGACCAGGACCGTGTAGGAACCGACGTGGTAGGTCCGCGCAGGCTTGCCGAACGTCGCCAGCACAGCCCGCTCGCTGGTGAAGCCGGGGTACCCGCCGCCGCCGGGGTCGAGCACGACGAAGTTGGCCGTATTCCGGTCTGGGTCGTACCAGCTCGCCTTCGCCTCGTAGTTGCTGGCGACGAGCCGTCCGTCGTGCGGTTTCAGTTGCCGGATCTGGACCCGGTCGCCGCTGGTCAGCGTGACGATGTTCGACTCCCAGTAGCCGGACAGGCCGGTGTGCAGATGCCGGGCCAGCAGCCAGGAGGTGAGCTGCTGGTTCTGCGCGGCTACCGGCGGCTTGCTGACCTCGTGCGCCAGGCCGGCCAGGTAGCCGGCCAACACGACGAGCAGCAGCGGCATCAGCTTGGCCGCTTTGAGCCGCTCGGCCAGCAGCCGTCCGGCCAAGGCCGCGCTGAACGGCAGCACGGGTGCAATCTCGCGGGTCTGCGACACCACATTGGCCCTGGTGCTGAGCACGTAGACGGCCAAGTTGATGACCACGCCCGCGACGAGCAGCTGAGCGACCAGATCGCGGTCCCGCAGGAAGCGCCGCGCGGCCAGCCACGTTCCCCCTGCCGCCAGGCAAACGCCGACCACGTGGAGCATTATGAAGGCAGCACTGGCCGTCGGGCGGAGCCCGAGGAAGTCGGCGCCGCCCAGAAGCAGCAGCCCTTCGAAGGTGACGGCCAGGTTGTGGAACAGGGCCGGGCCGCTCTGGATGAACTGCGCGTTGGGAGCCGGCATGTAGAACCCGCCACGGGCGTGGATGACACGCAGCGCCAGGACGCCTGCCGCGGCTCCCACCAGGGCGGCGGCGGCGAGAGCCAGGTCATACCGCTGCGACGCCACCGGCTCCCGCTCGACGGCCACGGCCTGGTAGACGCGGATCGCGCACACCAGCGCGAGCGGCAGCACCCCGATGTAGAGCACCAGCATGTCCGCTACCACGGCCCAGCCCAGGAACGCCCCGGCGATGACCGGGATATACCAGCGGGGGCGGGCATGGTCCAGGATCAGCCAGACCACCATCACCGGCACGGACGTGCCGATATGATCTGGTGAGGACAGGAGGATGTTCACCCCGGAAACCAGCTGGGGCGCGAGCATGATGCCCACGGCGATGAGCACTCGCACGAGGGCCTGACGCCCCGTCGAATTGCCCTTGGCCAGCAACGCGGCGAGCAGCGTCGCGAGCGTGTAGGTCATGGCCGCGGCCACGTGCACCACATCGGCGTTCAGCCCGCGGATGAGCTCCACCAGCAGGTACTGCGGCACTTCGGTGGTGTAGTACGAAACGTCCCCGAGCAACCAGCTATGCAGCAGCAGGTTGCCGTGCAGCATGTCCCAGGCCTGCAAGGCCTGGTCCGCGCCGTCCGAATTGACGGCCCGCGTCCGCGCCAGCTGCAGGTAGCACACAAAGGCGGCAATCACGCCGAGCGTCCATATGGCCGTTACCGCCCACCGGCTCGCGCGCAGGGCACTAAGCCTGGTGGATCCGGCTGTGCCTGTCGCCTCGTCATCGCCCACTTCCGAGGGCGGCGCCTTGCTCGTACTCACGGGCCGGTCACCACGGCGTGCCGGAGCCGCGCGATGACGGTGCTGCCGGGCGGGGCCGTCGGGTCGATCCAGAAGACCCGGCCACGCGCGATATCCGAGCTGGTGCAGATGAACTGGCTGGTCACAATGAACGTCCACACGGGGTTCGCCACGCACGTGCGGACCCCGGTCCGCTCGGCCTGCACCAGGAAGCCCGTGACCTCGCCCCAGGAATCGTGGTCGAACCGCAAGACGATCATCCGGCCACCTGAGCGCACGGCGAGCGCGGACACGGCACCAGGCAGCGCAGCGTCCGTGTCCGCGCCGCTACTGGGCACGGCGGGATCGCTGCTGTT
>Ga0302326_10013844_pt1 | contig 17088 bp, 21 predicted proteins | sample Palsa_T0_3_FD_202264 | JGI IMG/M metagenome (GOLD analysis project Ga0302326, IMG submission 202264) | Peat permafrost microbial communities from Stordalen Mire near Abisko, Sweden - Palsa_T0_3 | ecosystem: Environmental > Terrestrial > Soil > Palsa > Peat permafrost | place: Sweden: Abisko...
CGAGCACAATCATGTTCGCGGTGTTCATCATGGCGTTCATGTGGTGCCTCACCATCGCCGCTCTCATCGCGGCGTGGTACGTCGCCAGCGGCAAGCTCGGCTTGTTCTGGTCTGCTCTGGGATTCCTCGGCACACTGCTGTTCGCGCTCATCCCCTTGCGGAACGCCGTCCCCGGAGACCCGCCGATCGGCTCGCTCATCGACTTCGCCGCCTTCTTCATCGCCGAAGGCGTCGTCTCAATCTCGATGATCGTCACCGTGCTTCACGGCTACCACATCGAAATCTCCAACAAGAAGAAGAAAGGCACCCAACTCGACTGAAAGGTCGGGCGATGGGTCACCCTAGGTGCAGCGTTACCCCGGCGTCGCTGAAGACGTCTTGGATCGCATCGAACAATGTGCGCTGCCCGTAGCGAATCTCGTTGAGGTAGCGCCGTGATAGCGCGCTGTGCTGCCATTCGAATTCGTAAGGACGGTGTTCGGGGGTGCCGAATCCGCCCCTCAGACAATCGGCCAGTGCGTCGAGGTTGCGGCCGAAGTAGCCGCCCGGGCCGTTGACGGCGGAGCCGATCTCGCGGTAGAAGTCGCCGGCGGATCTGATCTTTCGGCCGTCGATGCGGTAGATCACCGGCAGGTTTTCGGTCGGCTCTCGCGTCATGGCTGCTTTCCCGCGTCAGTGACCAGACAGAACGAGTCGTAGTGGTCGCCGGTGTAGAAGTATTGGGTTGGATTGGCCAATGGCGTTCCGCCAGTGACGATGCGCCTCATCGACCGGTCTTGGGCCCGTGGGGTGATCACGGTGTACTCGTGGTAGTACCCCCTGCGTTGCTTGGGCAGATGACCCTCGCGGTTAGTGAACACCGCGCCGTCGCTGCGCGGAAACGGAAAAGGGCCGCCGGTGTGGATGCGCTTCACAGTGTCGGCCACTTCGTGCGGCAGGGTGGCCATCGGGCACGCCGGCTCACCGACTTGACCGGCTGTCGTTGGCGCCGGTTCGGAAGGCTGGGTGCGCGACAGCATCCACCCGCCGACGATGACGACCAGTGCGCACAGCGCGACGAGTGCCAGCCTGCGTCGACTCACCTGCGCTCCTTGCGTCCCGGGTTGCTCAATTACACCCCAGCGCGTGGTTGCTAAAGGGATCGCGATACGCCCGCACCGTCTGCACATGACGACGCGTGGGGGCGGGACGCGCTGACGCGGCTTCAGAATCGTTCGGGCGGGGTGGTCCAGATCAGTTCGGTGATGTCGGTGACGCCGATCAGCAGTATCTGGTCAGTGGCACGAAACAACAGCGTCTCGGATATCACGGTGCGGACCGGGAAGCCCTCGGCGTGGCGCCAGTCGACGATTGCGTTGTTGGCGGCGCGCAGTGCGGAGACACAACCACGTGGCGGGGTCGCTGAATGCCCGACCAGCAGCGCGGGAAGCAATTGTCCGGTCAACATGACGGTGTCGGGATGGTGGCCGAGCATGGTCGCGAAAGCGGGGTTGGTGTAGACGACGACGCCGTCGAGTGCAGTGGCGAGCATGGGCACAGGTAAGCGATCTAGCAGGACCAACCCGGGCAGCGCGTGCAGGCATTCTTCGGCACTGCTCGGCGACGGCCGGCGGCGTCTTTCGCCGCTGCGCAACTCCGAGCCCATTGATTTGTCGTGGCCGTTGGTTTCCGCGTTGGAGGGCACGGTCTGGTTCGTTCGATAAACGTACGAATCGGGTGAAGTACTCAATGGTGATCCCGGCGCGCAGACATTCACGGGAATGTCGAGTCGCGGCGCGGGACGCCTGGAGTTCGCGGCTATATCGCAACGGCGGAACTCGTACCCGACCAGCATGGTTTTCCAGCTGTCCTGAAAATACGCCATGCGACGCGATCGGGGGAGCGGTCGTGGTTAATTCTACGGTCGACTGAATTAACACTTGTGCAGACCGACGGTGGCTATCGAACGCAGGCCGGGCGCCGGTTTTGGAGCTTCCGAGGAAGTGACACCATGGTCAGGTGGGTGCAACATTCAACGACTCCAAAGAAGATCTCAAGCGTCGTGCGCAGGATGCCATGGTCGGGCAGTTCGGCGACGCGGGGTGGACGCTGCGCCAGAAGGTGGCGTTGACGTGCCGCGCATTGTTCGATGGCGGACACGACTCGGGACTGGCCGGACAGATCACCGCGCGGGCTGAACAGCCAGGCACTTTCTTCACGCAGCAGCTCGGCCTGGGATTCGACGAGATCACCGCCGGCAACCTGCTCCTGGTCGACGAGGACCTCAACGTCTTGTCCGGAGACGGAATAGCCAACCCGGCCAATCGTTTTCACTCATGGATCTACCGCGCCCGCCCCGATGTGCAATGCATCGTGCACACCCACGCGTTCCACGTCGCAGCGCTGTCGATGCTCGAAGTGCCCCTGGTGGTCTCACACATGGACCTCACACCCCTGTACGACGACTGCGCATTCCTGCCCGACTGGCCTGGGGTGCCGGTCGGCAATGAAGAGGGAGAGATCATCAGTGCCGCGCTGGGCCAAAAGAAAGCAGTACTGCTGGCCCACCACGGACACGTCATCGCCGGGGCAAGCGTCGAGGAGGCATGCTCGCTGGCGGTCCTCATCGAACGTGGCGCCAAACTACAACTGGCCGCCATGGCCGCCGGCACCATCAAGCCACTGCCCGAAAAGCTGGCTCGCGAGGCCCACGACTGGACCCTGACTCCCCAACGCAGCCGAGCCAACTTCGCCTACTACGCCCGACGCGCACTCGCACGCCACCCCGACGCCCTGTCCGACTAGCGGCCACACCGGTCAACCGAGGAGACCCCTATGACAGGTGCGCCGGCCATCCACGGCATCATCGCCTACCCCATCACGCCCTTCGCTCGCGATGGCGGCGTGGACACCGCAAAGCTGACCACGCTCCTCGAAAAGCTCATCGGCGCAGGAGTTCACGCCATCGCCCCGCTCGGAAGCACCGGCGAAGCCGCCTATCTCACCGAAGACGAGTTCGACAGCGTGGTGGACACCACCGTCAACACCGTTGGCCACCGAGTCCCGGTGATCGTGGGCGCCTCAGATCTGACCACAGCCAACACCGTCCGCCGCGCACGCTACGCCCAACACGCCGGCGCCGACGCTGTCATGATTCTGCCCGTGTCGTACTGGAAGCTGTCGACACGCGAGATCGCCCAGCATTACGCCACAGTCGCTGCCGCACTGGACATTCCGATCATGGCCTACAACAACCCGGCCACCAGCGGCATCGACATGAGCCCTGAGCTGCTGGTCCAAATGTTCACCGAGATCGACAATCTCACGATGGTCAAGGAATCCACCGGCGGCCTCGACCGCATGCTGCGCATCAAGGAACTCACCGGAAACACCCTGCCGTTCTACAACGGCAGCAATCCACTGATCCTCGACGCACTCACCGCCGGCGCGAGCGGCTGGTGCACAGCCGCGCCCAACCTACGACCACAACCCTGCCTCGACCTCTACGCGGCGACCCAGGCCGGCGACTACGACGCCGCTAAAGCCATCTACGAAGACCTTTCGCCGCTGCTGCGGTTCATCGTTGCCGGAGGCCTGCCCACCACGGTCAAGGCAGGCCTCAATCTCCTCGGCACCCACGTCGGAGATCCGCGGCCACCCCTGCTGCCGCTTGATGAGACCGGCCTCGACGAAATGCGGTCCCTGCTAATCGATTAGCGGCCGGTAACGCTTTAAGCCAATCAAGACCCCGATGTCTGCAGCTGGGCGGCCAGAGCTTGCAGACGCGTGGAGTAAGCCTGCACACCCCAGGCGATCGCCTCGCCGTCGAGTTCGTTGGGCAGCGCCCCACCTCGGATATCAGCCCAATTGTGGGCAATGTCTTCGACTTTGGGATGCGGGCCGAACGTCGCGCCTTCGGTGTGCGAGATGGCGTAGCGGCAGTAGTAGCCACCGGTCGCGCCGAAAATCTCGGCAGTTGCTGGGCAGCTGCGGTGCACCAATGCCAGCGCCATCGGTGTGACACGGCTTGCGGTCAGCAGTGCCACGTATTCCGCGGAATCCAAAGAGATCTCGAGCTCGGGTGGCCGGCCGCGTAACGCGGCGTCACCGTCGGGGGTGAAGGGCCGCAAGACGGACGAGTTTGTCCGGCCCTTCGTCGTCGCCGACCAGCATTCCGTACAACCGCTCGACAAAGCGTTGGAACGGTGCACGGCCGGACAGCAGACGAACGAGAACGGGATCGAATTGAAAGGTGTTCGCCCCCTGGCGGTGCTCGACAGCGTGATCGACAATCCGGTTCAGCAGCAGCTCGCAGGCGACGTCCGAATCATCCTCGGCCTCTGCGGCTTCCAGGGCGTCGTCGAGTTTCGCCAGTTCCATTTCGGCCACCGCGATGATGATCTCGTCCTTGGTCTTGAACTGGTGATAGATGGCGCCCTTCGTGACACCAATCGCGTCGGCGATCATCTGGTAGGACGTGGCCCCGACGCCGTGCTCGGCGAACAGGGCCAAAGCGGCGTTCAGCGTGCGCATCTGGGCGCCACTGCGACTCGAAAAACCGAGGCGGATGGCCTGTGTTCCGCGAGCGGTCATCGGCCAAGGGTATATCGCACGTGCTGGTCAAGCGGCGCATCGCCGCCGCGGCCTATTGCAGAGCGTTGACGCCGAGCCGTTCGCAGATCGCGAAGACCTCTTCGAAGATGGAGCCGGGAACCGTATAGGGATCGGTGGCGGTGACCTCCGACAGGTGGGCGACGATGTCGTCGGCGGTCGGTTGGCTGTCGGGTTTGGCGAGCCAACCCTCGCCGAGACCGACGAAGACGCGGGCGAACCTCCCGCCGCAGGCCGAATAGTTTTGGTGGGTCAACTCGCAGGCGCGACTGGCCAGAAACACCACGATCGGCACGACGAGTTCAGGGTTGATGACCTTGGTGAAGCCGATCTCCTCGAGGGCTTTCGGATCACCAATGGTTTCGGTGACCATCCGCGAAAAACCAAAGGGCAGAACGGTGTTGGATTTGATGCCATGTTCGGCACCTTCGATCGAGATCACATTGGAAAGGCCGACCAGCCCGGCTTTAGCCGCGGCGTAGTGCGCCTCCGACGGCTGACCGAACATCCCGCCCGACGACGAGATGAACACGAACCGCCCATAGCTTTGCTGTTTCATCACCCGGTAGGCCGGCTGGCTGAGGTGGAATCCACCGTCGAGGTGAACCCGCAGCATGCGCGTCCAATCGTCATGAGTGAGTTGGTCGAACGGGACGCTGTTGAAAATGCCGGCATTACTGACAACTGCGTCAAGGCGACCGAACGCTTCTAACGCAGTGTTGACGATGGCCCTGCCACCGTCGGGGGTGTCGACGGAATGATGCGAAGCCACAGCCTTGCCGCCGGCATCTTCGATTTCCTTCACGACGGCGTCGGCGACACCGGCGTCTTCACCGTCTCCGTGCATGCTGCTGCCCAAGTCGTTGACTACCACCCACGCGCCCCGCTTCGCCAACTCCAAGGCGTACAGGCGGCCCAGGCCCCGGCCGCCTCCGGTGACGACCGCGGCCTGCGCCTTGAAGTCGATCATGCTCGAATCCCCTCGTCGACCCGTCCGGATAACCGCTGCCACACACAGAGCAGACCAAATTTTTGTTCCAACTGCAAGTCCGCGCAAAGAGGAGATGCCGTGCGCGATTTGAACCCCTCTAATGACCGCTAATCAGCGGAAGCGGACGCCCAACGTGGCCATGCCAAAGATCTTCTTGCCATTGGATTTCGCGGCGACGATCACCACGCCAGAGCGGGTCTCCGGGTCCAATGACTTGACTTTGCCGGTGAACTCGATATCGCAGCCCTCTCTGGCCGACACGATCGCGGGAGCCGACAGCCGCACCGCGTAGCGGGTGACCGCACCGGGGTCGCCGGTCCATGTGGAGGCAAATCCGGCACCCAAACCCATGGTGAGCATGCCGTGAGCGATCACGTCGGGCAGGCTGGCCAGCTTGGCGATGTCCTCGTCCCAATGAATCGGGTTGGCGTCGCCGGCCACGCCGGCATAGTTCACCAGGTCGCCACGAGTCAGCCGGGCGTGGTGCACCGGTAGCTCGTCGCCGACCTGCACATCATCGAACGATGCCGTCCCCGGTGTGCGGGTGAGGCCTTCGTCGGCAATCCGAATCTCGCCCTCGGGGCGCACCGTCTTGTGGTACTCGTCTTCGCCGATTCCGAAGATGTCCACGTCGTGCATCATCGCGTTCTGCACGGCAGTCTTGATCGCCGGATCGATGTCCTCGGCGGTGACCCCGACCACCGTGGTGTGCAGGGTGTGCACCCGCTCGCCGGCCGCGTCGGTGAAGGTGTTGGTCACGGTGATCAGGTCTCGGCCAGCCATCCTGCGCACCGACGTCAGTTCGACGTCAACTGTCAGCTCGTCGCCGGCGACGATCGGTCGGTGCTGCTCGAATAACTCTTCGGTCTGCATGTAGGTGTCGTAGCCGACGACTATCTGTTCGAACATGCGGCGATTGCAGGTCATGCCCGGGGTCGAGGTAAATGTCAGCGGCGCTATCAGGTCCGAATAACCCAGTTCAGCGGCGGCGGCGACGTCCCAATGGGCGGGGTGATAGTCCTGCACCGCGCGGGCGTACTCGCGGAGCTTTTCGCGGCCGACGAGGTACGTGCCGTCCATCTGATAGTGATGGCCGACTCGCGCCTCGAGCACCGACGATTCTGTTGCTGCAGTCATGAATGGCTCAACTTTTCTATCGGCTTGTTCGCTGAAGCCAATGAAAAGACACTAACGCGCGGGTACAGCGGCAATACAGCGCGTGCCCGCATGGCCTGGCAGAGAATCAAGGCGTGACCAACCGCATCCAATCGCTCCTCGGCGTCGAGTACCCCGTCGTCCAGGCACCGATGACATACATCGCCAGGGCTGAATTGGCCGCCGCCGTCTCCGAGGGCGGCGGCATGGGCATGATCGAGACGTTGACCCCCGAAGGTCGCGCTGACCTGCGCAGGGTGCGCGAACTCACCGACCGCCCGGTCGCGGCCAACTTGATGATCCAGGGCTGGAAGCGGGATCCGTCGATCGTCGACGAGCTCGTCGCTGCCGAGGTTCGCCACGTTTTCACCTCCGCCGGTGATCCGGCCTTATTCACGGCGCGTCTGCACGAGGCCGGCATGACCGTCGTGCACGTCATCGGATCTCTGAAGGGCGCGATGAAGGCGGTGGACGCGGGCGTCGACGCGCTTGTGGTCGAAGGTGTCGAGGGCGGCGGGTTCAAGTCGGCCCTCGGTGCGTCGACGTTGGTCTTGCTTCCGCTCGTCGCAGACCGCGTCGACATTCCGATCATCGCGGCGGGAGGGATCTGCGACGCCCGGTCCGCCGCGGCCGCCGTCGTTCTGGGCGCCGAGGGTGTGCAGATGGGCACCCGGATGCTGGCCAGCCACGAAGCCGCAGTGCACGCCAACTTCAAGAACAAGATTATCTCCGCCGGGGATGACGGCACTGTGATGCTGGACCTTCCTGGCAATCCGACGATGCGGGTGCTGCGAACCGGGCTTGCGGCCCGCGTCGCCGCGGGCGATCCCGAGGTGGAGCTGCTCGGTCGAATCACCGATCTGTACTTCGAAGGTGACTTCGAGGCCAGCGTCGCCAACACCGGTCAGGTGTCCTCGCGGATCATCGATCTGCAACCGGCCGCACAGATCGTCAAACAAACGTGGTCGGAGATCGAAACCGCGTTGAGCGAGAGTCGATCTCGGCTCGGCGACGGCGGCGCCGCCAGCTGACCGTTGCGTCAGTGAAGTGGGTGAGCGCCGAACCACTCGAGCAGTAGGTCCGCCAGCTTGTCGGGTTGCTCGTCGGGTATCCAGTGCGAAACCCCGGGCAGGATTTCGAACCGGTATTCCCCGCTGACGTACCGGGCGGTGTTGTGGGCCGCCTTGGGCATCAACGCGATGTCCTGGTCGCTCCACACGTACAGCGTTGGTACAGAGACCTTTTGATTAATCGCACGCGGATTGGACAGCGGCATCGCGCGGTACCAGTTGAGCGCCGCCCTCATGGCGCCCGGCTCACGCATGGCGTCTACGTCCCGCTCGACTGCGGCAGGTATCTGCCCGCCCCGCCGCAGGGAATCCGAGGCGATAGCGCCGTTGCGGCGCATGAGCAGCCACTCCGGCACGCGGGGCAGCTGGAAGAAGTACATGTACCACGACGCCAGGCCTTGACGACTGGTGACGAACGATTTGAGGAACGCGGCGGGATGCGGCACTGATACCGGCGACACGGTTGCCAGCCGCTCGGGCATCTCCGCCGCGGCGGCCCACGCGACCGCGGCGCCCCAGTCGTGTCCGACGAGGTGCACCTGCCGCGCACCGCTGGCGTCGATCAATGCGCCGAGGTCGCCGACGAGTTCGGGTATGCGGTAGTCGCGGCGACGGGATGGCCGCGCCCCCGCTGAATATCCCCGCTGGTTGGGCGCCAGGCAGCGGTAGCCCTGAGCGGTGAGCCGGTCGATGACGGCGTTCCAGCTGTCGTTGTGTTGCGGGAAGCCGTGCAACAGCACCACGACAGGTCCGTCAGCTGGTCCGGCGTCGCGGACATCGAAGGTCAGGTCATTGCGGCGGTATTGCTCCATCCGTCAAGCATGTCCCATCCGTTTACCAAGGCGCCGCCCCGCCCCCAACCGAGGCACGCGAGCAGCGGCCTTGGCAGGCTTATCCGGAGCCACCCATGAACCGTCGATGCAATTCCTCTGTGAGGACGTGGATTTGGCGGGTCAGGTCGGTGTTGGTTTTCAGCTCGAGTTCCTGAGCTTCAAAGTCGTGGTCGGCTTTGGCCTGTTGGAAGGCGGCTTGCCGGTTCTGGCCGATCATGACGAATGTCGACAGAAAGATCGCTTCGAGTGAAACCACCAGAGTCAGAGTCGGCCACGGGTTTTTCTCAAAGACCACCATCCACAGCGCGAAAAGCACCGCGTGAATCCAGACGAAGTTCATTGAGCCGGCGAATGTGGTGATGCCATCGGCCAGCCGCAGCTGGAATTTGGCGCCTCGTCTCTTAGCCTCCTCAACCACGGCGGGATGGTGGAGTTGATTGTTATGTAGCAACCGATGCGGAATGAGTTGAGGAATTCGCCGAGCGCTACTGGAGCCTGGGGTTGTCATGTGTTCTGTCCTTCCGGGGCCATAGGTTTATTACAGGGCACCCACGGTCCCCGGTTGGGGATATCTGGTATTCAGGCGGTGGCGCCTTGTATTCGCGCCCGGAGGAGTTGTACGCCGGGACCGCTGAGCTCGCTGAGGTAAGGCGGGCGACCCGCCATGCCCATGACCAGTGCGACAGTCGGTCCGGTGACCAGGGGGCCATGGCCGGCGCCAAACGGCCCGTCGTCTGCCCGCAACTCGAGGTCGGCAACGTGAGTACGACTCGGGACGGTGAAGTTGCGGTGGGCGAAGAATTCAGCAACCGGTGTCAGAGCGTCGAGACTGGGTGTCCGCGCCAGCCCCAGCGGTTGACGAATGTCTTGGGCGTGCACCACGACCTCGCCGAGGTAGGCCGGAATATGAGCTGAGGGCGCGGTGGTGCTGTCGATGATGGCGCGGAACCGATCGAGCGTCTCGGCGGGTGTGCCGCCGCGGTGCTCGGCCAGCCGACGTTGATTGTGCACGGCAGGGCGAAAACGCGCGCCGGCCATGCTGCGCAACCACTTCCACTGACCCAGGCTCGCCGCGGCGGTCAGGTGCGCGACGACCTCCTCAACGTCCCACTTCCCGCACAAGGTACCGTGCCGCCACTGCTCATCACTGAGTCCGGAAAGGTCGTCCACAAGCGCCGCCCGCTCGGCGCGCGCGAGTGCCCACAGGTGGTCGTGCTGGGGTTTCGCCATATCGTCCTAATCCGTCGGGTGGTGTTGTCATTCGACATAGACCTGCCCCGACCGCAAACCTCATCGAGTTTCGTTCGAGCTCCAGCGGACGGTTTAGCCCGGGTCGGCTGACCGACGCGCCACTTGCACAGCTGAGACATTCGGCGGCAACTCGAGGTCGGCAACCACGGGAGCGACCCCGTGCTCGATCGCTCGCTTCAGTAGGTGCGCGTCGCGTTGTTGACGACGGTAGCCCGCCGCGTAGGTGCGCCCGGTGATGCGTTCGAGCCGATCGATGTCTTCGCCGCTCTCCCTGCGAGCGCGAAGCTGCTCCGTCCTCAGATGAATGTCAGCGTGGAATTCGTCAGGATTGTCGAAGGCCGCGACCACCACGTGCCGACGCTCGCGGCGATCCGCGTCGTAGCGATAGTGCGCGACGACCCAGCGGGCAATGGTGTCTTCGTCTGGGTCCACCTCGGCCACGCTGGCAGCATACGGCCAGTCAGAACCCCATAACTTCACGGCAGGGCGTTGAATACCAGGGCAGAAGGCGTAAGCGGACCGGTGTGGATGGTGTGGGCGCCGGAGTTGACGGTGTCGCCGTGACGTAGGGCGGGGTATCGGTCGGCGTCGTGGCCGAGGATCTCGACGATGAGTGCAGAACCTGCTTCGAACAGGGTTGCACTGGGCCAGATTTCGATGTCGAGGCGAGTGCTGATGCCGCGCGGGACGGGGATCGTGCGGGCATGAGCTTGAAACGGTCGGTTGGGTCGACTCCGGACCGGATCGAGTTCGCGATGGGAGGCGCGCAGCCATCCTTTCGCCGCGGCATCGTGCCGGAAGCCGTTGTAGCCATAGAACCCGACCGGGGAGCCTGCTGCGTCGCGTTTGCGGATGACGACGAATACGTCGGCGTCGTCGGCGTCGTCAGTGCTCATCCACACGCTAAGCGACACGCTGCCGACGATCTCGGTGTCGGCGGCGAAGGTGTGCGCGAAGCGCGCGCGATCGGTGCGGCGCCGGCGACGGCTGCTCGCATACGTTGTGCTCGACTCGTGGGTAGGGGAGTGGGCGATCAAACTCATCGACGCCGCGTCGAGATACAACGTTCGGTGTTGCGGGTTCGCCGGCGGCCATTCGGTGGCAGTGCGGGTCTGGTAGGCCTCGCGTGAACGGCGCACTTGGTAGGTCACGGTGGGCCGGCTGTGGAAACCGTTGGCGCTGCCCTTGAGGAAGTGGTCCAGGAACTGACGCTGCAGCTCAAGCGATTCGGCTCGGTAGTAGGTTTCCCATTTACGACCGCCGTGGATGTAGAGCCACTTCGGCCCGCGCAGCGCTTCGTAGGCCAGCAGGGTGCCGCGGGTGTGCAGTCCGTGGTCGCCCCAACCGGCAGCGACCAGAGCGGGGACATCGATCGCCGCCAAGTCTGGTCGCTTGGCCTGCCAGTAGGAATCGTCCAACGGGTGAGTCCGGGCGTCGGTCAGGAAGTCCTCGCCCATGGTGGCGCCGTGGTGACTACCGCGGAGCATCCGATTCTTCCACCACACCGGTAGGAAGCCGGTCTCGGGTATTCCGCCGTGGTAAGCGAACTCCCGCAACAAATCTGAGGCACCTTCCCAGGCAACGATCGCTTTGAGTCCGGGTGGCCGCAGGGCAGCCACTCGCCATTGCGACATACACAGGTAGGAGACGCCGTTGAGGCCGACAGCGCCGGTACACCAGGACTGTGCGGCGGCCCAGCCGATGACTTCGGCGTAGTCGCGGGCGTCACGATCGGTGACGAATCCCGCGGTCCCCTCCGAAGCGTGCATGCCGCGAGTGTCGCCCTGGACCACCGCGTAGCCCTGATCGACCCAGAACTGCGGATCGGGTGATTCAAAACCAGTCAGGCGTGAGCAATTGAGGTGTCCGAATCTGACCCCGGCGGCCCGCATAGCGAGCATGCCGACGCGGTCGGGCGCTTTGTCTTTACCGTAGGGCGTCATCGACATCACCACCGGTGCTACGGCAGCTGGTCGAAAGACGTTGACACGCAGCGTGATGCCGTCAGGCATCTGAACCGGAACGTCGCGCTCGACAATCATGGTTGCAGCGGGCCCTTTCAAACGGTTACGCGAGACTTGTCGGACCATCATCCACGCTATACGCACTCCGCGTGATTGTCACTACCGATGATGATAACGGTAAGATACAATCTCGAAGTGGCCAAAGATAAGGCGGCCCCGGTGTTGAGCACACGCGGGGCATTTCTGTTGTCCCAGCTGGGCTTTCACGTCGCGGTCCGGTGCGCCGAGATTCTGGAGCCGATAGGTCTTCAACCCGCGCATTACGGCGTGCTGGTGCAACTCACCGCCCAGGAGGGATTCAGTCAGCAACAGCTCGCCGATGCGATGGGCGTGCACCGCAACGTCATGGTCGGCTTGATCGACGAACTCGAAGAGCGCGGCCTGGTGCGACGCGAGCGACACCCCCGGGACCGACGGGCCCACCAACTGCACCTCACCGATCGCGCGCATGCCGTTCTGGCTCAGGCCAACGCCGCTGTCGATGAGCTCGAAGACGAAATCTTCGCAGGCTTCGACTCCCGCGAGCATTCCCGGCTGATCACCCTGCTGCAGCGAGTCGCGAAACAGGCGGACTTACCCGACAGTATTCATCCCGACCTGCGTCGCCGTCGACGCGCCAACGTACCGTCGACGGGCGATCGGCGTGCGTAGTGCGCCGCGCTTTTGGTACTGGTCACATGACATCCAGCCGGATCAGGTTGCCGGACTTGACATGCCGGGGATGCGGCTGCGGCGCTTGGTCAACTACCGGCGCGGTCCCGAAGCCACCCGACGATTCGCCGCGCTGTACTACGACGACGATGGGGCGCTCGCGCCATCGCACACCTGGCTGATCGATGTCGATGCGGCAACCGCGGCCGCACACGGGTCGCGGGCTGCCTCGTTAAGCGTTGACGTTGCGCCCGGGAGCGGCGATGTCGGGTTGACGCTGGTTCTGGAAGCACATCCCCATCCGGGCCGCGCGGTACACACAGACCTCGCTGCCGACGAATTCAGCGCGCTGATCAATGCGGACCACACCGTGGTGGACCTGGCGATCTACTTGCGCGACGGATCACGTTACTTTGCAGCGATTGTCGAGCCGAGTGAAAATGACCGCAGTGTGTTCTTCCCGTCGCTGAGTCCCGACCAGATTCGCCCGACGTTGGGTCCGCGCGGTGTCATACCCACCAAAGCGCGCGCCTATCACGAGGGGCCTGCCGGCTGGCGGCTGGCGGTCATCGCAGAACATGCCCGAGGGACATCGTGGTCGGTGCTCGTCGATATCGACGCCGACGATGTGTCGGAGCGACTTGAGCATCTGCAGGCCTATCCGTTGGACCTTGACGCTGTCGGGCACGGTACGAGCGTGCGGTTCGCCTCAGTCGCCGCGAAGTAGATATGACTCTAGGCTTGAGTAGCGGCGCGCGCCAATTCCGCTGTGACCGAACGCAATTGGCTGGCGGAACTAAGCGCCTCCGGGAATCCGACCCGGGTGTAGGCAACCCCGCGCGGCGTGTGCACCCGTAGATCGAGGCCGTAGCGGTCGATGTCGGTGCACACCGCGTTCGCGGTATCCGGATAGCCGCCGAATGACTGGGCCATCGCCACCAGGGCATCGGCGTGATCGGCGTTGAGGTGCGCGATCGCTCCGGCCGCGGCGGGCGCTACCGGATCCGGTTCCGCGGCAAGGTATTGGTCACCGGTGGCCGAGTCCATCCGGCCGTACCCGCCGACCCAGCGCACCCGCTCGACCCGGAGCACCCAGAGCCTGAAGTCGCTGAACTCGAGGTAGAACCGGGAAGCGGGCACCGCATGCAGGTACGCCGCCCGGGCTGCGTCCTCGTCGGCGGCAGGAGGCATGACACGACCGGCCAACGTGATCCGGCCAGTGGCCAACGGGTCGGTATCGCTGCTCGCCGTCACGATCGACAGGCTGGCGCGCGGGTTGGCGGCCAGGTTGCGGCCGTGCTCGGCTAGGTTCGACACGCAAAGCACCGGCGCGCCATTGAGCAGTCCGTACGCGACCAGCGATGCCCATGGATCGCCGTCGGAGGTCAACGTGGCAAGCGTGGCCGCATTGTTGGCGGCAGCGATGGTGCGGGCCTGCTCGGCCGCCGACGGCCGGGCCGAGTTTGTCGGTGGCTGGAGCGGCGGCGGCGCCGACGGCGCATCTCCAACGTCGCCATGATCGCGGGTCACCACAACCGTGAGGTTACTGCCATCACCGATGCGCCTCCGGAATAACCCTGATGGTCGGGGCAGTTGGACTGCTCCGGTGGATCGGGTTGATAGCGGAAGGAAGCGAAGATGCGTTTAGGGGTGTTCACGTTTTTCAATGACACGGCCGTAGGACCGGTCGACGTGGCTGTCGCGCTTGAGACGCGTGGCTTCGGGTCACTGTTCGTGGCAGAGCATTCGCACATTCCCGTGAACGCAAAAACTCCGTACCCGATGGGCGGTCCGATCCCGCCGCAGTACTACCGGACGCTCGATCCGTTCGTCTCGCTGACGGCGGCTGCGGTCGCCACCGAGTCGCTGCTGCTGGGTACCGGCATCTCGCTGGTTACCCAACGCGACCCGATCCTGACGGCCAAAGAAGTGGCCTCGCTGGACCTGGTGTCGCAGGGACGCTTTCTATTCGGCGTGGGGGTGGGCTGGTTGCGGGAGGAGATCGCCAACCACGGTGTCGATCCACGCGTGCGTGGCCGCGTCATGGATGAGCGTCTCCGCGCGATGATCGAGATATGGACGAAAGACGAGGCGGCGTTTCACGGTGAGTATGTCGACTTCGACCCGATCTACTGTTGGCCCAAACCAGTGTCCAAGCCGCATACACCCGTATATATCGGGGGCGGACCGGCGAACTTCTCCCGCATCACCGAACTGGGCGCCGGCTGGCTCTCGCTGAGTCCTTCGGCCGAGGCGCTTGCTGGTGACCTGGCGACGCTGCGCGATCTGGCCGGACCCGACGTCCCGGTGATCGCCTCGCACATCGGGAAGGTGACAGCCGAGATCTTGGCGGGCTACCGCGATCTCGGGATCGATCACGTCACCGTCGAATTGCCGACCCAGCCCCGCGATGAGACGCTGCGCCGCCTCGATGCGCTGCACGCGGAATACGCCAAGCTGGGCTAGCTTCGCGTGAGGTGCTCCGACTGCGTGATATAGTTACTTAGGCTAAGTAAATCCCACACGCAGAAAGGGCTAGCGACATGGCTCGCACTGACAACGACACCTGGGATCTGGCATCAAGCGTGGGAGCGACCGCAACCGCAGTCGCCGCATCACGCGCGATGGCCTCACAAAATCCCGACGCACTGTTGAACGACCCGTGGGCCGACCCACTGGTACGTGCGGTCGGCATCGACACCTTTGTGAAGCTGATCGACGGCGAAATCGGACACACGGACGATCCGCTGCTGAACCGTCGGGCGATGAATGAACAGATCACCGTGCGCACTCGCTTCTTCGACGACTTCTTCGTGCACGCGGCCGAGTCGGGTATCCGGCAGGCCGTGATCCTCGCATCAGGCTTGGACACCCGCGCCTACCGCTTGCCGTGGCCGGCCGACACCAAGGTCTTCGAGATCGACCAACCCGAGGTCATTGCGTTCAAGACGCGGACTCTTGCCGACCTCGGTGCCGAACCCGCTGCCGAACGGACCACAGTCGCAATCGATTTGCGCGAGGACTGGCCGGCGGCACTGGTCGAGGCTGGATTCGATCCGAAACTGCCGACCGCCTGGAGCGCCGAAGGTCTGCTGGTCTACCTGCCGCCGGATGCTCAGGATCGACTGTTCGACAACATCGCGGGCCTGTCCGCACCGGGCAGCCGCATCGCCACCGAGCACATGGACCTGCGGAATGTTCCATCGGACTGGGCAGACCGGCTCACCGAGCGATCACGTCGCATCGGGTCCAACATCAACCTGGCCGAGCTGTTCTACAGCGGGGACCGCAATTCTGCCGCCGACTATCTCAAAGACCACGGTTGGCACATCGACGTCCAGACGACCTCGCAGATCTACGCGGCCAACGGATTCGAGCTACCCAACGACGAGTTCGCTCCCTTCGGTGATGGCTCTGGTTACCTGACGGCGACGCTGGCGTAGGCACGTCGACGGCTAACGTGCAGTAATGCCCGTCGAGGAATTCCGATACGCCGACCGGGAAACCGGCTCACTGAGGCTACGGGTCTTCAGACCCACCGGCACGGTCCGGCATCCCGTGGCGGTCCTGCACCTGCACGGTGGCGCGTGGCGAGTCGGGACTCCGGCCATGCTGGATTCTCGGTCGACCCTTCTTGCCGCGCGCGGATACACCGTGATCCAGGTGCAGTACCGCTTGCTGGGTCAGGCGGCGTGGCCGGCGCCGATCACCGATCTGCGGTCAGCACTGCGGTGGGTTGCCGGCCACGCCGACGATCTGGGCGTACATCCGGAGGCGATAGTCCTGTGGGGTCACAGCGCCGGCGCACACATCGCTCTGACAACGGCCGCAACCGTCGCGGACGAATCCCTCGACCACCCCGGCGACGATCGAGCAGTCTCGGTCGCTGTCGCCGCCGTGGTTGATTGTTATGCACCGGTCAGCTTCCATCCGGGAGACACCTCGATGCTCCAAATAGGGCCCGGTGGAATCGATCTCCCCGCGATACTGGCCAACCAACGAAGTGACGGCGCACTACCCGCGATCGACCTGCTCGGAAAACCGTGCACCCAGGAAGATGCCGACGCCATCAGCCCGCTTGCCCTCATCGGGCCGGATTTCCCGCCGACCATGTTGGTGCACGGCACCGCTGACGTCTTGATTCGGCCAATCAACTCTCGACGCCTGGCGGACGAACTGAACCGCCTGGGCGTGATCTCCGAGCTGGTGACCTTCGCCAAATGCAATCACGAATTCGACGCGGCGCCCAGTTACGGCGCAGCCGTCGTCGCGCACATCGACGTGTTTCTGCGACGAGCCCTCGAAGAGCCCGCTCTCGCCGCCGAAATCGCGCAGTATTCGATGTTTCGCTAGTAGGACTGAGCACCAACGGGTTTGACTCAGTGCTGCAGCGTGTTGAGCCTTTCCTCGACCTGGAGCGCGTGCAACGCGTGCGACGCCGTCTGGTAGCCCTTCACGACGCCCTCTAATCGCGCGGTCGAGCCCTCGAAGCACGCCCAGTCGAAGACGGCTTGGCAGACATG
>Ga0302326_10013845_pt1 | contig 17088 bp, 13 predicted proteins | sample Palsa_T0_3_FD_202264 | JGI IMG/M metagenome (GOLD analysis project Ga0302326, IMG submission 202264) | Peat permafrost microbial communities from Stordalen Mire near Abisko, Sweden - Palsa_T0_3 | ecosystem: Environmental > Terrestrial > Soil > Palsa > Peat permafrost | place: Sweden: Abisko...
AACCGGAGGAGGTCGTCGCTCTGGCCAGGCGGGCCGCGGAAACGCGGCGCGAATTAGCATTTCTGCTCGAGAGCGACGAAAAAAGCTACGTCTATTGGTTCGAGCGGCGCGGGCGCGGCGTTTTTCTGGCCGCCACGCCGATCGACGTGAGCCAGATTCTGCGCGAGAAGCTTTTCGAGCAATTTGATACGGTGATCCTCACCTCGGCCACGCTGGCCGTCGGGGGCAGGTTCGACTACGTCAAGCAGCGGCTCGGCGTGCTGCCGGCGAATGAGGCTATTTTGCCGCAGGAGTTCGATTATCCGAGCCAAGCACTGCTTTATTTGCCCGCGGCGCTCCCGGACCTGCGCCACGCCACATTTTCCGCGCGTGCCGCGGACGAAATCGTTCGCCTGCTGGAAATTTCCGAGGGGCGCGCGTTCTGCCTGTTCACGAGTTACGCGCAGATGCGCGATATCTACGAACGCGTCTCCGGCCGCGTAGGATTTCCGCTGCTGCTTCAGGGGACCGCGCCGCGCTCCGTCTTGCTCGATCGCTTTCGGAGCACTCCCAACGCCGTCCTTTTCGCCACTTCCAGCTTCTGGCAGGGCGTGGACGTACCAGGCGCGCAGCTCTCCTGCGTGATCGTCGACAAGCTTCCCTTCGCCGTACCCAGCGATCCCATTGTGGCCGCGCGGGTGCGAGCACTTACTGAGGACGGCCGAAACGCATTCGCGGAATATCAGGTTCCCGAAGCGGTGCTGGCGCTGAAGCAGGGCTTTGGACGGCTGATCCGTTCGAAGACGGATCGCGGCATTCTGGCGATTCTCGATAACCGCATCCAGCGTATGCAATATGGTAAAATTTTTCTCGAGTCGCTGCCCCAATATGCGACTACCCAGGACATCACCGAAGTCTCCCGGTTCATGGAAAATCCCCCGTCCAGGGACTAGTAACTCGGCTTTGCGCTCGCGCGTCCTATTAGCCGGCCGGAAAGAAGGCCTATGTTCGAAGTCAGCGTCGACGAAACCTTTGCCGCAGCGCACAATCTGCGCGGCTACAAGGGAAAATGCGAGGACCTCCACGGGCACAACTATAAAGTGCGCGTGACTGTAGCCGGCAAGGAGCTCGATTCCGTGGGATTACTGTACGACTTCGTGCATCTGAAACAAGTGATCCAGGGAGTCATCCGCTCGATGGACCACAAGTATCTGAACGAGCTGCCGCCGTTTGACCAATTGAATCCTTCGGCGGAAAATATTGCGCGTCATATTTATGAGCAGGCTGCTCAGCAATTGAAACCGGCGGAAAACGGCGCGGGAATTTCCAGCATCACCGTGTGGGAGACGGAAACATCGGCGGCCACATACCGCCCATAGCAACGAGCATGGTTATCACCGAGATTTTCAAATCCATCCAAGGTGAAGGCACGCGCGCGGGATTGCCGTGCATCTTCGTGCGCCTGACGGGATGCAACTTGCGCTGCACCTGGTGTGATACCGCGTATGCATTTCACGGCGGCAAGAAGTATGAGTTGGACGAAGTTCTGGGGGCGGTAGGCACGCTCGCCGGCAATGGCCCGCAGGCGGTTTCACTAGTCGAAATTACGGGCGGTGAACCCCTGCTGCAGCCCGAAACCCCGGCGCTCGCCGAGCGCCTTCTGGCGCAGGGACATACGGTAATGATCGAGACCAGCGGCGAGCGCTTCATCGGTGTGCTGCCCCGCGAAGTCATCAAGATTTTCGACGTGAAGTGCCCGGACTCGGGCGAACCGGACACTTTCGATCTGGCCAACCTTGACGCAGTCACCAGGAACGATGAAATTAAATTTGTTATTGCCAGCCGACGGGATTACGATTTTGCCCGCGATTTCACGGCGCGCCACGAGCTGGCGGCCCGGGTGCACCAGGTGCTTTTTTCGCCGGTGTTCGCCGATCCGCAAGGCCGCTGGCCGGGATTAGACGCGCGGGAATTGACGGAGTGGATTCTGGCCGATGGCTTGCCGGTGCGGCTCGGTCTGCAACTGCATAAGTTCATCTGGGATCCAGCGATGAAAGGGGTTTAAGGTCGCGAGATGGCGCAACGTCCAAAAGCGGTAGTGCTGCTGAGCGGGGGAATGGACTCCTGCGTCACTGCGGCTATCGCCCGCGAAACGTTCGATCTTGCGCTTCTTCACGCGAGCTATGGCCAGCGAACCGAAGAGCGCGAACGGCGTGCATTCAACGAAATTGCAGACTTCTATTCTGTGCGCCAGAAGCTGGTGGCGCGCTTCGATGTTTTCGCGCAAGTCGGGGGCTCCGCGCTCACTGACGAGTGCATCGCGGTGCCGGAATCAGGCGCCGCGCTCGCGCCGCATGCGGGAATTCCCGTGACCTACGTACCGTTTCGCAACGCCCACTTTCTCTCCGCGGCGGTGAGCTGGGCGGAGGTGATCGGCGCAACCGCCATCTTCATTGGCGCGGTCGAGGAAGACAGCTCGGGCTATCCGGATTGCCGGCCGGCGTACTATCGCGCTTTCGAGACGTTAATCCGTGAAGGGACTCGCCCGGAGACTCACATCAAGATCGTGACGCCGGTGATCCAGATGAAGAAAAATGAAATCGTCCGGCGAGGGATGGAATTGGGCGCTCCACTGGATCTTTCGTGGTCCTGCTATCAATCGGAAGAAGAAGCCTGTGGAACGTGCGATAGTTGCCGGCTGCGCCTGAAGGCCTTTGAAGAGGCGGGCGTGCACGACCCTATCGCCTATAGAGTTCAAGTTGCGCGATAATAGATCAGGTGATTAGGCGAATCGTATCGAAACATGGACTTACAGGAGGCCTACAGATGAAGCGAATATTCCCGGGCTGTGCCGCATTGCTTTTGGCTCTGTTGCTGCCGGTCATCGCCGCGGCACAGAACAGCGCTTCCATTGCCGGTCAAGTACTCGATCGGGATGGAAAGCCTTGGATGGGCGTGACCGTTGAGGTGAAGAGCGAAGCCGGCCGCATCTTCACGTTGAAGACGGATAAGGATGGAAAATTCACGCAGGTGGGCCTGGCCGGAGGTCTTTATACCTTCACTCTGACCAAGCCACCTGAACTTCCGAGCCCAGGCTATACCGAGAAACACCCGCTCTCAACAGATGCCGAGAATCCCGTGTCGTTTAATTTCAAGGAAATCGTTGCCCATGCGGGCGGCCCCAGCGCAGAAGAACTAAAGAAGCGCGACGACCAAGCCAATGCATTCAAGAACATGAAAGCCAATTTCCAAGCGGGCTTGGACGCGATGACCGACGTGGCAGAGCAGCGTAAACAGCTCAGTGCCGCGCCTGCAGACCAGAAGGCGGCCATCAAGGACAAGATGAGCGCCGACTATCAGACCGCCATTACCTCCTTCCAAGAGGCAGAAAAGGGCGTGGAGCCGAAGGACGTGGGTAACCATGCCGTGGTTTGGGCCAATCTGGGCCAAGCCTATGATGGCGCTGGAAAATATGAGGATGCCAGCGCTGCGTACCAAAAAGCCATCGAGTTAAAGCCCGCGCCGGAGTACTACGCTAACCTGGGCACGTCGCTCGCCAATGCGGGCACGTCACAAACAGATCCCACCGTATTGCGAGAGAGAGTCACAGCTTCCCTAGGCAGTTGCGACAAGGCCGCCACACTTGACCCGACGAATCCAGCGGCGGGAGCCCACTGTTACAAGAACGTTGGAATTGTATTGAGCAACAAAGGTGATTTCAAAGACGCCGTGCCGGCCTTGCAAAAGGCTACTCAGAGCGATGCCAAGGACGTACAGGCGTGGTATCTGCTGGGAGGCGCCTACACGGGTATGATTGATTCCAAGCAGACGGGCGACAAGATCATCTACATCATTCCGCCTGGGACGGCCGAGGCTTATCAGAAGGTGATCGATATCGATCCCAACGGCCCCTACGCCGCTCAAGCCAAGACCATGCTAGACAGCCTGGCCGCCATGGGCGGCGGCGTGAGCACGACGGTCGGCGAAAAACGCAAAAAGAAATAAGTCAGGGATCGCCCGGGGCGCGTTTGACACGCCCCCGGCGCACTCCTTCTTTCTTTTATTGCTTTTGCGTTTTTTTCCTACTTCTACCCTCTCGACCGCTACGCGCGACAGTGCTATGCTCTCGGCGTTACAAGCGATTTTGAGGTCTACCCGTGGAAGCAGCACACCGCAGTTCGTCCAGCACGGAACGACGCCGCAGCAAACGAGTTTCTCAGCCTGTTTCCCTTTTTGTTCGGGGCATCGATGTGCTTGGCCAGCCGTTCGATGAGCGCGCCATCGCGATTGAGCTGAATTTGCACGGCTGCGCGTTTTCCTCCCGCCGTCATTTGCCAAAGAACAGTTGGGTCACTCTGGAGATACCGGACTCGCGATCGAGCGTCCGCGCTCGAGTGGCGCGCACCCAGCACCCCCAATCGGTCCGCGAAGATTTCCAGATCGCCCTCGAACTTGAGAGGCCAGGAAACATCTGGGGGTTCGAACTGACTCCTTACGACTGGGAGGAAGCAGAAGCTTCAACCTATCGCGCAATTTCGCCCGCTCGTGAAAACCTGCGCGTGGCGGAGGCTTCGGAAGCGGACATGGTTCCAGTCACTTTAGCAACCCTTTTGGAGAAGATGGCGGCCCCTATGACCAATGGATCCCCTGAGTTTCTCGGTTCAGAAGAGTCCATCTCGCCGGAACCGATGCCCGAACCAATGTCTGAATCGGCGGTTGAAACGCATAGCCCTCTTTTGAGGGAATGGTCAAACACCATGGACCGTCAGGCGCGCTTGGCGGCCGAGGCAGCGGCGGCTCAGGCCGCGGGCTATGTCGGCCAAGTTCTGGGGGAGTTCGAGCGGAAGATACAGGAAGCCGAGGAGCTCTTCTCCGGGCGCTTGGGCGCCAGGCAAGACGAGTTCGAGCATGGTTGGAGAGCGCAACTCGAACGCCTGCTCGACCAATCTCGCGAGGTTCTCACGCGCTTCGAGGGAACCGCAGAGGCCCTGCGATCGGAAACCCACGGGGCGCAGGAAGTCATTGGTCGCCTTGCCCAAGCGCGGCTGCAGATGGAGGCCGCCGATGTGGCGCACAATCGCACTCCAGCGGAAACACCAAAGAAGGAAGAAGCGTCAAGCGAAGGCGTAGCAGCGGCTTGGCGCGAACGCCTGCAAACGGAGATGGCTTTGGCGCAGGCGCAATGGAAGGAGCTGCTCGATTCCTCGCTCGACGGGAGTGTCGCGCGGCTGGTCGAACAAGTTTCGACGCGCGTACAGGACGTGTTGCGCGAAGCCGAAGGGTCGCTATCGGAACGGGCTGCCCGATTTCGCCAGCCCCTGGAAGATGTATCCGCGGACGCACGGGCCGCTGTTGCCGACATCAAGTCCTCGCTCGAGCAGGAAGTGGCCAACGCGCGTTCCTCCCTCACGGAGATCGAACGTCTCGCCGTTCGCTTGAAGGAACATTCCGCGCAGCTCGAAGCCGCCAGCCACGACACTCTCAACGAACTTCATCGCCGGCTGGAGCACATTCTGGAAAGTCAAACGGACGAACTCAATCGCCGGGCGGACAGGCTTGCGAACGGAATTCCAGAGCGCCTGGCACCGACGCTGGACACTCTTTGCCATCAATTGGTTGAGCGAGTGATCGGCGAAGTGGATGCGCAGCTCGGCCCCCGTCTCAGCCACGTTCCCGAGCTGGTGCGCGAGCTCGACTCTCGCGAAATGCAGGCGGAAGAAAGCCTGCGCCTGCACCGCGAACGCCTGCGCCAAGCGTCGGAAAACAGCCAGCGCGACATCGCCTCGCAAATTTCCGCTTCCACTGCCCATCTCCGCAACGATTTCGAATCCGCACGCAAAGAGGCCCTCGCAAAGTGGAATGAAGAAATCGATGCCGGCAGCATCCGCGCTGCGCATGCGGCCGCCGAAACGATTGGCCGCTCCTCGGAATGGTTTCAGCAGGAAGCCCGCGCGCGCCTGCAAGTACTTGTGGAACAAACAATGGGATCGGCCGCCGGCAGCCTAGAAGAGCAGGCAGCCGAAGCGCACCAAAAATTCGGGGTTCATCTCGCCGAAGCGACAGCAGCCCGGCTGGCCGGAATCCAGCAAAATATCGACGTGCTTGCCGTGGAGCTTGCCGGCAAAGCCGCATCGCGACTCGATGAAGCGGCCGAAGCCGCGGCCGCCTCTTTCGGAGAAGTGCTTCATGGCATTTCCTCCCGCGAAGCCGCTGCTTTCGAACAAACCAGCCACGCCGCGCTCGAAACCCGCCATCTCGAACTCACCCGCTTTGGCCTGGAGCTTTCCGGCCAACTGGAAGCAAAATCAGGAGCGGAGCTCGATCGTCTTCGCGCAGAGGTTATCTCGCATATCGATACGGCTGGCGTCGAGGCCCGTAACAGGCTTGTTTCCGAGATCAATGCCGATCTCGATCGCTATCGCACCGAGCGCGACGGTCACCGGGCTGAGTGGGCCGCCCAGCTCGATCGTCTGGGCGAGGAATCGGCAGTCAAGCATCAGGAACGCATGCAGACTGCGGGAGACTCCTGGATCGTTTCTTCCGTGCGCCGGCTTAACGAGCACGGGCAGAACGTGATTGAATCGCTGATGCGTTCGTCGGATCAAGCGTTGCGGGATTCCTGTTCGAAGGTGCTGGAAGGACTTGCTGCTACGCTTCGCGACCGCAGCGCCAATGCCACGGGGGTGGGCCAGCCCCCGCCTGCCCGCGACAACATCGAACGCGACTAACCGGCGTCTTTCGGCTGCCGTCCGAAATTCTGACGCCCGATTACGTCGGGAAACCGCTTACTTCTCGCCCACAATTTCGCGCACGGATACACCTACATACCCTACTTGTTCCGCCGTCAGCCGCGGGTGAACGGGCAGGCTGAGCACACGCGTGCACGCCCGCTCCGCATGCGGGAAGGTTCCGGGAGGCAGTCCCAGCGACGAGTAGGCTGGCTGCAGATGCACTGGACGCGGGTAGTGCACCACCGTCTCGATTTCCCGCTCCGCGAGCTGTTTCACGACGGAGTTACGATTGCCCGCGTAGATCACGAACTGGTGATAGACGCATTCATCCCGCGGATCGTCCACGGGGATTTCCACACGAGCGCCAGCCAGTAACCTTCGGTACTCCCGCGCGATTTCCTGGCGCCGCGCGGTCCACATATACAACCGCCGCAGCTTGATCCGCAGCACCGCTCCCTGAAGACCCTCCATGCGGTAGTTATAGCCCACGAATTCGTGTTCGTAGCGGGCCGTTTGGCCGTGATTGCGCGCCCCCCGCGCAAACTTGGCGATCTGGTCGTCGTCGGTAGTCAGCGCGCCACCTTCTCCGCACGCACTCAGGTTCTTCGTGGGATAAAAACTGAACACCGCGGCGTGGCCCAGGCTTCCCACGCGCCGTCCTCGATAGTGGGCGCCGTGCGCTTGCGCGGCGTCCTCAAGAACGCGCAGATTGTGCCGCGTGGCAATCTCTCGAATCTTATCCATTTCCGCGGGTCGGCCGTAGAGATGCACGGGCAGAATCGCCCTGGTCCGCGGCGTGATGGCGCGTTCGATCAGATTCGCATCCATGTTCGCGGTCGCCGGATCGATATCGACAAACACAGGCACCGCTCCGCAGTAGGTGATCGCTTCGGCGGTGGCCAGAAAGGTGTTCGTTGTCGTGATCACCTCGTTGTCCGGCTGCACTCCCATGGCCAGCAATCCCACATGGAGAGCCGCCGTGCCGCTGCTCAGGGCCACACAGTGCTTGGTTCCGCAGAAGTCGGCGAATTCGCGTTCGAACGCCTCCACCTCCTCCCCCAAGACATACGACGCGTTTTCGCAGACGCGGTCCAACGCGGGAAGAATCTGGTCCCGCAATTCCGCGTATTCCGCTTTCAGATCGAGAACCGGAACTTTCATTAAGTGGGCCCCTGGCGAGCACGAAAACTTTACCGGAGCGCGGCGCTTCCCACAAGCCCGTCGCGCTCGGGACCCGTGATCGTTGACATCCCTCTGCAAGCAAGGTAAGAATTTTCTGTAAGCGGTGAATGTCTCACAGGGCTGTGTTCATGGCGTGATTCCGGAGAATTGGTGATGCGGCAGGGCCGCTCCCGCGAAGCGCTAGGAGCAATTTAACGCCGCCCTCCCGCTCGATCCTTCGCAGTCTGCCCAATACGAGCTCACAGGGAACACAACTGTTCCGCGCGAAACGACGATAGAATGACGAAGAGGTTCGAATGAAACAATCGGAACGTTGGCCCGCACTCCCTCTCGCCGAATGGAAAGACACCTACGCCACTCTGCATATGTGGACGCAGATTGTCGGGAAAGTGCGTTTGGCGCTCACGCCGCCGATCAATCACTGGTGGGGAACAGCTCTATACGTCACGTCTCGCGGCTTGACGACTTCAGCCATTCCCTATGAAAAGGGCTGCTTCGAGATCCACTTCGACTTCATCGCTCACTCCTTGGAAATTACGACGAGTGGCGGCGAGGTCAGGGCTTTTCGTCTGATTCCCCGCACCGTCGCCGAATTCTATGCGGAGTTCATGGCCGCCCTGCATTCGCTTGGAATCGATGTGAGCGTTTGGACCATGCCTGTGGAAGTGCCCCGGCCCGTTCGATTCACACTCGATGAGGGCCACTCAGCTTACGACAGCGAATACGCGCATCGCTTCTGGCGGGTGCTCGTCAGGGCGGACAATGTTTTCCGCGAGTTTCGCTCGCGATTTATCGGCAAGTGCAGCCCAGTGCATTTCTTCTGGGGCAGCTTCGATCTGGCGGTCACCCGCTTCTCGGGGAGGCGCGCGCCGGAGCGCTCCCGCCCCGACTCCGTCACTAAAGAGGCTTATTCACACGAATGCATCAGCGTGGGATTTTGGCCCGGCGACGGCGAGGTCGTGAAGGACGCGGCATTCTACGCCTATGCCGCACCGGAACCGGCCGGGTTCGGTGCGCGTCGCGTGCTCCCCGCGAAAGCGTTTTACAACACAGAGAAGAGCGAATTCTTTCTCATGTATGACGATGTTCGCTTGTCGGAGTCTCCGGAGCGTGCTCTGCTGGATTTTTGCCAAAGCACCTACGAAGCAGGGGCCATCCTGGGAAATTGGGATCGCGCAAATTTGGAACGGCCGGCGGCAGGATCTGCGAAGGTTTAGCGAGTTCCTATCTCTTGTTGTCTTTGTCACCGAAATCGGTGCCGTAGACCGGTTGATCCCGCGTGCCGGTTATCTTGATGGGGATCTCCGCGCCACCGTTCTTCCCCTTGAAAAACCCGTCGAAGGGCTTCAGCACCACGGACTTCCACCCCGTAACCATTTGCGACACCTTCGCCTGAGTACGCAATTTCCCGCGAAAGTCGATCTGCCCGCCGTCCATGGCATACGTGCCGGAGAGCGAAATATCCGCACCTTCGACACCGAAATTGAGATTGGAGAAGGCTATCGTTTCATCTTCCATTTTGAAGCTGCCTGTGAGGTTTGACAGCTCGTCGGAAATGTCTGGCGCTTTGGGCTTGCCTTGACCTCGGCGGCTGAGCGCGTCGACTTTGTCTTGCACCGCGGAGCTCGTAAAATGCGCCTCGCCAATTCCGAATTCGCCGTCCAACTGCAAACGCTGAATGACGTCCAGTTCTTCTTCGGGTATCAGGATTTTGGTTTTGAGGCGAGCGGCCCCGGTCATGATCGGCTCGGTGGATTTCACCGCCAGAAGGAGCAGATCTTCGATTCGAGCCTTGTCCGAAAAGGCATCCAGCGCAATGGTGCGCCCCTTCACTTTGGGATACTCGTCCACCACCTCTCCATGGGTCACTAAGGTGGTGTGAAGAAACTTAGCCGTCACGTTTTTCAGAATCACGTTCCCATTCGTGCCGTCGACAATGGCGGTGAAATCCGTGTGAAGCGCCATGGGATGTCCGCTGATACGCAGCGCGAAGTCGGGCGTGTCCGTCACTCCAGTAACAGCGAGATAGTCGAGCGGCCCAGCAAACTTGCCGGTCGACGACAAGGTGCCTCGTAAGCCCTTCAGAGTGCCCAGATCTGCTTTGTCGAACACATAATCGGCGGAGACGGGAGTTTCGCGCGGATTCTCCGCGTCCCAAGGGCCAAAGGTTCCCTTGCAGTCAATTTCTGCTCGCGGCTTCGGGTTGCTGAGCACGGCGTGAAACTCGGCTGGCTGATCGAAGCTGAAGTTGTTCAGAGTCAGATGGTGGATGAACCACTGATTCGGCGGCTTGTCGGGCTTGGCGCGAAGAACGGTCAGAACCGCATCATCGGCGTGGACTTCGCGAATCGTAAAGCGATATTTCGCGGCCAGGTCTTGGTCCGTTCCGTGAATCAGGGGCGGACCTCCCGACACCCGCGGCGGTGTGTTGATTTGCAACCCCACTAGCGTGGCACTGGATATCTCCAGTTTACGGTGCAGCAGGCTCGACAGACTTCCATCGAGCAACACTTCCTTTACCTCCACCAGCGGCGGGATATCCGTCCTTCCCTTATGGCGCACCACGAGATCGTCCACGACTATGCGCACTTTGGGATATAGCGTCACGTGAAAATCGGAGAAAGTCACGCTGCCCTCCAGACGGTGCGCCAGGTAGGCCTGCGCGTTAACCAGCGCGGCTTGTTTGAGTCTTGGCGTATAGACGCGGATCAGTAAGATGGCGGCAATGCCGGCTACGAGAAGCAGGCTCGCTACAGCGATGATCCATTTGCGCATGGTCCAGTATGGGGGTCGAGTGCTTATCTATACCGGCAAATCGGCTTAAGGGACATACTCGATATCACCGGGATATCGCAGGGAAGTCTTGTAGGAAATATATTGTTTGGTCACACCGGTACCGGATACAATCCAGCGCATTCGCACTGATAACGCAGGGAAGGAGTTCCGCTATGACCGATCAATTTATTCCTGGGCAGAAAATCGGAGATTACGAGGTGCTCGGCGTGCTGGGCGCCGGAGGCATGGGAAAGGTCTACAAGGTACGCAATGTAATCTCCGACCGTGTCGAGGCCATGAAAATCGTCCTAGCTAACCTGGCCGGACAGAAGGAGCTGGCCGACCGTTTCACCCGCGAAATTAAGCTGCTGGCAAGCTTGAACCATCCCAACATCGCCGGGCTGCGCACCGCGCTTTCCGTAAACGACGAATTAATCATGATCATGGAGTACGTGGACGGGGTGACGCTGGCCTCACGCCTGGAGCAAGGTCCACTGAACCCGGCCGATGCCATCAATTACACCTCGCAGATTCTCGACGCGCTGAACTACGCGCACGGCTTGAATGTGATCCATCGTGACATCAAGCCCGCGAACATGATGCTCACTTCTCAAGGCGTCGTGAAGCTCATGGACTTCGGAATCGCACGACCCACGAACGAATCCGCGCTCACCGTCACCGGCACCGCGCTGGGCTCGCTGAACTACATGTCGCCGGAGCAGGTGAAGGGAGTGCCGGTTGATCCGCGCTCTGACCTGTATTCGCTGGGCGTCTCGCTTTACGAAATGGTGACCGGGCAACTGCCCTTCCGCGGCACCAGCAACTATTCGTTGATGTCCTCGCACCTCGAACAAGTTCCGGCGCCGCCCATCGTCATTCGTCCAGGCGTGCCCCAGGCGCTCAATGACATCATCCTCATGGCCCTGGCCAAGGATCCCAACGCTCGCTTCCAAACTGCCGACGCTTTCCGCAACGCACTCGCCAGCGTGCAATCGGGCGCCGTGCCCGCCTCCGCAACACGCGCCGCTGTGCCGATGTCTCAGCCGCCGCGCCCCGTCGCCCCCGTTGCGGCAACCGTACCGACTCCGCCTCCGCCGACAGCAAGCAGCCACCGTGGGCTGTATATGGCGCTCGGCGCGCTGATCGTGGTCGCGGTGCTCTTTGCCGCGGGCTTCTATCTCCCGCGGCGAGCGAAGACACAAGCGGGCGCATCTGATGCCACCACTACCACCAGTACGGACTCAGGCGCGCCCACACAAACGCCCGAACAGCTCGCAGCAATCGTGGCCGCGCAGCAGGCCGCCGATGCCGCGGCCGCCCAAAGAGAGCAAGCGGCAGCTGTCGCCGCCGCACAGCAGGCTAGCGCCGATGCGGCATCCGCGAAAGAGCGGGCGGCAGGACTTGCGCAGGCCGAAGCCGAGAGGCAAGCGGCAATAAAGAGGGATGCTGAACTTGCGGAAGCCGAGAAGCAAGACGACCAGCTCGAGGCGCGCGCCGCTGCCATGTCCGGCACCCTGGAAAACCTTCGCCGCGCTCAAGCGCAGCAGGGAGTTGGCTTGCGCGGAGACATGGCGGCTGCCGATCAGCTCCTGCATACCAATCTCTCGCGGGCGCGGTCGGCTATCGAAGCCAAGGATCCTGAGAAGGCCAAGAAATATCTGGATGCCGCCGAAATGCAGGCCGAGCAGCTCGAGCACTTCCTCGGCCGGTAGAAAAGCGTCCTCTTCTACAAATGCGTGAGCGTGCCGTTCATTTTCGTGCGGCACAGCGCCCAAGCGAAGACCGCAAACGAAACCGGAATCAGAATGGCGGCGAAAATCAGCAGCGCTGCAATGGACGGCCACAGCTCGGACCATCCCGCGCCCCGGAGTAGGGCTGCGCGCATCCCTTCGAGGCTATAGGTCACCGGGATAAGCCGGGCGACCGTCTGCAACGGGCCCGGCAAGATTGCTACCGGGTACATCATTCCCCCCACCAATCCCGCGGTCCCCAGCACGATCCACTTCGCCGGATTGCCGCGCTTGAAGAGCATCTGGTAGCTCGCCGATAAAATTCCCAAGCCCGCAAAGGCGAAAATCGAAACGAGAAGGATTACAGCGCCGCCCAACCAATTCGCTCCGCGCGGCGCGAAGCCGAAAAACACCGCACCAAAAAGGAGATAAACACAGGTGCGAAGAGCGAGCGCGACGAACGGATAGACTGCGGAGCCTGCGAGGATCACGGGGAGCGGCGTTTGCGTTACCAGTAAAGCCTCCAGAGTGCGATTCTGCCGCGCCTCCTCCAGACTTGAATCGAAGGCGTTCAGCGCTGTTCCCAGATAATCGAAAAACGCGAAGCCCACGAGTGCGAACGCAAAGTAGTTGCTGCCCGCGGGCAGCGCGCGCTCCAGCTCCGCGCTTTCGACGAAGCGCGAAAGATAATAGAACGTGGCCACTCCAAAAAGCGCCTCGAGCGTTTCGAGAACCAGCGCCGCGCGATAGCTTCGAGCAATCGAAAAATCGCGCCAGGAGAACGCCACAATCTTGCGGAGGGTGCGCGCGCCGTTCATCGCCCGACCTCGCCCCAGTGGGCCCGCCGAACCCCTGGAGTTAATGAGCCGGGCGGAATCGCGCCGCGCATCAAGCCCTCGATCGCTTCGGACAGAGTTGCCGCTCCGGTCGACGCGCGCAAACCGGCCGGCGAATCACAGGCGATTACTTTACCGCCGTCAAGAAGCACCACGCGATCAGCAACTTGCTCGACCTCGGGCGGCGTGTGTGAAGCGAAGAGCAGCGTGCTTCCCTGGCGGCGAATGATTTCGTCCTTCAGCAGTCGCCGGAAGTCGGCGGCAGCCAAAGGATCGAGGCTGCGCGTGGGCTTGTCCAAGAGCAAAACGGACGGCCGGTGTAAGAGCGCACGCGCCAGACCCAGCCGGTGCGTCATTCCGGTGGAGTAGGTGCGCACCTGACGGTCGAGGTCGCCGGCGATCTCCAGCGAGCCAGCTACTGCCGCTATCCGTTCCCGCGCCGCCGCACCGTCGATATTGTTCATGGCCGCGAAAAACAAGAGATTCGCGCGACCGGTCAGCCGGCCATAAAAGCCCTCATCGCCACCAGTGTGGTATCCGAGGCAGCTGCGCGCTTTCGCGGCATCGCGCTCTACGTCGTAGCCACCGAGAGTTGCGCTGCCACGTGTGGGCAAGACCAGAGTAGCCAGGATGCGCAGCAGAGTGGATTTCCCCGCGCCATTTGCGCCTACCAGGGCGACCGCCTCTCCGGGCGCGACCGCAAAAGAAACGCCGGCAAGGGCGCGTTGTGTGGATTGCGCCATCGGTTGGACAAATGCGCGCCACCCGGAAAGCGCGGGAGGAAAGTATTTTTCCAGATTTTCGACGGTGATTGCGGGCGAAGGCATCCGTTGCCGTTATAGCCGAATCAGCGGGCTGAATCCAGTTCGATGGTGGGACTTAGGACGTACCTGGCAGTGATATGGCGGAGGCGCTAGTGCAAAAAAAACGGGCCTGCCGGTAAAGGCAGGCCCGATCTTTCGCGAGTTTTACAGGCTGGTTACGTTCGCTGCCTGCAGGCCCTTGGGGCCGCTGGTGACTTCGAATTCAACCGCCTGGCCTTCGTTCAGCGATTTGTACCCGTCCGCTTGAATCGCGGAAAAGTGGACGAAAACGTCCTCGCCGGACTGGCGCTGGATGAACCCAAATCCCTTGCTGGCATTGAACCACTTCACTGTTCCTTGTTCTTTCACTGTTTTTTCTCTTCTCTATATTTAAGCTATTTGGTGCCTCGCGTACGCCCCCAGCCGAACAACAAAAAAGGCCGCAAGTTGTCTTAACTTGCAGCCCCTTCTACGAATCTAAAGGTTTTACAAGAAGCAACAAACGCAACCCAAATCTAACACAAACACACTCAATAGACCACAACTATTTGCAGCACTTGCCCGGTCGCATGGCCATCATCCGGATGCGGTACATTCTCGCAGCGAAGCGCAGGCGGATCCCGAATCCGCGTTTCTTCACTTATCATGCTCCGGGTCGTTCGTGCGCGCTTCCGTCAAATCGAGTTCGTATTCGAGTCGGCGCAATACGTCTTCATTGATCTCGTCGTGATTGAACAGATTCAGGATGGTGGCGCGCTGCACGCCCTGAGTGAGGCGCAAAGCATTCCGGTAGCGTTCCTGGTAACCGGGATGGGAGCCTGTTTGCTCTGCCGAATTCCCGTCGAGCATTTCCAGGCGGCGCCTCTGCTGGCGAATCAGGTCTTCGTACATTGAGCCGAGGCTATCGTCGTCGATATCCCGGCTCTGTTCCAGGTAGGCGATCGCCGCTTCGATCATGGCCTGTCGCGCTTGTTGCTCGCCCGCGTGCCTTCCTGAGTCACCCGCCAACCCGAGCCGGCGAATCAGCGGCGGCAGGGTAAGCCCCTGAAAAACCAGAGTCACGAAAATCACGCAGAAGGTAAGGAAGATCATCAGATCGCGCGCGGGAAATGGCCTGCCACTCGCGAGGAAGTCCGGCAATGAGATCGCTGCGGCCAAGGCCACGACCCCGCGCATGCCCGTCCAGCCTACGATGAAAACGCCGCGCGCGTTGGGCATGGCGACATCCTGATGCAACAGCTTGCGGCGGATGATATTCGCTATGCGAGCTCCGGGAAACATCCAGATTAAACGAAGCAAAATCAGGACGACGCTCAGCGCTAGCCCGTGGATCACGAACATCCCGTGGCGCTGTATGCGCAGGCCAGGAAGGATGTAAGGCAATTGAAAACCGATGAGGATAAAAACGAATCCATTCAGGATGAAGGTGAGCGTGTCCCAGACAGCTTTTCCCGTGAGGCGCGCACCGGTGGAAAGATAGAGCGAACTCTTATGGCCAAGGTAAAGACCGCAAGCGACGGTGGCCATGATGCCCGAAGCGCGAGCGGATTCGGCGGCGAGATAGGCGAAGTATGGGGCAATAAGGCTGATGGTGATTTCGATCGCTGAGTCTTCGATTCTGCTTATGAAGGCGTGAATAACCACGGCGGCGACCAGGCCAATGGCGATGCTTCCGAAAACCAGGTACACCAAGCGGAGCGTCGCATCGCCCAAGCTGGGAGTGCTCCCGGAAACCAGTAGCATGGTCGCGTATTCGAGAGCCAGCAAGCCGGTCGCGTCATTGACCAAGCTTTCTCCCTCGAGGATATCGGTTATGGCTTTGGGCAGCCCGACGCGCCGCGCGATGGCGCTTGCGGCAATCGCGTCGGTGGTTGATAGCACCGCGCCGAGGACGAGACCCATGCGCCAGTCAAACCCGGGGAGGATCCACCGCGCCGCGGCGGCGACGCCCACGACGGTAAAACCTACCAGGCCAAACGCCAGCATGGTGATGCTTACGATGTTGAAGCGAAAGTCGCGCCAGGATGTTTCATAGGCAGCGGAGAAAAGCAGCGGCGGCAAGATCACCAGGAAAACCATATCCGGATTCAGCTCGACGTGCGGGACGTGCGGGAAGAAGCTGAGCACTAGGCCGCCCACCACGAGGACGATCGGATACGGCGTCTGCCAGCGCTTGGCGAGGGCCGCCAGGGCCGTAACGAAGATCATCATCAGCAGAAGGACGAGTTCGACGCTGTGGATGCCAGATGCCTGCATGATGGTCCGATTCCAAAATAGCGCAAGTGGGCGGCGGGAAACATTACCGCACTGAAAACTCAGGCGTCAAAAAAAAAGGCCGCTCCGAAAAACCGGAACGGCCTTTTGAAACTTAATCCTGGCGGTGACCTACGTTCCCGCGTCGTTACCAACGCAGTATCATCGGCCCGGCGAGGCTTAACTTCCGTGTTCGGGATGGGAACGGGTGTGACCCTCGCGGTAAGACCACCAGGAAACTGGAATCGAAACGCGTCCTCGGAAACAATCGAGGAGGGGTTTCGATGAGCAACTGAAGGAAGTGGCGTAAACCGCTAAATTTTGCTTGAGAATAGCGCTTGTGAAAAAGCGACTTCCCCCGCACGTTGATCCGGGGAGCTGAGCGAAGAAGAATCTTCGTCAGTGCCTCCCAGGAGTTCCATCCTCATCGGATGGGGGACATGTTGGGTAAGTTTATGGTCAAGCCGAACGGCCGATTAGTACGGGTAAGCTACACGCATTACTGCGCTTCCACCTCCCGCCTATCAAAGTCGTAGTCTTCGACTGGCCTTCTTAGGGGACCGCAGTCCCCTTGGGAAACCTTATCTCGAGGCGAGCTTCTCGCTTAGATGCTTTCAGCGATTATCTCTTCCAGATTTCGCTACCGAGCGATGCCACGGGCGTGACAACTCGATCACAAGAGATCTGTTCATCCCGGTCCTCTCGTACTAGGGACAACTCCTCTCAAGTTTCCTGCGCCCACACCAGATAGGGACCGAACTGTCTCGCGACGTTCTGAACCCAGCTCACGTACCGCTTT
>Ga0302326_10013847_pt1 | contig 17087 bp, 13 predicted proteins | sample Palsa_T0_3_FD_202264 | JGI IMG/M metagenome (GOLD analysis project Ga0302326, IMG submission 202264) | Peat permafrost microbial communities from Stordalen Mire near Abisko, Sweden - Palsa_T0_3 | ecosystem: Environmental > Terrestrial > Soil > Palsa > Peat permafrost | place: Sweden: Abisko...
GAGTTGGGTTGCGGGTCAGTTCACGAAACCTCGCACATCGACAAATTGTTTTGCTTGGCGATGAAGGCGGAAGTGGACCTCCTTGACCCGCTCTGCCGACACGGCACTGCCGCATATCCGTTGGAAGATCGGTTACGAATCAGATCAAGGAACATCAGTACGTAGTCCTTACGACCGCCCTGCCGGCGGAAAAACTCATCATCGGGGATGTGGGTACGGTCGTCCACATTTATCAGGACGGGAAGGCGTTTGATGTGGAGTTCTCAACCCTCACCGCCCGAACCGTCTTTGTCGTCTCTCTAGAACGCACCCAAGTGCGTGCCGTTAATCACCGTGAAGTAACCCACGCCCGCCGCGTTGCATAGCGCGACCGTCCCGGCCCGTTAGCATGCGCAATCGGGATCAGGTTTGAATCGTCGCTAGACTCTGATGTCATCGATATTCGTAGGTGAATTCGATCGAAACACGCACTAGATTTTGCTTAAACCCGCGCCGATACTGAAATCTGCAGGAACCGAGTTTAATCGTTCCCTTACGAGGATCGCAATGGTGAGCGGTATCTCCAAAATCCGACGCGTGAACAACACAAAGCCGGTGGCGCCGCGACTGTCCACCCCGAACGAATGTGCACTGCGGTTGCCGCAGGTATGCAAGATAACCGGTTTACGTCGGTCCATGATTTATCAGATGCAGGCGGAGAGGCGCTTCCCTCAACGAATCAAACTCACTGAGCGTGCGGTGGGCTGGCTCGAGCGCGAAGTCCAAGAGTGGTTGGCGCAACGAATCGAAAACAGCCGCGGTAAGACCCCGGGTTCGAGCTGACGCGGCGATCTCATCACGGCTTCTTCGCGACAACATTCCCGTTATCCCACACGTAGATCGGCGTGCCATACATACGAGCGGTTTTTCTCGCATCCTTCGCCGCGAGACGCAGAGCACGCCCCACCCCTGCGGCGAAACTTTCGGGCTTCTTTGAACGGGTCGTCGCTTTCACCGCAAAAGTCGTCTTACCGGCGCCATTGGGTCCGGCAATCACGATGCATCGAGGTCGCCGCGTACTCTTAGCCATCAGAGGCCCTCTTGTCATCGTAAATCATTTGGCCGCCACGTCATCGTCAGCCTTCAAAGTATCGATATAGTCCGACCACGCTTGCATCATCTTGCGGCGCTCGGGTAAGTACTCGGCGTAGTTGTACGCCGCTCGAACGCCATCACGCTCGGAATGCGCGAGCTGGCGCTCGATGGCATCTGGATGCCAGCCCTGCTCATTGAGCAACGTTGATGCCGTCGATCGAAAGCCATGCACGGTGAGCACGCCCTGCTCAAAGCCCATCCGCCGGAGCGCCGCGAGCATACCGTTGTCGGACAACGGCCGCTTATCGGTTCGAGGGCTCGGAAATACAAAGCGGCCGGCGCCGGTCACCGGCTCCATTTCGCGCAGGATCGCGACCGCTTGTCGCGACAGCGGAACGATGTGCTGCACGCGCATTTTCATGCGCTCGGCGGCGATACGCCACTCGCCGGCATCGAGGTTGAACTCTTTCCACTCGGCGGCACGCAGCTCGCCGGGCCGCACGAACACCAGCGGCGCCAGACGCAGGGCATTGCGCACGACAGTCGAGCCATCGTACGAGTCGATCGCGCACAACAGGCCGGCAAGACTCTTGGGGTCGGTAAACGACGCGTGGTGCTTCTCCTGCTTCGGTGGCAGCGCCCCTCGCAGGTCTCCGGACGGATCGCGCTCGGCACGACCGGTTGCGACGGCATAGCGGAAAACCCGTCCGCAGACTTGAAGCGCCCGATGCGCCGTTCCCAGCTTGCCGCGGGCCTCGACGCGACGCAGGCACGCCAACAGATCGGGGGCCTTGATCTGCGAGATGGGCGTCGAACCGATCCACGGAAACACACAGATTTCGAGCCGGCGGATGACTTTGCTCGAATACCCCACCGCCCAATTGGGCGAGAACCGGTCGAACCATTCGCGGGCAATGGCTTCGAACGTGTCGCCGCTTGCCATCTTTTCCGTCCGTCGTTTCGCGCTGGGATCGATGCCTTTCGCCAGGTCCCGCCGGGCCTGGTCCCGGCGCTCGCGCGCCTCTTTGAGTGAGACGTCAGGGAAAATCCCCAAACTGAGCATCTGCTCCTTACCCCGTACCCTGAACCTTAGCCGCCACCAGCGGCTCCCAGCCGGGGTCACCAGCAAATACAGGCCCCCGCCATCGGCCAATTTGAACTGTTTTTCGCGCGGTTTGGAGCCTGAAATTACGGCATTTGTGAGCATTTGTGTGGGTAACTCCATTTTCGGAGGTGGTGTTACCCACATAGTTACCCGCAAATGAGGCCGGCTGTCAACGGATGTGACCGGACGGCAGCGGCGATGAAACACCGGAAAAAATGCGGTATTTCGGCGTTTGGTGGACGTGAGCGGACGTCAGCGGAAGGTGAAATGGTGGCCAGGGAGGGAATTGAACCCCCGACACGCGGATTTTCAGTCCGCTGCTCTACCAACTGAGCTACCTGGCCTTGATTCGTGGAGCGGCGTATTAGACAGGCGCGGCGCTTAATCGTCAAGGAATATACGAAAAATCAGGCACTTACGATTCGCGAAAACCTATTTCGGCACGAATTCCTTGGGCTTCTCCGACCCCTTGCCGAACAGAAACTTCTCCATTTCTGCGACCAAAAACGCCCGCGCCTTGGGCTCAATGGGGGTGAGCCTGTTCTCATTGATCAACATGGTCTGATGCGCCACCCACTGCTGCCAGCCTTCCTTGGAAATATTGTCATAGATGCGCCTTCCGAGCTCGCCGGGATACGGCAGATAGTCGAGCCCTTCGGCGTCTTTCTTCAAAAGCAAACAATGAACGGTACGCGGCATTGCTAAATCCTACGCCTAAACGTCTCCATTCGCGCGCAAGCGCTCGAACAGTTGCTTGATGGGTTGCGGCAATCCGATCTTCGGCGGGTCATTGAGTTCATACCAAAGCCGCTCGCCTTCTCTGATCCCCTCATGCGGCCGGCATCGCACGCGCAATGGCTTCAATCGCAAATCGAAATGCGTGAAGGCATGCTCGATGGGCGGCATGAGCTGCGAGTCGCTTTCCGGTTCGCCGACTTCTTGCGCGCACCACGTCATAGCCGCGGCCTCATTCTCGAACTGCGGCGGCGACCATAAACCGCCCCACAGTCCCACCGCCGGACGCCGCTGAACGAATACCGCGGTCGAGCCATCATCGCCGATTTGCGCAATCAGCAACGTCACTTCGCGCGATGGCCGATGGGGACGTTGCTTCTTGCCCGGCAACTCCGCCTGCCGCCCTTCGCGCGCCGCGACGCAGTCCAAGCTCATCGGGCACAACGTACACGCGGGTCGCGAGCGCGTGCACAGCGTCGCACCCAAATCCATGATGGCTTGCGTGTAGTTACCGACTTCAACTTCGGGCGTGCACGCATCCGCCAGCGTCCACAAGGACTCGATCACGGCGCTCGAAGACGGATCGCCGGCGATGCCGAATACCCGCGACAGCACCCGCTTCACATTGCCGTCCAAGATAGGATGTCGCAAGCCGCTCGCGATGCTCAAAATCGCGCCCGCGGTCGAACGGCCGATGCCGGGCAACGACATCATGCCGTCCAACTCCTTCGGAAACTCACCCTTGAATTGCGCCACCACCACTTGCGCGCAACTATGCAGGTTGCGCGCCCGCGCGTAATAGCCCAATCCCGTCCAGAGATGCAGCACCTCATCCAAGGGCGCTGCCGCCAGCGACTCGACATCCGGGAATCTCGCCATGAAACGCTGGTAGTACGGAATCACCGTGACCACTTGCGTCTGTTGCAGCATGACTTCGGAGACCCACACCCGATACGGCGTGAGGTCCCGTTGCCACGGCAGGTCATGCCGCCCGTGCAGCGCGAACCAGCGCAGCAGCGCCGGCGCGAACGCCTCGATCTTTTCGCTCATACCTTTTCGCTCATTCTTTTCGCTCATGTCTTCTCAATGCCCGAACAATCCCTCGAGGCCGTTTTTCTTGAGTACATCCTTGAGCTTGTCCTTCACCGCGTCCTTGGCAAGACCCTCCATGTCCAGCTTGACCGCGGGATCCGAGTAGGTCCCGGCGATCTTCAAAGGGATGTCCACCGCCGTGGTGGTCGCGGATTTCATGATGCTGGCGAGCAAGGTCATGTTGAGTCCGCTGGTCGGTAAATTGACCGTGCCCTGGCCGCTGACTTTGAGCACGGGCGAGATGATCGACAAATCATGGGTTTCCGCGATGCCGTTGCTGATCTGCGCCGAGCCTTTGAAGGCGTCGAACTTGGTGCGCTTGGTGTCCTGCACCGAGGTGCTGGTTTGTTTGTCGATGAGTGATTGCGCCAGTGCGATGCTATAGCCCACATCCACGCCCTCGATCGCGCCGTTGGCCACATTCGCATCGAAGTGACCATTCAAGGTCTTGAGGATGTCATTCGCCTCGGTGCCGCGCGCCGTGCCCTTGAGGTTGACGGTGGCCTTGCCGGATACACGGCCCTTCACCTTCGTGTTGGCCGCGAGCTGCGTCATGTCCACCTGGATCAAGTGCTCATCCATGCTGATGCTGGGGCTCGCGGTGCGCGCGTCATACAGCAAATCGCCCGAGTACTTGCCGCCGTAGAGCTGCGCCTCGAGCGGATGCAGATGCGTGACGTTGCCCTTCATGTCCACGGTGACGTTCAAGTTGGTGAAATCCAATCCGGCCGCACGCGCTGCGGCCAACGAGAAGGTGCCCTCGGCAACCAGCGGCGCGGATTTAGCGTCGTTCGGCGTGGCCGCTGGCTTGTTCGCCGCCGCGCTCTTGGGGTCCGGCGCGGCACCGGCCGGCGGCCGATAGCGATCGAGGTCAATGCGATCGGCGCTCAGCGCGAATTTCACCGCCATGGCGGGCTCGAGCGCCACGGCGATCGTGCCCTTGAGCGTGGTGTCGTCCAGCTTGATTTGCAGATCGCTCAAATCCACGCTCTTGCCGTCGTAGGCAAAGTTCATCGCCCCCGACAGCGAGGACAGGGCCTTGGCGTCTCTGGTCTTCGGCAAGGCGATGCCGAACCGCGGCGCGAACTCGCCGAGCACCAGCGACTCGAGCGCCAGCGATCCGCTCACGTGCAAATCGTCCGATATTTGTGTGGCGGCGAGCTTGCCGGTGAGCTTCATGGCCGGGGTCGACAGGGAAAAGTCCGGCGCGCCCAAGGTCTGCTTGTTCAAGTTGGCATCGAGAGCGGGCACGCTGAACTCGTAATGCATCGGGCGCGCATCGCCGACCCGCGTGAGTGTCCCGCTGACCGACAGCGCCGCGAGGCGGAGGTCGTCGGTATCGGCGTTGTCCTCGAGGTCGAGTTTCGCCGTGACATTGACTTGTTCCCCCTGAATACCGCGATCGGCCTCGAAGCTCACGCTCGCCGGAATGTCGCGCTTTTCGGTCATCGCGCCGGTCTCGAGGTCGAGATTCTGCAGCGTGTACTGATTGAAGCTCACCCGGCCATGAGTCACTTTCACGCTGGCAATGGACTCGAGCTTCAGGTGCGAACCTGACCTTGTGGACTCACTCTCTACTTCCGGCTTCGCGGCCTCGCGCTCCCAATTGCCTTTGCCCGCAGGATTCTTGCGCAGACGCAAGTCCAGGCCGTCGAGTTCCACGCGCGCCACCTGCAATTCCTTGTGCAGCAGGGGCAAGAGCTTCACCCGCACTGCGGCATGATTGAACTTGAGAAACGGCTCATCGCCGAATCCCGGCAGGTTGCTCAAAGTCGAGGGCCCTAAATCAAGCGCCACCCACGGAAACACGGACAGCTTGATGTCGCCCTCCAAGGTGAGCTCGCGTCCGGTCGCCTCCTTGACGGCGGCGGTGATCTTGCCCTTGAAGTTGTTGGGGTTGACCAGGAGCGTGATCGCGATGACCGCGGCGACGAGCAGCAGCACCGCACCCCCGACGATTGCCCCCAAGATCTTCGCCGTTTTCAATGTATTTCCTTCAAGAATGAGCACTCGATCATAGCTCAAGCGCTGTCGCTGCCTGCCGATAGCCTAAAATGGAGGGACGCCCCTTAGGTACTGAACACCATGCGCATCTGGTCGATTCGCCACAAATTATTGACCCAATTACGGGCGCGAACCGGCACACCCGACCCTAGCCCGCAGATTCCTCCAACAGAGACCAGCGAGGAACCGGGTCGTTCAGGCCAACTTCTCGAATTCGCACAGGCCGCCGGCGGCTTCGGCGTGTTCGAGCTGAATTTCCACACCGGCGAGATCCGCGGCACCTCGGCGTTCTTTGACCTCATCGGCTTGAGTGTGGGCGGCAGCTCGACGCTCACGCTGAAAGACCTTCTCTGCACCATCCATCCTGAGGACCTCGAAGCTGTCATCGAGGCCTTGGGTCAGGCCGTGAGCACGGGCTTGCCGTACAGCCATGAATACCGCTGCTTGCGCGTGGACGGCGATGTCCGCTGGCTGGCCGGCCGCGGCCAGGTCCCCGTCGATGCGGGCAACCCTCAAGTGCGCATGGTCGGCACGGTCACCGACATCACCGACCGCAAGCGGCTGGAAGTGCAGCTGCGCGCCGCCACCGAATCGTTGAACGTTGCGCAAACCGCCGCCGGGGTCGCGACCTTCGACTTCGACATGCGTAACGAACTGCTCTCCTGCTCCGACAATCTGTACGAACTGCGCGGCATCCCAAGCTCGACCCCCTTGAACGACCCGGATCGCATGCTGGCGCGGGTGCATCCCGAGGATGTGGCGCGGCTGCGTGCCTCACCGTGCACCGCCACGGTGGAACACCCGGACTACGGCAGCGAATATCGCGTCCTGCACGAGGATGGCCGGGTGCGCTGGATCGGCGAGAAAGGCCAGGTGACCTTCCGTGCCGACGGCCGGGTGGCACGCGTCGTCGGCGCCTTGGTCGACATCACCGACTTGAAACTCGCCCAAGCGGCCTTGGGCTCCATTGAAAGCCGACTCGAGCGCGCACTGCGCGGCACGCAGGATGGCCTATGGGAAGTCGACCTGGTGCGGCAGACCAATTGGTACGGCTACCGCTTCGCTGAACTGTTGGGCTACACGGCCGAGGAGTTGGGCTCAGGAATCGATCGCTTCCACGCGATGATTCATGATGAAGATCGCGAGCGCGTGCATGCCAACATCAATGCACATCTGGAAAGCGATGTCCCCTGCGACGTGGAGTTTCGGGTGATGCACAAGGCCGGCCATTACGAATGGATGCGCGCACGGGCCCAGGCCGAGCGCGATGCCAGCGGCGCACCGCTGCGCCTCTCGGGCGCCATGCAGCTGATCACGGACCGCAAGCTCGCCGAGCAAGCCTCGCTCGAGGCCAAGCTCGCGGCCGAGGCCGCGAATCGCGCCAAGAGCACGTTTCTCGCCAACTTGAGCCATGAGATCCGCACGCCCATGAACGGCGTCATCGGCATGTCGCAAATCCTCGCCGAGACCTCGCTCGACGACCGGCAGCGCGAGTACCTGGACATCATCCGCTCCAGCGCCCAGGCGCTGCTGTCGCTCATCAACGGTGTGCTCGATCTCTCCAAGATCGAGGCGGATCGCTTGGAACTCGAGAATGTCGAGTTCGACCTCATTCACCTCTTGTACGAGACCATGGCGGCCACCGCCCTGCAAACCACATCCAAGGGCATCGAACTCATCATCACCATCGAGCCGGATGTGCCGCCGCAGGTGCGCGCCGACCCGGGACGCCTGCGGCAAATGATCTTAAATCTCGTGGGCAACGCGGTGAAGTTCACGCACGAGGGCTACATCGTCCTGCACGCCTCCGCAGCCACCGATGCGTCCGGCCAGACGATGCTGTCCATCGAGGTGAGCGACACCGGCATCGGCGTGCCGCCGGATCGTCTCGACCGCTTGTTCAAGTCGTTCTCGCAGATCGACTCCTCGACCACCCGCCATTACGGCGGCACCGGACTTGGGCTGTCCATCGTGCGCAGCCTGGCCGAACTCATGGGTGGCGAGGCAGGTGTGCGCAGCGAGCCCGGCAAGGGCTCGACCTTCTGGGTCAGGGTGAAAATCGACGCCGCCGCGGTTCAACCGAAATTCGAGCCCGTCGGCAAGGGCCGCCGCATTCTCATCGTCGATGATCTCGCCGCCAGCCGCGACAGCCTTGCCAAGAAACTCGCGCTATACGGCTTCGACAGCGTCCTCGTCGAGGGCGTCGACACTGCCTTGAACCTGCTCGAGAATGATCGGCGCTTCGACCTGGTGCTCGCCGATGAGGACATGCCGATGCGCGGCGGCATGGACCTGCTGGCGGCGCTGCGCGCCGACGCCCGCCTCGCCAAGCTGCCGCTGATTCTCATGACCCTATTCGGCGCGGAACGCGACGAGACGGAACCGGCGCATCGGCCCAACGCCATTGCCTTGAAGCCGATTCGCGCCGCCGCGCTGTGCGGCCTCCTCGACCAGGTGCTCACCGGCAAGACGCCGCACGCCGACCCCAGGAAGAGTGCCGCCGAACCCACACCCACCTTCAACGGCAGCAAGATTCTCCTGGTCGAGGACAACCCGGTGAACCAGCGCGTCGCGCAGCGCCTGCTGCAGAAGCTCTCCGCGCAGGTGACGGTGGCGAACAACGGCGAGGAGGCGCTCGCGCGCCTGGCCGCCGGCAGCTTCGATGTGGTGCTCATGGATTGCCAAATGCCGGTCATGGACGGCTTCACCGCGACGCGCCGCATCCGCGAGCTCGAGGCGACCAGCGCCTCCGGCAAACGATTGCCCATCATCGCGCTCACCGCCAATGTCATGAGCGAAGACCGGGACAAATGCGTGGCCGCCGGTATGGACGCGCATCTCGGCAAGCCCATTGAACCTCAACAAATGATCGACACCTTGAGCCGATTCCTGAAGGAGGACGTTGTGCCCCCGGCCATAGACTTGGAAGCGTTGCGCCAAATTACCGGCGGCGATGCTGAATTCGAGCGCGAGCTCGCCGAAACGTTCGTCGCCAGCGGCGATCAATGTCTTGCGGAAATCATCGCGGCCTTGAAGGCCAATGATTACGACACGCTGCGCAAACGCGCCCACTCGTTGAAGGGCGCCAGCGCCAACATCCACGCCGTCTCTTTGAGCACCGCGGCCTCGAGTTTGGAGAGCGCGGCTCGTTCGCAGGCCGTGCCCACTTTGGGCGGTTTGGTGGAAGACGTGGCGAAGAAGCTGGCAGCGGTCAACGCCGAGCTGCGCAAGGTCGGCTAAAGGTTTCTTGCGTGCGTCTCTAGCCGATCGCCGCCATCAACCCGACCGACGCGGCGATTTCCTTGCCCGAACAGCGATTGCGCCCCTCCAGCTTGCTGGTGTACAGGCATTCATCCGCGGTGCGAATCATGCTCTCCACTTTCAACGTCAGGTCCGGTCCATTCGGTCCGGTGGACGCGACGCCGAAGCTCGCGGTCATCCGCGTTTCCCCGTTGCGCGTATTGAACGGCGTGTCGCAAATCAACGTCCGAATCTTTTCCGCGACGAACATGCCGTCCGCATGCGCGGTTTCCGGCAGCACGATCAGAAATTCCTCGCCGCCGTAGCGGGCGATCCAATCGCTGTTGGAGCGGATCGATCTCTGGGCGCGCGAGGCGAACTGCTGCAATACGTCATCGCCTGCGGCGTGGCCGCATTGATCATTGATGTCCTTGAAATGATCCAGATCGCACATCAGCACCGATAAGGGATAGGCATAGCGGCGGCAGCGCTCGACCTCGCGCGGCAGCTGCTCCATTAAATAGCGGCGGTTGTAGGCGCCGGTCAGCGCGTCGGTGATCGACAGGATGCGATTGCGATGATTCGCAGCGCGCAGCGAGTGTTCCAGAGTGAGAATCCGGCGTCCTGCGTTCAAGCGCGCCACCAACTCCGGCTCGTGCACGGGTTTCACCAAGTAGTCATCCGCGCCTGCCTCGAGACCCGTAATGATGTGCTCCTTGGCATCGCGCGCCGTCAACAGCAGCGTATATACATAGCCGTCCAGCTGCATGTTGCGCACCGCCTTGCAAAGCGCAACGCCGTCCATCTCCGGCATTTCCCAGTCGGTCACGAGCATCGGATAGTAGCGCTTGGTCATGCGGTCCAGCGCTTCGCTGCCATTGCAAACGGCATCCACTTCATAGCCCGCGTTCTTCAAAAAGCGGGTCATCAGCATACGGGTGACGGGGTCGTCCTCTGCCAGGAGAATGGCAGGCGACGCGTCAACTGTGATCGGCGTCACAGATTCCGATTGGGACACGGTACGGCAACCCCATAGCCTGAGCTTCTAATGCATCGAGATATCGGCGGCATCATCATTGACTTAACTATGCCGCCAAGTGGCCTAACAAATCTCGGCACTAGCGCTCATTAGCCCGAGACGCCGCCTCCTTAGGTGAAATTCGGCGGCATGCTGCTGCCTGCTTCCCGCCCGGTAAACCAGTTCACGGCGTATTGCACCAGCTGCGTACCGGTGTGCAGGTTCAATTTGCGTTTGATGCGCTGCCGGTGAGATTCCACGGTCTTGATGCTCAAATTGAGCGTAAGCGCCGTTTCGCGCGTGCTCATGCCCTTGCCGATCATATGCAGGATCTGCAATTCCCGGTTGCTCAACCGATCGATGGGGTTGGCCGAGATATATGAGCCGCCGGCGGCGAACTTTTGGATCATGTTGTTGCCGACGGCCTCGGACACATAAATGCCGCCATCCAGCACGCGCCGCAGCGAGATCAAGAATTGCTCGCTGGCCGCCTGTTTCATGATGTAGCCGTTGGCGCCCGCCGAGAGCATGCGCTCGGCATAAATGGTCTCATCGTGCATCGAGAGCACCAAGATGGGCAGCTGCGGATAATGCGCCCGCACGTCGCGTACCAGTTCTATGCCGTCGCTTTGCTTCAAGCTGATGTCGGCGATCATCACGTCGGGGCTCAATTCCTTGATGGCGACCCGCGCATCGCGCGCCGTTTCCGCTTCGCCGCAGACCACCAGGTCCTCTTCGTTCTCCATGATGCGGCACAGGCCCTGCCGAACGATCGGATGATCGTCGACGATGAGCACGCGTCTGGCGCGTTTCTTACCGGTATTGACCCCTGAAGGGTGCGGCCCCGCTGCCGCTGATCGAACCCATGCGCTGCTGGCTGCCATCATCGTAGTCTCCTGGACTGCCTTGTTCCAAGTTTACCTTATTTGGCAAGGGTCGTTCGCTGGCCACCGTGATCATGGTGCCGCGCGGCTCGTTGGGCCCAACTTCAAATTTGGCGCCGATCATGCCGGCGCGATACCTCATGATCTTCAAACCCATGCCGGTCGATGCGGGCGGCAACGTAAAGCCCTGACCATCGTCGCTGATGCACAGCATGAAGGACTGAACGCCGGCTTTCAGGACGATCTCCACGCGGCTCGCACGCGCGTGCCGCGCGGTATTGGTCAGCGCCTCCTGCGCGATCCGATACAAATGGCTGGCATCCGTCTCGTTCAAGTCGAACTCCGGCGTCACCTCGCTGCGGAAGTTTACCTCCATGCCGTACAAATCGCGGCCGCGCGCGGCCAGGGCACGCAGCGCGAAGGCCAGTCCGCCCGATTCCGTGCGCACCGGCAGCAGTCCGCGCGCCAACGAGCGCGCTGTCTCGATCGATTGATTCACCAGCGACACCACTTCGTTCACGTTGCCCACCACATCAGGGCAGCGGGTCTGGATACGCGTCGCGAGACCGCGCAGCATCAGCGCCACACCGGTCAGCTCCTGCCCCAAACCGTCGTGAAGATCGCGGCCGATGCTCTGCCTTTCGCGGCCCGAGACATCGAGAATCTCCTGCTCCAAGCGCTTGCGCTCGGTGATGTCGCGCATCGAGATCGAGATCCCCGCACCGATGCCATCCTCCTGCACCGGCACGGCATGATTCTCGAAGTACTTCGACTTTCCATCCTCCTCGGATTCGAACTCATAGGTGACGGTCTCGCCGGTCAGGAGGATGCGCCGCAACTTCTCCAGCACCCCCGCCCGCGCCGGCTCCGGCAACAGCACATCGACTTCTCTGCCGATGATGTGCTCAACTGCCAAGCCGTTGACGCTGCGGTTGATGAAGCGCACCCTCATCGAGGCGTCAACCAGGAACAAGGTGTCGGCGGTGTTGGCCGTGGTGGTGCGAAGGACCTCCTCGGACTGGCGCAGCCGCCGCTCGGAATCCCGGCGCAATGTGATGTCCTGGACCACGCCCACCATGCCGAACGGGACATTGGCATCGTCGAACAGAGGCCGAGCCGTGGACGCGTAGGAACGATAGCGCCCGTCCGCGCCCTGTAGCATGAACTCCTCGCGCACCTCCACATGCTCCTCGAAGGCCCGCTCGATGCCACGCCGCACCGCCTGCTGATCCTTGGGGTGCACCCTGGAAATCATTTTCTCCATGCCGGGACGGATGCTGGGCAGCTGCACTTGGTCCCCCTCGAGCGTGGTGAACTCGAAGGCGTCCTTGGCCTTCTCCCAGCGGAAGGCATGCATGTGCGCCATGTTCATCGACAGTTTCAGCCAGCCGGTGCTGTTCTCCAGCGCAATCTGCGACAGCTTCTGCGCCTGGATGTCCTGCAGCGACCCGTAGGCGCGGAACGGCCGTCCGTCCAGCCGCTCGATATGACCGATGATGCGCCCCCACAGCCGGTTGCCCTTGAGGGTATTGATCTCGACTTCCACGTCAAACGCCCCGCCGACGCTTTGCGCCCGCGATACGGCGGTCCGCAGCCGCTCGAGGGAATCCGGCAGCAATTGCTTGAGCATTTCCCGCGGCGCGGGCCTCGGATCTTTGGGGCTGGTGTCGAAAATGCGGTACAACTCATCGGTCCAAGCCAATTCCTCCGTGCCAAAGGTGTATTCCCAGCCGCCGATCTTCGCGGTGTATTGGCTCTCGGCGAGAATGTCGGTAAGGCGCTTGATTTCCGAGATGTCGACGCAGGTGCCGATGGCGCGCACCGGATCGCCGGCGGGGTTGCGCTGAATCAAGCCGCGCTCGAGGATGGATTTGTAGCAACCCCGGGCATCGCGGATCCGGTAAGTCATGGTCCAGCCGCGGCCGTTGAGCAACGCCATCCCCACGGTGCGCCTCGCCGCCTCGAAATCGCGCGGATGCACCCGCTCCTGCCAGGCGATGACGCTCGGTTCAAGATCCTCAGGCAGGATGCCGAGCACCTCCTGGACCCCCCGGGAGCGGTGCACGATGCCGCGCGCAATATCCCACTCGAAAACAACGCCGTCCACGGCATCGGCGGCAAGGCGGAACACCTCCTCGCGCTGCGCGAGCTTGAATTCCGCCTCCTTGCGCTCGGTAACGTCGCGCGAATTGACCACGATGCCGTCGATCAGTGGATTGGCGAGCGCGGACACGTAGCGGGACTCCAGCCAACGGTACGAGCCGTCCTTGTGCCGCACGCGCACTTCGCGGGAGAAGCCCTCGATCTCGCCGGCGACCAATTGATCGTATTTGGCGCGCAGCTCCGGATAATCCTCCGGATGCACGTGTTCGAACAGAGAATTGGCGCGCCGCTCCTCAATGGTGTACCCCAAGGAATTGCGCACGCCGCCGCTCACGTATTGTAGGCGGCCTTCAGCGTCCGCCACGGTGATGATGTCTCGCGCATGTTCGGTCAAAGCCAGGAGACGCCGCTCCGAGCCCCCCTGAGCGCGTATACGCATACGCCGTTCGGTCGCCTCGGCATACAACACCACCAAACCCACGATGCTTTCACCGTTGCGCAGCGGCTGCACGCCGATCTCGAACCATCGCGTCGGCTTACCGGGTTCGGAGTGGGCCACCGCATCTTCATGAAACGGCCGACCCTCCAGCGCGCGCGCGTAGACATCCGCATGCAGGGACACGGTGGGGGTCAAGCTCAACGCCGAGCAGCCCAAAACACCACCGGGCATGGACGCGTTCGTGCGCAGAGCAGCCGCGTTGGCATAGGTAACGTTCAGATCCCCATTCAGAATCAGCATGTCGAAGGGCAGCTGGTCCATGGACGCGGCGACATCAGGGCTCACCGGCGCAAACGTCAACATGACCAGGGGATGGGTCGCCGCACCAGGCAGGATTTTCAGGTCCGTCGCGATGAGTTGCTCGCCTTCGCCAAGTTTCCAGACGAGACCGCGGGTAATCGATTCTCTGGAATCGCGCATCGCGCCCAGCGCCTGATCGAAGGTTGACGTCGAGCCGGCCCCCAACAGGCGCGCGAGCGGTACCTCGATCAAAGATGTGGTATCGCCCTCGGGTTTTAGGCAATTGCAGGCGGCAAGGTTTGCCAGAACCACCGGTATCAGCTTATGACGGGTGTCCACCACGAGCACTGCTTCCCGCAATGCATCGAGCGCGGTATCAGCTAGTGCGCGCGCGGCGCTCGTCGCAAGGCGCAGGTAATCCGGAGATGTCGCCATCCGTCGTGCTCAGAGAACTGAATTTCTCAAGTCCCCGTTAGCTTATACGCCCAACCCATTGTTAGGAGTATACCCGAGGGGTCTTTGTGGGGGATTCCCCTAAGGACTAGCAGCCGATGGTGTCCAGCTTGGTAAGCGATTCCGCGCTCGGCGATTGGTCGACCGTGTAAGTGACGGCGGGTCTTCATGAAAAAGGCTGGGCTATAGAGATGCGAGCCAGCTCACGGGCAACGCTGAATGATCACTTCTTGAACAGATCGTCCAACGCCGATTTCGCCCGCGCGATCTCACCCATATCCTTGGGTTTATACGCCCCAGCCTTGGGTTTGAAGTGATCGCAGAAGTTCGCCTCTTCCTTCTGGCGCACCTCCTCCGCCGTCGGTTCCCTACAATGCTTGGCGTACGCCGTATCGTATTCAACGCACATCTTGCACACATGCAATTCCGCATTGCACGCCTTGCACACGTCGAGCCGCCGCAACGGCAGGCTCAGCGCCGACAACGACGCTCCGCAGCGCCAACATACTAGAGAGTGGGCCATAGCCGGGTCGAGGTTGATGTGCTTATTTTCACTTTGCGAAACCTCGACTTTCACTTGGCTTCCGGGATGGGATTGCCCCCAAGCCTAGAGGAGTACAGGCCTTGTTTCCTTAATATTTAGTCGAATTGATTCTATCTCCAACAATGCGCTTTGACGAAATACCCTAGCTATAAGTCGATTTTGTGCTTAATATTTTGCACAGATATCAGGACAATAGGCTGATCCTATTTAGTGCGCCAAAACTCTTCTTCAAACGATCCACTTAAGAGTGCAACGATCGTCGCTCTAGCAAGAATAGTGGACCCGCTAATCGACCTGATGTTTGACACCGGGGTCACGGTGCAAGAATTCAGCAGAATAGTGCGAGAGCGGGCAGTCCGTCGAGCGACCGTGCGTGTTCACAGGGACAGTGGACATACGAGCAAATCCCGTATCGCTATCCTTACGGGGCTGCCAAGGTCCGAGGTTGCCCGCATACTAAAGGCTGCTGACGCTTCAAAGAGCGGGCGCCTCGGCCAACATCCCGCTAGGAGAGTCCTGGCTGGATGGTATTACAATCCGATGTTTCTTTCCGAAAACGGCGATCCGTTAATTCTGCCCATCTTTGGCGCAAGGCGAAGCTTTGAACGCCTGGTAGCGCGATTCAGCGGCGGCATCCCCGTAAGAGCCATGCTCGATCAATTGATTCAAATTAATGCGATCGAAGTACTTCCGGACCAACGAATTAGAGTGAAGTCGCGTGTACCGACGTTTACCGGACTTACCAGTAATGCCATAGCTGCACTTGGCGAGCGCGCAAGGGATCTTTTAGATACCCTTCGGGGCAATCTGCAGGCGCCCACACCACTATTTGAAGGGACGGCAATGATGAATGAAGTCGACGCGGAGGCAATTCCCGTGATAAAGCGAGAACTCGCCGAGCAGGCTGCAATCTTTATTGAAGGTGCAAATTCGCTCTTCGGTCGGTCTCGCAATAGATTACGACAATCGGCCTCAAAAGGCTCGCCAAAATCCCGGATTGGAATCACAACCTATTTCTTTCAGGATAATTTGGGAGACGATTCATCTAACATCGCTCCAGTCGCAAACCGGAAGAGGAAAAACTTAAGTCGCCAGCTGCGTAAAACACCAAAACGCTCGGAGGGAAGCCGCTCGGGGAGGCCGGCTTGAGAACCGCCCGCTCTGAACACGCCGATCTGGTGAACGAGCAGAGCGCCGATGCTTTACTATCCGCGACTCTTGCATTTCTCCGACGAAGCAAAATATCTAAGCAACTGGTACTAGAATCCGTAAACAGAAATTACAGTGTGAAGGGTTCGGCTCCTAATCTTCGACAATACCGGCGCCTTGTACGTTCGTACGAAGAGATGGGAATGGTGATGGCGACCTGGTTCGCATTACCAAGGTTTCTCGACCAGGAGTCGCGCCCAGCGCCGCTGACACTGAATGGTGGTCGAAAATCCGTCGCAGCCCTGGTACGAGCATCACGAGTTTCTATGTCGACAGCGACAGCCATTGAGTTTATGCGTCGGTCGCCAAGCGTTAGAATTCTTGCGTCGGAAAGCGTTATTGCAATAAGACCTGAATTTGTATTGCCCAATTTCGAAATTCCGCGCGCGGCACTTGTTATCGAAAGATATTTGGATACGTTGAGACGAAACTCGTCGCCTAAGAGGGGAGGTACTATTCTTCTATTGGAGCGAAACTGCCACGTACCCTATGTCAACTTGCGCAACATCAAGCCCATTTTGCGTGACGTAAAAGTGCGAGGGTCAGCGTTCATAAAAGCAGTAGATGGTGATATCGAGGGTAGACGGGCGCGCGGCACAATGCCAAGGCGCGTCAGCGAATTGAGCGTGCATATTTTCGCGTGGACTAGACCCTCTCGCCGTCGAAAGTCGAGTCCGGGAAAAAGCTAGGGCTCGTCGCAATCCGCCACACGTCACGACCTAGATTAAGGATCGATCAGCTAGTAGGCGGGTAATTCGCGCTCCGCAGCCAGAAGAGCCGCTCCCTTCCGTTCACTTATCGAGTTGGTCCCCACGATCGAGTTGGTCCCGACGATCGAATTGGTTCCCACGATCGAATTGGTTCCCACGATCGAATTGGTCCCCACG
>Ga0302326_10013848_pt1 | contig 17086 bp, 15 predicted proteins | sample Palsa_T0_3_FD_202264 | JGI IMG/M metagenome (GOLD analysis project Ga0302326, IMG submission 202264) | Peat permafrost microbial communities from Stordalen Mire near Abisko, Sweden - Palsa_T0_3 | ecosystem: Environmental > Terrestrial > Soil > Palsa > Peat permafrost | place: Sweden: Abisko...
GGGCTCGCTTCAATTCCCGACAGACGATTAGAAACACGAGTTATATCGGTTTCGGTTCTCGTGCCGACGAACAGGCGCGGGCTCGAATATGAAAAACCGCCACCGATGCACATCCCTCTGGCTTGCCCGGCGACGTTCTTGGCGGCGGCATTTTCGATGGGACGGAGGAGCCAGAACCCTCTTCTGTCACATCGAGAAGGATTGCTCGAGCGTCTCCAGGCCAGCCGTTGGGATTCGCAGCGGAAACGCGGGTCCATATTCGAGCCAACGCATGTCCCTCGGCGCGGATACCGTAACCGATAAAAATATTCATCCCCCAATTACAATAGTCGTTGGATTATTTGAACTCATCCCGCAAAAAATTATCTTCCCCCGGCTGCCAGAAGCGATGTTTGGGTTGGGGTCCGCTTAACATGCCGGGCAATCGAATCAGAATGAATCCCACCGCCGCGCCGCCGAGATGGGCCGCTTGGCCGCCGGCATTGGCGCCGGAAGTGAGCACCACAAACACCGCCATGCCGATAAACAGCCACGCCATCGTTATCAATCGCATTGGTAGCGGGAAAAAATAGAGAAAAATGATCACTCGTTGATTGGGCGCGATCCGCGCCGCAGCGATCACGATGCCGAAAATCCCCGCCGATGCCCCGACCAATGTCGATTCGGCATCCACCTGCAACAGATGCAATTTCCCCAGCAGCATCAGCGCGCACGGCCCGGCACAACCGCAGACCAGATAGAACCACAGATATCGCCATCGACCCAGCACCCGCTCCACGAGCGGCCCAAAGAAAAACAGGGCGATCATGTTGAACAGAATGTGCAGCCACCCGCCGTGGAGGAATTGGAATGTGATGAATCGCCAGAGCTGCAGACGATGAATGGCATCATGGATGGTGAACGCCCCAAATTGGGTGAGTTTCCAGCCGGAATAATCATCGATCAGGAAAATCACCACGTTGATGAGGATCAGCCACCCCGTCACTGAATCGATCCGCCACCGCCGCGGCGGGCCTGGGGGCTGCCAATCCCAATCGGATTGCGATGACGGCTGAGGGAAGCTCATTGAGCCGATGCTATCCGTGCAATGCACGGAAGAGAAATGCGGATGAACCGCCAAGTCGCCAAGACGCCAAGGTTGGAAAATACGCTGAGAATAAAAAATTCTCGCTTGGGGCGTCGAGAGCGCCTACGGATGATTCCCCGTGGCACCGGCAGGTTGGCCGGTTCCGGGCAATGCGAAATGCCCACGAGTCGTTATGAAACGTTCCTGAAAACTGTGATTAGTTTTGTTCATCTCCGACCATGCCATTTGTCCGGAGAAGAATCCCTTCACCAAACCCGGCGGATCATTTGCGTCAGGCTTTAATATTGTCGTCGATCCTACGAGCGTCCCTGAGCTGCCATTCATTCGATGCGACACGTATTCTGAGGGAGCAAACGAGCATGCGATGTCCGCGCCGACGTAGGGCTGGCCAACATGCCACTCGTAAGTGCCTGGTTGTCCAAATGGCCCGAGATCCACGCCAACATTCACATCGGACTTCGGGTCACCCTTCACGTTGCCGTGAATTTGGACAATAAAATGGCCTTTCAGCATCGTGAATGGGCCCGCATACATTCCAGCATTTGAAGGGATGAGAGAGCCGAGTTGAATGCTTACTTCCTTGCGACCGATTCCGGTGTCCCCATCAATTAAAAACCAGTTGGGTTCGTCGATGAGGACGATGTCTCCCTTCAACGTCACAGGCGTGCCGGAATCGGAAAAGGTGGCCGTGAAATCGATTGTTTTTTCGAAGGGCAATTTATCCGGTGCTTTATAAACGACCGAGCCGGTCGAGTCGCCACCAGCTGGTACGAGCGTACCCATCGCGGCATCAAGCTGACCAATGGCCTGCCCATTGACCGTCCATGTAATCGTTGCCGGGTCCACCACCTTTTGGACGCGATTATCAAATACACCCAACTCGGTTTGTTCCCCAAGTTCCAATGTAATGTGCGGTCCGGGAGCCAGAACCAGATCGGCGGGCGCGTCCGGCGTCTGCGCAGGCGGAGCATCATCCGCGTGTAATACCGAGAACCCAAGAAAACAAAACGCGAGAGCGATAGCGAATGATGCGCGATTCAAAAGCAAGAGTGTAAGTAAGTGGTCCGGGAACGCCAAATAATTTTGCGGCTACAACACGCCCGCAAGAACTACTGAAATCCCGGCCCCCAAAATTCCTCGGAGCAAAATAGAAAGGACGGGAACAGTCCCTCCGAACCATTCCCGTCCTCGTAGCGCGTTGTACGTTGCGCTCCGCTATGGAGTGATATGGGGACATCACTCATTATTAATCAGTGATGTCCCCTTTTTTCAGGTGCCCACGGGCAACGGCATATCCGAACCGGCGGTGGTGCCGTCGATCGTCACGTCATAGGTTTCCGTGAGCGTCACGTTCGAGTACTGATCGCCGGTCGGCACGCCGGTGGCTTCCCATTCGGCGGGGGTCAGATACCCCGCACTCACATCAAGACCCGGGCTCATGTAGAAGTACCCGCCATTGGTATTGCTTTCGGTCTGGGGCACGTCCCAGATATTGTTCTGAATCTGGGAGAAACTTTCGAGGCTGGAGTCATCGACATAGACGATGGCGCCGCCGGCATCGCCCACGATGAAATTGGGATCAACGAAGAGGTTGTTATCCATGACGATGTTCTGCGCCACGCCGTTGGACATTTTCAGGAACCCGCCGTATGCCGATCCGGGACCCGAATCGACGACGGTGTTGTTGAGAATATAGACATTCTTCACAACGCGGCCGAAGACGGATTCCTGGGCGTCGATCGTGATGGCAACATTGCCGTCCTTGAGGAACGTGTTGTTGCGAATCATCAGGCCGTCAGTTCCCGGCGTGATCGTCAGGGCGTCGTAGATCGTATTGCTGTCAATGACAATATTGTCGTACGCCGCTTCAGGGTGCGCCAGCGAACTGGGTAAAGTTGCGCTTAGTGGGCCGGTTTGAATGTCGCCGATGGGCAGGTAGTTGTCGTACACATACGCATAGGCGCCGGATTGGATGTTGATCGCGGCCTTGTGAGCGGTGACGTTGGAGAGGCTGTTGTAAGCGATAAGGATGTCCGAACCGCTGCCAATTCGGATGACGTGTTCGCCATAAGAGTCAGCGACGGTGTTGCCCAGGATCACGTCATTGCTGCCCGAATCCCACACGAAATAAGCACGAAGGTCTTTCAAGGCGGGCGACGTATTGTTCTGGATTAGCACGTTGTTCGGACCGGTGCCCAGATCGATATCCTCCTCGACATTGTAAAACGTGTTGTTGAGGATAGTGATATCGCTGCCATTGCCCTGAATGGCATTGGGCAAAGCGTTTCCGTCGGCCGGGTTGGTGTAAATTGAATTGAATGTCAGGCCCTGGATGGTCACATCTTCAGCGCCCGGCGCGATGGCGATAAACTCGCCGGAGGTTTCCGCACCGGTGTACATGATGATGGGCTGCGCGCCGGTGCCATAGGACCCGACGTACACATTGCTGTGGTCGCCAACCTGTAGCGAGCCGGTGATGTCATAGGTGCCGCCGGCCTGGAACAGGACGTTGGTGTTGTTGCCCATCAGTTGGTTCACCCGCGCGATGCTCTGCACGGGAGCGTCAGCGGACAAGCCGTTGTTGGCATCGCTGCCGGTGGGCGAAACGTAGATGGTGGTCCGATTGCTCGGCAGGACATTGATCTGCGTCGTCGCGGTGCTGGTGCCGCCATCGGGATTGGTGATAGTCAAAGTGACCGTATAGGTGCCGGGGGTTTCGTACACATGCGCGGCATTAAAGCCGGGCAGAACGTTGTAAGCCGCATTGGGGTCGCCAAAATTCCATTCCATCTTGGCATGCAGCACATCGCTGTCGCCAAAGGTGCTGTTCGTCCCGTTCACAAATGCTGACTGTCCGACCTGGATGGTCGCGCCATCGGTGACGTTGATGACCGCGGTGGGCGAATCAGCGCTGCTGATCGAGCTGGAGGTGCTATTGGAAGTCGAAGGGCCCGAAGCGCTCGACGCGCCTGAGCCGCTGGAGGCGCCCGAGCCGCTGGAGGCACCGGTGCTGGCGGTGGTGGAATTACCAGTGGAAGAGCTGCTGGATGTACCAGAGCTGGCGCCACTGCCTGAACTTGCGCCACTGCCTGAGCTGGCGCCGGTATTTCCCTGGGCCGGCGGATCATTGTTGGTCACGCTGAGATTCGAACTCGAATTCGAAGATGACGGTGGGGTGATGGTAGCAGTTTGCCCTGGCTGGATCATTTGCGTCGATCCATCGGGACGAACCACTTCGACCGGAACGGTCACATTCGACGCCACATTCACGGTGTCAGTCTGGCTGCCCGTCTGAATGACGACTTCGGTCAGACCGCTGTTGCCCACCAACTGGCCGCAGGCGTCGGCATAGCCGAGCGTTTGGTGGTCGGCGGTGGTGGACACACTATATGTGTTGGCTGAGGCGGTATTGCCCGTCAGCGTCAGGACACCAGCGGTGAACGACGTGGCGGACATAAGGACACGGTTTTCCAAAAGTTCAAATCCCGATTTCGCGGGCCGGCTTTGATTGTTCTTCTTCATACCCCTCGCATCGGGGCTGCGATGGAGAGACTGTGCCTTCCTTCACATGTTTAGGGCCAATATTTGCCTCTATGGTGATGCTACAAAACGTGATACTGGTGAGACTCCTACAGCTTCACGTCCGAGAACTGTTTTAGGGGTTATGGGACGACAACACGATTTGACTTTCCGGAATTCGTTATTGCCCCCCGGAGGCTATTTCACTTCCTGCCAGTTCTTACCCCATCCGATGTCCACTTTCAGCGGAACCTTCAGTTGCATCGCGCCGGCCATCTCCTGGCGGATCATCGCGGATTCGGATTCGACGGCAGAGACCGGTGTCTCGAATACCAGCTCATCATGCACCTGCAGCAGAATCCGGCTGGGCCGCCCTTCGTCCCTGATCCGGCGATAGACGCGGTTCATGGCGATCTTCATCAAATCCGCCGCCGAGCCCTGCACGACACTATTAATAGCCATCCGCTCCCCGGCGTTGCGCGTGGCCAGCACGTGGCTGCGGATGTCGGGAATGGCTCTCCTGCGGCCGGTGATGGTTTCCACGTATCCCTGCGATTGGGCTTCCATCACGCATTTGTCCAGGAAGCGCTGAATGCTCGGAAAGCGCCGGTTGTAGGAGTTGATCAGCTCCTGGGCCGAGGAAACGGTCAGCCCGTCAATCCGTCGCGCCAGGCCGAAGGCGCTGACGCCGTAGATGATGCCGAAGTTGATCGTCTTGGCCTGATCGCGCTGGGCGCGCGAGACTTGTTCCAGCGGAACGCCGAATACCTCGGCCGCCACGGCGCGGTGGATGTCCTCATCCGCCGCGAATGCCTTCATCAGCGCCGGCTCCTCCGTGAAATGAGCGAAGACGCGCAATTCCATCTGGCTGTAATCCGCGGTCAGCAGCATGTTCTCCGATTTATTCCCTGGCACAAACGCCATGCGAATTCGCCGACCCTCATCGGTGCGGATAGGGATGTTCTGCAAATTGGGATCGCTGCAACTGAGCCGGCCCGTCGCCGCGCCGATCTGATTAAAGCTGGCATGAATCCGACCTGTCCGCGCGTTCTGGTAATCGGTGAGATTGTCCAGATAGGTGTTCTTCAGTTTCACCAGACTGCGGTAATCCAAAATCATTTGCGGAATCGGATGTTTGTCGCACAGTTTTTCCAGCACCTCGACATCCGTGCTCGGCCCGGTCTTGGTGCGCTTCACCACGGTCAACCCGAGCCGGTTGAAGAGCACATCCTGCAACTGCTTGGGAGAATCCGGATTGAATTCAAACTGGGCGCACTCGAAAATTTTCTTCCGCAACTCGTCAATTCGCTCGCCAAGCACTTCGCTTTGGGATTTGAGAATACTCGGGTCGATGGCAATCCCGTTGAATTCCATTTCCGCCAATACATCTATCAGCGGCGTTTCGATTTGATCGCAGAGTTTGCGGATATCCGGCAGCTCATCGAGCTTCTTCTCCAGCAATTCCGCCAATCGCCAGGCGATATCCGCATCCTCGGCCGCATAAGCCGCGACGGTTTTCAGGTCCACCTTCTCCATCGAGATTTGCGATTTGCCCGAGCCGATCAGCGCGCTGGTGGGGACTTTTTTGAAATTCAGCATCTCCATCGCCAGCCGGTCGATCCCATATTGCATCCGGCTGGAATCCAGCAAAAATGCGGCGATCATCGTGTCCAGCGCGATCCCGCGCAACGTCACGCCCGCCTGCCGCATGACCAGCAGATCGTATTTAATGTTGTGGCCAATCTTTTTGATGTCCGGGTTTTCCAGAATCGGCCGCAAGGCTTCTAGCACATATTTCTCGTCCAGATGTTCCGAACCGGTCGGTCCACGAACGGGGATGTACCATCCAGTGCGCGCCTGCCAACTGAAACTCATTCCTATCATGTTGGACGCGATCGCGCCCAGGGCATCGGTTTCGGTGTCGAAGGCAAATCGCTTCTGCTGTCGCAGTTCGTCCAGGAAATATTGAAATTGAGATTCGGTATTAACCAGCCGATAGTCCGAGCCATCCGCTGTCTCCGCCGGCGGCGCCATCGCCAGCGGCGTTTCCTCCGAACCGAACAGGGAGCCCTGCGTCATCGGCTTGGCCGCCGGCGCCGCGGGCGCCTCACCCAATCGCTTGAGCAGGCTGGAAAGTCCCAGCGTCTGCAGATGCGCCCGCACGGCCGGGGAATTGATCTCCCGTTTGCCGCAGAGTTCCAGGTCGAATTCCATTTCGACATCGTCTTTGAGTGTCACCAATTGCCGGGAGAGCGCCAGAGCCGGGGCGTGTTTTTCGACATTCTCACGCAGTTTGGGCGTGAGCTTTTCCACATTTTTCAAAATGCCCGCGATGTCGCCGTATGTGGATATGAGTTTAGCCGCCGTCTTTTCGCCAACGCCCGGAATTCCCGGCACGTTATCCACCGCATCCCCCATCAGCGTCTGCACCTCGATCGCCTGCTGCGGCGTGTATCCGAGCTCGCTGGCCATCCGCGCGGCGTCCATCACGCTGTCGGCCTGCACATCGTACATCCGCACCCGCGGGGCGATCAGTTGCCTCAGGTCTTTGTCCTTGGACACAATGAACACATCGAGGTCCTGCTCCCGCACTTTACGAACGACAGTGGCGATCAGATCATCCGCCTCGAATCCCGGCTTAATGAAAATCGGAATCCCCGCATCGTGCACGATCTTCATGATCCGCTGTTCCTGCGGAAAAAAATCCTCCGGCGGCGATTCGCGGTGGGCTTTGTATTCCGGATAAATCGTCCGGCGAAAAACCGATTCATCGCCGCTGTCCGCCGCCATCGCCAGATAATCCGGCTTGCGGGTCTCGATCAGATTGATCAACCATTGCGTGAAAACATAAGTCGCCTTCGTCGGCTCCCCGCCGGGGCTGGAAAGATCCCGAAATGGCGCAAAATAAGCCCGGAAAATCTGGGCATGGCCGTCGATGATGTAAAACGTCTTGGGCATTCTAAAAGCTCTCCCCCTCGCCCGGTACTCCGGGAGAGGGCAGGGGTGAGGGTCTGGATCGGCATTTCGAGGCGCTTTCCACGTCGCCGACAAAGCCCTCACCCTATCCCTCTCCCAGAGTACCGGGAGAGGGGAAATTGCGCGGCGCTGCGGGGCGTCCGCGTCACGTCATCAATAATGGTAGAGACGTGCGAGGGGTTTGTCCCGCTGCTATGATTGACCGCAAGGAGAAGCAACCATGAGGCACATTTTATATGTGGTATTTTTCGCGCTGGGAGTGGCTGTGGGAATTATGTGGAGTGCCCATCACACCACTGCCGCCCAGACGGATGCGAATAAAATGCAGATCGAAATCTCCAAGGCTAAAATCGAGCTCCTCGAAAAGTTCCGCGGCAACGGCAAGGTCGATGTCGATCCCCTGATTCAGGCGGAACAACAGAAACTCGACGCGGCCACCCAACAGTCGAGCCAGCAATGATTCGAGTCGGCATCATCGGCGTGAGCGGCTACGGGGGCGGGGAAGTCCTGCGCCTGTGCGCGGGGCATCCGGAATTTCAGGTGGTTTATGCCTCCGGCGAATCGACGGCTGGGCAAAAGCTGTTGGAACGATTCCCCGGCGTCCCGGCGAAATTGGCCGATCTCATGATCGATCCCTGGATGCCGGGAAAACTTCCGAAATTGGATCTGATGTTCGCGTCCGTGCCGACCGGCAATTCGGCAGGAATGCTGGCGGCGGTGCCGAGCGGCACAAAGCTCGTGGATATCGGCGGGGATCACCGATATGTCCCGGGCTGGACGTATGGCCTGGCGGATGTGTGGCCGGACAAGATCAAGGGAGCGAGCAAAATCGCCAATCCCGGCTGTTATCCCTCGGCAGCCTTGGCCGCCATCGCGCCGCTGGTGGGGCACAAGGGGATCAACCCCGAATCGCCCATCATCATTGACGCCAAGAGCGGAGTCAGTGGCGCGGGGCGCGGCGGCTCCGATTCCAAATTCACTTTCGCCGAGATCAATGAAGATTTGAGTGCTTACGGATTAACCAAGCCGCACACCCACGTTCCCGAAATCGAAGCGACCATCAGCCAACTTTCCGGCGGGAAGCGCGCCCCGATTTCGTTCACCCCGCATCTGATTCCGATGACGCGCGGGATTCTGGCGACGTGCTATCTCACCGGCGACGCAACCGCCGAAGAATGCCGGCAAGCCGCCCGAAAATTCTATGCCGGCCGGCCCTTCGTGCGGGTCGTCGATCAATCCCCGCACACCAAATGGGCGACGGGATCGAACTACACGTTCGTTTCCTACTTCCACATCCCCGGCGGCCCGATCGTTGCCCTATCCGCCATCGACAATCTCGGCAAAGGCGCCGCCGGCCAGGCGGTGCAGAACGCCAATTTGATGTGCGGATTGCCGGAGACCGCGGGTTTGGAAGCAACGCCGCTCTGGCCGTAGATCTCAACCCCGCATCAGAACAAAACGAACGGAACTCAATACGCCCTGCACCAATACCACCAGCGTGGCGAGGTTGATGATTCCCAAACCCAGGCCGAGGCTGGTGCCATGCGAATGAACTGCGAGCCTCAGATAAATCGCGGCGGTGATGGCATAAACAACCAGCCCCACGATCCCCGCCAGTTTTTCCCGGCCTTTGGCAAACGCAGCCAATGCGAACAAAACGACGGCCGAGACGAGCGTGACAATTGCCTCGCCATCATGCCCAATCGCCGAAATGCCGGAAGAACCCGAGAGCGGCCGACAGAAATGGATGGCAAACATGACACCCGCGATGACAACTTGTGTCACCGCGACGGCAAAGAGCGAATCTCGCGCCAGGTTTCTCGACGGCGAAATCATCTGCTGAACTGACATGCCCGGCATTCTATTCCGAAACATTTCCCGGCAAAACCGCGTCCGCATTTTGCGGCCGCATCCGGGCCTGCATTTGATGGATCACCATCGGCAGCAGGGAGATAGCGACGATGGCCAGGACGACGATCTCGAAGTGGCCGCGGATGAAGGCGAACTGGTTGAGGAAATAACCGGCCAGCGTCAGCAGAACGACCCACAGCGCTCCGCCGCCGACGCTGAATCCGACGAAGCGGGCGAAGGGCATTTTGCCAATCCCGGCAACGAACGGGGCGAAAGTGCGGATGATCGGGACGAATCGGGCCATGATGATGGTCTTACGGCCATGACGGTCGTAAAAGCGGTGGGCTTCATCCAAATGCTTTTGGTTCAGGAGCCAGGAAGATCGCTGGCTGAAAACTTTGGGCCCGAGGTGGAACCCAATGGCGTAATTCAGCAGATCCCCGCAGTTGGCGCTGAGGCACAGCAGCACAATTACCAGCGGCAAGCTGATGGGCGACCCGCTCGCCGCCGCCAGCGCCCCGACCGCAAAAAGCAATGAATCGCCGGGAAGGAACGGCCAGACCACCAGCCCCGTCTCACAGAAGATAATCCCCGCCAGCAATCCGTAAACGCCGACCGGATGAGCGGACGCGAAGCCGTTCAGATGCACGTCAAGATGACGAAACAGGTCCCAGGCTTGATGCAATAGAGGCATTGATTCCCTTCTTCGGGCTATTTATCCGAAATTAGCATCGGTTCGGCAAGCAGGGGTGCTAGAATGTTCGTCCATGTTCGAGCGATTTACCGATCGGGCACGCAAGGTCATGGCCATCGCCAACCAGGAAGCGCACCGATTCAACCATAATTACATCGGCACCGAGCACATCCTCCTGGGCCTGGTAAGGGAAGGCAGCGGCGTCGGTGCGAATGTGCTCAAGAATCTCGGCGTCGATCTGTTCGATCTGCCTTTGGAAGTGGAGAAATTGATTAAGCGTGGTCCGGCTGTGGTCACCTTAGGCAAGCTGGCTCAGACTCCGCGGTCTAAGAGGGTTATTGAGCTTGCAATTCTTGAATCGCGTTCAATGAATCACAACTATGTGGGAACCGAACACATTCTGCTCGGGCTTTTCGGCGAAGGGGAGGGCATCGCAGCGCAGGTGTTGATCAATTTGGGTCTGGATCTGCATGTATTACGAGCAGAAGTTTTGAAAGCCGTTGCGCCCGAGGACGATCCTGTTCGGGCGACCGAAGCCAAAGAAAGGACCGGGGCGCGTCTGCACTCCGACGAGTCCCGGATCTACAGGTTGGGAATGCTGTCAGTTTGGATGGACGACCCGAAGGATACGGTTTCGCCACTTCTGGCCTCAATGGGCGTCGATCTGGAGGAACTCCGCCGCCGGCTGGCAAATAAGATCGCCGAATCCCGGCCTGGTATCTGACCCTCCGCACCTCCTTCCCTTTTCATCGTATGTTAACTTTGAGCCGATATAGCGAGGTGTTGCTTGGCGCGCTATGCCGGCGGATGGTTTCCGCAAAGTATTCGCCGTGGCGGGCTTGGCGGACTTGGATTATCGGAATTGCCGCCATAGAATCGGCTGCAATCTCGTTGCTAATTCCGATTTGTCGGACGTGACGGGAGGCGGCTTTGTTGTTCGCTGAGGGGTCGGCACTCAAGACTGTCGGCCAATTAGGAGATGGACATGTTTGAACGTTTTACCGACCGCGCCCGAAAAGTGATGGCCCTTGCCAACCAGGAAGCACAGCGCTTCAATCACGAGTACATCGGCACCGAGCACATCCTTCTGGGCCTGGTCAAAGAGGGCAGCGGCGTTGGCGCCAATGTCCTGAAAAACCTTGATGTCGATTTGCGCAAAGTACGACTTGAAGTTGAAAAATTGGTCAAGAGCGGCCCGGACATGGTCACCATGGGCAAGTTGCCGCAGACCCCGCGGGCCAAAAAAGTCATTGAATATGCCATCGAGGAAGCGCGAAATCTGAACCATAATTATGTAGGTACCGAGCATCTGTTGCTCGGCCTGTTGCGCGAACACGACGGCGTCGCGGCACAGGTTTTGATGAACCTTGGCTTGAAACTCGAAGAAGTGAGAGAGGAAGTACTCAATCTTTTGGGAGCAGGCGTGGAAAGCGAAGAACCACAAACTCAGGAAAAACAGGGACAGAAGAATCGAAGCAAAACCCCGGCTCTGGACAGCTTTGGCCGCGACCTCACGGAACTGGCCAAAGAAGGACAGCTCGATCCGGTCATCGGACGCAAAAACGAAATCGAGCGCGTCATTCAGATTCTCTGCCGACGGCAGAAAAACAATCCGGTCCTCCTCGGCGAAGCGGGCGTCGGCAAGACGGCCATCGTCGAAGGTTTGGCCCAGATGGTCATCTCCAGCAACGTGCCGGAAATCCTGCACGATCGCCGGATTGTCGTGCTCGATTTGGCCATGATGGTCGCCGGCACAAAATACCGTGGACAGTTCGAGGAGCGCATCAAGGCCGTGATGAACGAAGTCCGCCGGGCCAAGAATGTGATCCTGTTCATCGATGAATTGCACACCCTCGTCGGCGCCGGCGGCGCTGAAGGCGCTATCGATGCCAGCAATGTTCTCAAGCCCGCGCTCTCGCGCGGCGAGATTCAATGCATCGGCGCGACGACGTTCGATGAATATCGAAAATACATCGAGAAAGACGCGGCCTTGGCTCGGCGATTCCAGCCGATCACGGTCGATCCGCCCAGCACTGAAGACACGCTGGAAATTCTCAAAGGCCTGCGCGACCGCTACGAAGCCCACCACCGCGTGCAGATTCTGGATTCGGCGCTGGAGGCGGCGGTGGAAATGGCGGATCGCTACATCACCGGCCGCTGCCTGCCGGACAAGGCCATCGACGTGCTGGACGAAGCCGGCGCGCGGATTCGCCTCCGCAGCATGACAAAGCCGCCGAATTTGGCGGAACTGGAAGAGCAGATCGAACGGCTCAGTATCCAGAAGGATGAAGCGGTTCGGAATGCCGAATATGAAGAGGCGGCCAAGTTGCGAGACCAGGCCGAAACCCTCCGCGCCAAGAAAGAAGACATGCAGCGCAAGTGGCGCGAGCGGTCCAAGGAAGTCGATGGCGTGGTGGATGAGGAAGTGATTGCCGAGGTCGTCAGCAAAATGACCGGCGTTCCGCTCACTCGTCTGGAAAAAGAAGAAGCCCAGCGATTGCTCGAACTCGAGAACGAACTGCACAAGCGGGTTGTCTCGCAGGATGAGGCGATCCGGGCGATCAGCAAGACCATTCGCCGGGCTCGGTCGGGCCTCAAAGACCCGCATCGGCCCATGGGATCGTTTTTGTTCCTTGGCCCCTCCGGCGTCGGCAAGACGCTGCTGTCCAAGGCATTGGCGGAATTTATGTTCGGCGATGCCGATGCGCTCGTGCAGATCGACATGAGCGAGTACATGGAGAAGCACAACGTCAGCCGACTGATCGGCGCTCCGCCGGGATATGTCGGTTACGAGGAAGGCGGCCAGCTCACCGAGCGCATTCGCCGCCGACCGTACAGCGTCGTGCTGCTCGATGAAGTCGAGAAGGCGCATCCCGATGTGTTCAACATGCTGTTGCAGATCATGGAAGAAGGCCGGCTCACCGACAGCTTTGGCCGGCATGTCGATTTCCGCAATGTGGTCATGATCATGACCAGCAACATCGGCGCGGAACTGATTAAAGACGGCGGCCCGCAGTTCGGCCTCCAGCCCAAAGCCAAGGGCGAACGCGAGGAACGCACCTATCAGACGATCAAGACGACGCTGATGAAGGAAATCGAGCGCTACTTCCGGCCCGAATTCATCGGACGATTGGACGATGTCATCGTCTTCCGGCCGCTGAGCCGGGCGAATCTGGAGAGCATTGTCGAGTTCGAACTCCGCAAAGTGACCAAGCGCCTGACCGATCACGGCCTGCGAATCGAATTGGCCCAGGAAGCCAAGGATTTCCTGATCGACAAGGGAACCAACAATGATTTCGGCGCGCGTCCATTGCGGCGGGCGATCGAGCAATTTGTGGAAGACCCGCTCAGCGAGGAAATCCTCCGCGGCAACTTCAAGGGCAAGGACTTGGTGCGCATCACCGTCAAAACCGAAGACGGCGGCGAGAAGCACCTGTATTTCGAGTCGGTCAACTCGGCCGACGAGAAGAACACCGAATCCCAAACCGCCCCCGCGGCCGCGTCGGATGCGACGTGAAGAATTGACAATTTCGCGGTTGATCAACCAAAGCCCACGGATAGCTATCCGTGGGCTTTTTGTTTGCACTGTGCTCCTCGCCGCCGCCTGCGGCCCCTCACAATTCGAATTGCTCTCACCCGCCGCCACTCCCTCCATCATCACCCCCACCCAATCCCTCGATTTCCGCGCCGATCCGCTCGAATACCATCTGCTGGCCGACGATCACCGCCTCATCATGGAGATTCACAACGAATCAAAGGATTGGATCGCCCTGACCGGCGGGTCGGTCGTCGATCCGGCTGGCAATAGCCACCCGATCCTCTCCAACGTCATCGCTCCAGACGGCGTCATCAAAGAAATCTTCCCGCCGCCGACTGATGATCAGGGTGGGCAGTCGGATGTTCCCAATCTGCCTCCAACCGTCGGCCCGGTCGATAAGCCCGGATATGTTCCCCCGCCCGGCTACAATCCCGCCGATTCCCAAGAGCCCGATCAATCCGCAATCAACTGGCAATGGAACGGCCCCGGCGATGTCCGCATCACTCTGTTTTTCGAGCGCGATGGCAAAGACTTCCCGCAGCAATTCGTTTTTCGCGGCATTGGCCATTAGCGTGACGCGGCACACTGATATAATCTTGAGAGACGAATGAGCAGTGAATCGCACCATCCCATCGCCCTGATCACCGGCGCATCGCGCGGCATCGGGCGCGGGATCACTTTGGCGCTGGCGAAGGAAAAATTCGATGTGGTCATCAATTACCACAGCAATCTCCCAGCCGCCCAGGAAGTGGAGCAGCATTGCCGGGCCTTCGGCGTGCGAACGCATCTCGTGCAGGCGGACATCGCTTCGGGGGAGGATCGGCGGCGGCTGGTGGAGGAAACTTACAAAGTTTTTGGCCGGGTCGATCTGCTGGTGAACAATGCCGGCATCGCCCCATCCATCCGCGCGGATTTGCTGGAGGCTTCGGAGGAAAGTTTCGATCGGCTGATCAATACGAATCTCAAGGGGCCGTATTTCCTCACACAGCTCGTGGCCCGGCGGATGCTCGAAATGCATCCGATCGGCTCGCCTCGCATCGTGAACATCACCAGCATCAGCGCCTACGCCGCCAGCATCAACCGCGGCGATTACTGCGTCGCCAAGGCGGGACTTGCGATGATGACCCAACTGTTTGCCGCACGACTCGCCGAGCATGGGATTAATGTTTACGAAATTCGTCCCGGGATTATCGAGACGGATATGACCGGCCCGGTGAAGGCGAAATATGACAAGCTGATTCTGCAGGAAGGCATCACACCTATCCGCCGCTGGGGCCGGCCTGATGATGTCGCCCGGGCAGTGGTGGCGGTGGCCAGGGATTTGCTGCCGTTCAGCACGGGCGAGGTGATCAATGTTGATGGGGGATTTCATCTTCGCCGATTGTGATTTTTCCATGCGAATCGGAATTCTTAGCGACACGCACGATCGTCTGGACGCCATGATTGCGGGGATGAAAGTGCTGAAACACGCCGGAGCGGAAATGTTCATCCACTGCGGCGATGTGGGCGGGGAAAAAATTCTGGATTGCCTGGCGGGCGAGAATGCGATCGTCGTCTGGGGAAATTGCGATTTCGACCGCGCAGGCATGGCGCGATATGGGGCCGATGTCGGCATCAACTGCCAGGGTGAATTCGCCGAGTTGGAAATTGCCGGCAAGCGAATCGTCGTCACCCATGGCGATGATGGCAAATTAATGCGCCGGCTGTTGGCCGGGAATCAACACGATTACCTCTTGCACGGGCACACGCATATGGCCTCTGACGACCGTCTGGGGCGGCTGCGAATTATCAATCCTGGCGCGCTATACCGGGCCTCTGTGAAATCTGTAGCAATCCTCGATCCTGTCGAGGACGTTCTACAAAGTTATCGTGTCGATATTTGAAAAGATTTCTGTCACTTTCTCGATTCGTCAAAGTGCTAGAATAAAGACGAATATGTCAATCACGGAGTGGTTCATACGCGACTTCAATCCGCACGACCTGCCGGAGTGTCAGAGGCTGTATAAAGAGGGCCTGCTCGGCGGCAAGATCGCAGAAAACGATACCGGCCTGGACATTGATGACATCGAAGCCGTTTATATGCGCATCAAGGGGAATCATTTCTGGGTGGCCCAGATTCCCGTCGGACGGGTGGTAGGAATGGTTGGCGTGCAGCATCACGAAGAAGGCACCGCCCAGATTCGACGATTGCGGGTGGCCCAGGATCATCGCCGCCGCGGCATCGGCAGCGCGCTGCTCGAGTCCGCTTTGCGATTCTGCCAGCAGCAGCAATACATGAAGGTCACGCTCGACACGTTCATGGAGCGCGAGCCGGCCCTGGCTCTATTCAAAAAATTCCGCTTCATCCACGAGCGAACGCGCACCGTGAACGACAAAGAGCTTCTGTATTTCTATCTGGACCTGTATACCGGCGCTCCTCGGCCGCACAAGGGAGACGCATCGGATTTCGGATCTCCGCTTTCGGGTTTGCGTTAGTTAATTCAACCAAATATCGCGTTCTCGGCGCCTGGACGTATGTTCGACGTCAGAGATCCTCAATTCTTCGCCGGGGATTGGGCGGGCATCGGCTTGATAGCGGGAAGTGAGATTCTGTGAATCACCCGCAGCAGTCGTTCCTTGCCGGCAGGACCGGCGTGGGCGAGCGCGGCATTTGCGGATGGCAGGGCCAGCGGGCCCATTTCGGTAAGTGATTTCTCCGCCTGATCGGCTTCGGTGTCATCGGCTGCGATGGCCAATGTTTCGGCTTGGGCTTTCGCTTCATCGGGGTTGAACTGCGATTCATCGGAGCGCGTGTCGGATATCAGGCTCTTCAAATCCGTGAGATCATCCGGCTGCATCGGTCCGGCGGATGCGATGAACACCAGGGCGTAGGCGGAGGCATTTTTCATGTCAGCGGTTCTCGGGTCGGGATCGGAGGGATCGTCGCTCCAGCGCAGATCGGCCTGCGGCGTCAGTAGCAGTGTCATGGGCGAGCCGATCTGTTTGGTTGTGAGGTCCAGATCACACATCGTATGCTCATCGTCGTCAGAGGCGAGGAAGCGGATGATGCGGATGTGATCGCCGGGCTTGGCCGATCCATCGAGTGTTTGCGCGATTTCAAATTCGCAAATCTGGGATCGCAGATCGGACGGCTCGGTCGTCGCGGCGGACATCGGGGTGGCGGCACCTATGGAGACCAGTTTGGCGACGACGATCAATTTGGACCACTGGACGGCCTGAGTGTCGAGGTTTGAGCTGAAACATCCGAGCGCGTTGGAGCACCCCAGAGCCGCCAGCGCCAGGCCGGTTAAGAATTTGTAAATCATGGCAAACTCCGTATTAGCCGGGAGTAACGTTCCATTCCAGCAACGCTCCGGATAAAAATTTATTGATTTTCACAGGAAATTGGTGATATTTTAGTCTGATCACTTCGATCTAAAGA
>Ga0302326_10013853_pt1 | contig 17083 bp, 12 predicted proteins | sample Palsa_T0_3_FD_202264 | JGI IMG/M metagenome (GOLD analysis project Ga0302326, IMG submission 202264) | Peat permafrost microbial communities from Stordalen Mire near Abisko, Sweden - Palsa_T0_3 | ecosystem: Environmental > Terrestrial > Soil > Palsa > Peat permafrost | place: Sweden: Abisko...
GGCCAACTTTGCGGATGGACGCATGGGTGCGGTCTCGGGGGCTTTGATCCTGCCGGACGAACACGGACGCGAAGCTCGCGACGGGGCGGGGGCCACCGGAGCGATCTATGCCGTGCGCCGTTCCCTGTTCACGCCGCTGCCCGCGGGCGACAGGGCGGAATGCGAATACCGGAGGAAGAGGCGCACACTCACCGGCAACTACCAGCTGCTCGCGGAAATGCCGGAGCTGCCGTTGTTCCGGCGCAATCCCATTTTTGTGCAATTGATTTCTCATAAGGTGGGGCGGAGTTTGGGATGACGATGACGGCAATCCGCGAGCGCACGGCAATCCGCGCGGAAACCATTTCCGATTACCAGGCCTTTCTGAATCTGGCGCCGGCGTGGAACGAAGCCGTGAGAGCCGCCGGGATCGATCATCCGTTTCTGGAGCACGCCTGGCTGCGTACATGGTGGGAGTGCTTCGGCGAGGGCAGCTCGCTTCACATTGTGATCGTGAAGGAGGGCGATGAGATTGTCGCCATCGCGCCGTTGATCCTGACGCCCGTCCGGATGTTCGGCATTCCGGTGCGGCGTTTGGGGTTCTTCTATAACGCGCACGTCCCGCGCGCCGGTTTTATAGGGGACGCGTACCGGGCAATCTGGGATCATTTGCTCTCCGAACGAAAGTCGTGGGATGTGCTGCAACTGTGCCAGCTTCCGGAAGGATCGCCGACGCTCAAAGAAGTGCGCAGGCTGGCGGGCCGGGACAACTTTCCCATCGGCGTCTGGTTTTCCGGAGCGTCTCCTTACATCTGTTTAGACACGTCCTGGGCCCGATACCATGACGGCCTGGCAACGAAGCATCGCTCCAATCTTCGAAACCGCTTCAAGCGCCTGAACCAAACCGGACCGGCAGCCCTCGAAACGGTGACCGCGAAGGAATCCCTGTCGGATGCGCTCGAAGCCGGACTGCGGCTGGAAGAATCGGCGTGGAAGGGCGAGGCCGGCACGGCCATTTCGTGCGATCCGCAGGTGCGGAGATTTTACGAAACCTTCGCCGGCCGCGCGGCGGAGCGGAAGTGGCTGCGGCTTAATTTTCTGAAGGCGGGCGCACAGTGTGCAGCTTTCGACTATTCGCTCGAGTACAAGCATCGGATCTTTTTGCTGAAGCTGGGCTACGATCCGGCGTTTTCGGCCCTTTCGCCTTCGAATCTGCTGCTGTCGATGGCGCTCGAGCGCGCCTTCGAACAAGGTCTCGACAAGTACGACTTTCTGGGAGAGAGCGCGGACTGGAAGCGCTGCTGGGCCAAAGACGAGACGCCGAACTACTGGCTCTTCGTATTCAACAACAGCTTCAAAGGACGCTTTCTGCATTTCATCAAGTTCCGGATTATTCCGTGGCTGAGGAAGCAATGATGTACGTCTCCTCCTGGCCCGGACTGGCGTTGCGGGAACTGCTGCCCGCGCGCTCGGCGACCGCGCCGCCGTATCCGCTGAACGCGGCTCACCGGCATTGCTTCTGCGTGGCGCGCAGCGGCATTTATCATTTGTTCCGCGCGTTGCGGCTCCAGCCCGGCGAAACGGTTCTGGCCCCCGACTATTACAGCGGCAATGAAATCGCCGCGATCGGGGCGGCGGGAGCGTCGGTGGTTCACTATCCGATCCGGCGCAATCTGGAGCCGGACATGGAGGCGCTCGCACGCATCGCGAGGCAGATCGTCCCGCGGGTTATTTATGTCATTCACTACCTCGGTTGGCCGCAACCGATGGCGGAGATCGAAGCCCTGTGCCGGGAGACCGGCAGCATCCTCGTCGAGGATTGCGCGCTGTCTCTTCTCAGCCGGCACGACGGCCGCTGGCTGGGCACTTTCGGCGACTATTCCATTTTCTGCCTGTACAAGACTCTGCCGGTTCCGAACGGCGGATTGCTGATTCGCAACAACCAGTCGCTTCCGGAACTGGACGGCCTGACGCTCGAACGCTGCCCCGCGCTCGCCGCCGCCGGGCGAAGCGTGGAACTGGCGTTCGAAACTCTGCGGTCGCGCGCGAACCGGACCGGCAAGGCCCTGTTCGCGATCAAGCAGACGATCGGCAGGACATTGCGGGCGGCGCGCGTGCGTCACGTTCCGGTGGGCGATATCGGCTGGAACATCGCGAACGTCAACATCGCCATGTCGGGTGTCAGCGATCGCGTGATGCGGTCGCTCGACTACGAGCGCATTATTGAAACGCGCCGGAGCAACTTTCTGCTGATGCGGCAAAGGCTCGGAGGCCGGGTGCGGATGCTTCGGGAGGATCTGAAGGAAGGCGTTTGTCCGCTGTTCTTCCCCATCCTCGTGAAGGACAAACACGCGGCGGCCCAAGCCTTGCGGCAACGGGACATCGGCGCGGTGGAGTTCTGGAACGATCGGCAGGACAACCCCTGCATCGGTCCGGACGCGCGCTATCTGCGGTCGCACGTGCTGGAACTGCCGATTCATCAGGGTGTCACGCCGGCACAGGTGGAGTATACAGCCGATCAGGTGTTGCGCCTCCAGCTGGAGCCCGCGCCATGTTGACCGTAGAGCGAGTGAGCGACACGGCCGCATTTGCAGGGCTGCGCAAGGAGTGGGACGAGCTTGTCGGGGCGAGCGAGCCTGCCTGCGTATTCCTGACCTGGGAATGGCTTCACACCTGGTGGAAACATCTGGCCGGGGATCGAAGGCTCTCCATCGCGGCAGTGCGCCGCGGAAGTGAGTTGGTGGCGCTCGCGCCGTTCTGTCTGCAGGCTCGAAGCCTGTTTTCGACGCTGGAGTTTCTCGGGAGCGGGTTCGTGGGATCGGATTATCTCGATGTCATCGTGCGGAAAGACAGCGGCACGGAAGTTCGCCAGGCGTTGACCTCCTGGATGGCCGGCACGAGCCGTCCGCTTAAGCTGACCAACATCAGGAAGGGCGAGAGCGTGGCCGCCGGCATACTCGCGGGTTTGCGCGAGAAGGGCTGGAGCGCCGCGGAAACCAGGACCAACATATGTCCTTATATTCCGCTGGCGGGCACGACCTGGGATTCCTACCTTGCGTCTCTGAGCGCCGAACATCGCTACAACTTCAATCGTAAGTGGAGGCGTCTCAACCGGGACTTCGAAGTGCGCTTCGAGCAGGCGAGTACCCGGGAGCAGTGCCAAGAGTCCCTGGACTTGCTGATCGCGCAGCACAACAAGCGCTGGCGCGCCCGGGGCGGCTCGGACGCTTTTCACACCGCGGGCCTGGTTGCGTTTCACCAGGAATGGACTCAGCTTGCGCTCGAGCGTGGATGGCTGCGTTTCTATGTGCTGCGGCTGAACGGGAAACCCGCCGCTTGTCTCTACGGCCTGCTGTACCGCGGAACTTTCTACTTCTATCAATCGAGCTTCGATGAGGCTTATCAACAGGCGAGCGTCGGCCTCATCGCGATGGGACTGGCGATCCAAAGCGCGATCCGCGAAGGCGCGGAGGAATACGATTTGCTGCATGGCGACGAGACGTATAAATCGCACTGGAGCCGCCACAGCCGCGATCTGGCGAGGCTGGAATCGTTTCCGCCGGGCGGCCTCGGCGAGCTCTGCCGTCTTTCCGTCGACCTCGTTCGGGCTTCACGGCAGTTAGCTCGTCGGGCAAAGGCGTGGGTATGATTCGCACCCGGATCAAAACGGCAGCGGCAAGCGTCTTATGCCGCACCGGCCTCGACAGGGTTATAGGCGCCGGCCGCACGCCGCTGATCGTCGGATACCACCGGGTGGTGGAAGATTTCGCGTCGAGCGCGCAAACCTCGATCCCCTCGCTGCTGGTGAGCCGCGGCATGCTGGAGCGGCATTTGGACTGGATTGGGCGACGATACCGGTTCGTCGATCTGGATGAACTGGGCGCATTGCTGGAATCGGGCCGTCCTGTCGGACACATGGATAAGCCGGTGGCGGCGATTACATTTGACGACGGCTATCGCGACTTCCACGATCTCGCGCTGCCCGTTCTGCAAAAGAAAGGCGTTCCCGCGGCGCTGTTCGTTTGCACCGATCTGGTCGGGACGGCGCAGGCCCAGATCCACGACAAGTTGTACCTGCTCCTTGGCAGACGCTACGAGGCCATGCGCGCGTTGCTCGAAACCCTCCCTTTCAGCGGCCTTCAGGAAACGATTCGGACGCTGGAATCGGAGGATTCCGTTCCGGAATCTGCGTTCAGCCCCTCGGTTACGTGGGAAGAGCTGGACAGGATTCGCCGCGCCGGTATTGTGGTTGGATCGCATACCAGGACTCACATCGTGATGACGAACGAGACGCGCGAACGCGTGATCGACGAAGCGGCTGAATCGCGCCGGGAGCTCGAACGGAGGCTCGGCATGGTGGTGCGGCATTTCGCCTATCCCAGCGGGGTTTACAACACAGCCTCCGTGAGTGCCGTGGCCGCCGCGGGCTACCGGTTTGGCTACACGACCTGCACGCACCGGAGCGCCCGGCATCCGCTGTTGACAGTGCCGCGCACTCTCTGGTGGGAGGGCTCCGGGCTCGATTCCAATCGGACCTTGTCGGAGTCCATCATGAGCTGCCAGGTAAACGGCGTGTTCGACCGCGTGGCCGCATGCAGGCAGGACCATGCCTTTTAGCGCCGCGGACCCGATTACAGCCCCAATCGCGGCGCGCCGCGCCGGCGTGCAGGCCGGGCTCGCGACGCCGGCTTCGTATTTGCTGCTTCTCGCATTTCTATTCCTTCTGTATGCCAATACGCCGTTTCTGCTGCCGGCGGCTGAAGTCCTGCGGCCCGCGAAAGTGGTGGCCGGGCTCGCGCTGCTGGCGCTGATCGGCGAGACGATGTTCGGGAAAAGGGAACTCCGGTTCGCCTGGCCCGAGGGCGGGCTGCTGATCGCCTTTCTGGCGGCGGCGGCCCTCTCCTGTCTGACGGCGCTCTGGCCCGGTTACGCGGCCCAAAATGTCGGCGACCTGGCAAAGATGATCCTCACCTTTTTCTTCCTCCTCAATTGCGCAAACAGCGAACGGCGCCTGCGCGGAGTGATGTGGATCATGGTCATCGGCGGTTTGTTCCCGGCTCTCGGCACGCTGAAAAACTATCTGGCCGGAAATATGTATGAGGGCAGAGCGGCGTGGATCGGGATCTTCGCCAATCCGAACGAAGTGGCCTACGCGCTGGTCATCCTGGTGCCTTTGGCGGTGTATCTCGCCACGCCGCGAGGCTGGTGGGTGCGTCTCGTGGTGTCGGCGGTGCTGGTCCTTTTCGCGGCGGCTGTTTATGTCACGTTTTCGCGCGGCGGGTTGATCGCGCTGGGCGCGGTGATCGCACTGATCGGGTGGCGGAAAAAGAACAAGTGGATGCTGGGCCTGACCGTGATTGTGCTGGCGGCCGGTGCGCTGTTTGCCAGCCGCTACTGGTCGCGCGGCGAGGATTTCTCGCAGCTGAACGGCGACGTGACCGTCAATCAGCGCCTCGCGACCACACAGGCGGGCTTCGATATGTTCCTCGATCATCCTCTGACCGGCGTGGGATTCGGGTGTTCGGTGGTCGCCTGGCCTCTGTACGCCCCCGAAGGCGTGTATTCGCGCGGCGCGCTGGTGACCCACAACACTTTCATCCAGGCATTGAGCGAGACCGGCCTCGCCGGCTTCGTCCCGTTCGTCCTGTTGATCGGCGTCAGTCTTTTTCAGATGCGCAAACTGGCGCTGGGGACGGCGGCGGCCGATCTGGGCGCGGCGATCGAAGTCTCGATCTGGGGGCTGGTGTTTTGCGGCATGTCCGGCGGCTATGTGCTGACGTGGTTTCCCTGGTTGTTGCTGGGCCTCGCGGCGGCGGCCAGACAGATTCCAAAGGAGAGTGAATGACGGTCGCGCCGCCACCTGCTTTGCCGCAAGAAGCCATGCCGCGAACCGAGTCGGTCTTCCGGCCGGTATTCGCGCTGATGTGCGGACGGACGCTGGCGTTCGCCGCCACGTTCTTCATACCGGTGGTGCTGGCGCGAGTTTTCGATCCGGCCCGGTTCGCCACCTATAAACAACTGTTTCTGATTCACTCGACGGTCTATCTCATCGCACAGGCCGGGATGGCCTCGAGCTTGTATTATTTTCTGCCCCGCGCGCCTCGCGACGCCGGCCGCTACGCCGCCAATTCGCTGCTTTTTCTCGGCGCGGCGGGCCTCGCCGGTTTCGGCGCGCTGCTGATCCTGAGGCCGCAGATCGCTCACTGGATGAACAACCCCGAGCTCGCCCGCTACATCTCCTGGATCGGCTTGTATCTCTTCCTGATGATGCTTTCCGCCACGCTCGAAATCGTGCTGATTTCGCGCCGCAGGTATGTGTGGGCTTCGGCGTCCTATGCGCTGTTCGACCTCGCGCGCGCGGCCGCCTCTATCTTGCCGGTGCTGCTGTTCCATAATTTGGACGGGCTTTTCAAAGGCCTCGTGCTGGTGGCGTCTCTTCGCGCCGCCACCACACTCTTCTATTTCCGGACGGAGTTTCGCGATACGTTCCGTTTCGACAAGGCCCTGCTCGGGAGCCAGCTGGCTTACGCGATGCCTTTCGCTCTGGCGATCGTGGTCGAGATCGTGCAGGGCAGCCTGCCGCAGTACGTGGTGGCTTACCTTTCGAGCCCGGTCACCTTCGCGATTTTTGCGGTCGGTTGCCTGTCGGTGCCTCTGGTGGATATGGCGGCTTCGCCGACCAGCGACGTCATGATGGTGCAGATGCAGGAAAGCCTCGCGGCGGGGCGTTTGCGCGCCGTGCTCGGGATCTGGCACGAAACCACGGGCAAGCTCGCGCTGCTTTTCTTTCCACTGGCCGCGTTGATGGTGGTGGGGGCGCGGGAGATCATCGTCCTTCTGTTTACAGCGAAGTATCTGGCCAGCATTCCCATCTTCATGGCGTGGTCGATGACCATCCTGTTCGCCACGCTGCAGGTGGATGGCGTGCTGCGCGTCTTCGCTCAGACCAGACTTCTGCTGTGGCTCAACCTGATGCGCCTCGCGATCATCGCGGGTCTGATCCAACTGTCGCTCGCGAAATTTTCGCTGATCGGCCCGGTTTTTGCGATCCTTCTCGCCACTCTGGCTTTCAAGGCGGGTGCTTTGGTGCGCATGAAGCGGCTGTTCGAGACCAGCGCGGACGAACTGCTGCCGTGGCGCAATCTCGCGGGCCTGCTGGGAGCGTCGGCGGGCGCGGGCGCGGTTGCCTTCGGCGTCAAGTCGCAGCTGCATCTTCCCGCTCTGCCGCTGTTGCTGGCGGGGTGCGTGGTCTTTGCCGTTGTATACGCGCCGCTGGTTTGGTATTTCGATCTGCTGAGCACCGGCGAGCGGCGCGCCATCGCGGATTACGTGAGCAAAGTCCTGATTTACAGAAAGCGAGAGGCTACCTGAGCTATGTGCGGAATCGCCGGTATAGTCAGCGTGGAAGGAACGCCTGTTTTCGAGCGGGAGCTGCGGGATATGTGCGCCGCCATCGTTCACCGGGGCCCCGACGACGACGGATTCTGGTGCGGCGCGGAAGCGGCCCTCGGCATGCGCCGCCTGAGCATCATCGATCTCGGCTCCGGACACCAGCCCGTCTGGAATGAGGACCGGTCGGTTTGCGTGGTCTTCAACGGCGAGATCTATAACTTCCAGGAGTTGCGGCGGCAGCTCGAGGGGCGCGGCCACGTCTTCGGCACACGCACCGATACCGAAGTCATCGTTCATCTGTACGAGGAGCACGGCGAGCGCTGCGTGGAGTATCTGCGGGGCATGTTCGGCTTCGCGCTTTGGGACATCCGGCGAAAGCGGCTGCTGCTGGCGCGCGACCGGATCGGGATCAAGCCGTTGTATTACGCCGAGGCCGGCGGCAGGCTCCTGTTCGCTTCCGAGCTGAAGTCCATCCTGCAGATCCCCGACGTCGAACGCAAACTGAACTGGAGCGCGGTCTCTCACCTTTTCACGTTCCTCACCACGCCGGCGGACGAATCCATCATCGAAGGCGTTCACAAGCTCGAACCGGGGCATCTGCTGACGGCGGGTCCGGGCCAGGCGCCGGTCGTCGAGCGCTACTGGAGCCCGCGGTTCGCGCCGGAATACGGCCGCGAAGAGCGATACTTCGTCGACGGGGTGCGCGAGTTGCTCGCCGAATCGGTCCGGCTGCACATGGTGAGCGACGTTCCGGTCGGGGCGTTTCTCAGCGGAGGAATCGATTCGAGCGCGGTGGTGGCCACCGCCGCGGCGCTCAGCTCGACTCCGCTCGAGACATTTTCGATCGGCTTCAAAGAGCCCGACTACAACGAGCTCGACCACGCCCGGCTGGTAGCGGCGAAGTTCGCGACCGACCATCACGAGCTGACGCTGGGTCCGGATGGGCTCGACCAGTTGAAGGATCTCGCCTGGCATCTCGACGAGCCGTTCGGCGATTCCTCCGCCATTCCGACTTATATGGTCTCGAAGCTGGCGGCTCAAAGCGTGAAGGTGGTGTTGTCGGGAGACGGCGGCGACGAGCTGTTCGGCGGCTACGACAAGTACGTCGTGGAGCAGCGCGAGCGCAGGGCAAGATTTCTGCCGGCGCCGGCGCGCAGCCTGCTCGGGAGCGTCAGCCGGACCATGCCCGAAGGTATGCGCGGGCGAAACTTTCTGCGTCATCATTCGCTGCCCGCGGCCGAGCGCTATCTCGACGCCAGCACGCTGTTCCGGCACGACGAAATCGTGAAGCTGTTCCAGCCGGAATATGCGAAGCTGCTCTCGCCGGTCGAGCCCTGGCGTTCCCGGGCGGCTTCTCTCGAATCGGGCGGACACTGGCTTTCGAACATTCAGGGGCTCGATATCAACAACTACCTGCCGCTCGACATTCTGACCAAAGTCGACCGCATGAGCATGGCCCACTCGATCGAAACGCGTGTGCCGCTGCTCGATCATAAGCTCGTCGAGTTTGCTCTGACCATCCCGCCCGAAATGAACCTGCGCGGCGGAACCACGAAGTACGTGCTGAAGCGCGCGATGGAAGGAATCCTGCCGGACCGGATCATTCACCGGCCCAAAAAAGGTTTCGCCGTTCCGCTTGGTTACTGGTTCCGGGGGAAGCTCGGCTCCTATGTGCGCGACCTTTTATTAGGAGAGCGCGGGCGCCGCCGGGGTTTTTTCAACTTGCCTTACATTGAATCGCTCGTGGCCCGGCACGAACGGGGGCAAAATCTCGATCTGCAGCTCTGGACATTGATCTCGTTTGAGCTGTGGGCCAGCTCGTTTCTCGACGGGGAAACGCGGGAGCATGAATGCGCGGCGGCTTGAACGATCGAATCCGGCTCCTGAACATGCTGACCAGCTTCCAGATCGGCGGCACGGAGCGGCAGGTGGTCAACCTCGCCCTGGGATTCGACCCTTCGCGCTTCGATTTGCATCTGGCCTGTCTGCGCAACCGGGGTGAGCTTCTGGAGGAAGTCGCACTGCTCCCCGTTCCGCGCCCGGTGTTCGATATCGGCCGGCTGTATGGGCTGAAGACCGTGTGGCAGGCGATTCGCCTGGCTCTTTACATCCGGCGAAACCGGATCCAGATCGTGCATGCGTACGGCTTCTATCCGAACGTCTTTGCGGTTCCGGCCGCGCGGTTTTTTGGCGCCCCGATCGTCGTCGCTTCCATTCGCGACCGGGGAGACATCCTGACTCCGGCGCAGAGACGGATTCAGAAATGGGCGTGCCGGTTCGCCGACTGCGTGCTGGTGAACGCCGAAGCCATTCGCGACACGCTGATCGAACAGGGATACCGGCCGGACAACATCGTCGTGATCCGCAACGGCATCATGCTTTCGAGATTCGGGAAAAAAGAGAAAGGCGCGGAACTCCGCCGGGAGTTGGGGCTGCCGCCATCGGCGCCTCTGGTTTTTGTGTTTTCGCGCCTCAACCCGATGAAGGGGGTGGAATATTTTCTCGATGCGGCGGCCCTGCTCGCTCCGCGATTTCCGGAAGTCCGTTTTCCGATCGTTGGCGACGGCGGCGGGCGGAAGGAACTGGAAGACCGCGCCGCGAATCTCGGCCTCGCGGAACGTGTGATATTCACCGGATTCCGCAGCGACGTGCCGGACCTGATTCCGCAGGCGGCGATTTCCGTCCTCCCCTCGCTGAGCGAAGGGCTCTCGAATTCGCTGCTCGAGTCGATGGCTTCGGGCGTCCCCGTGGTGGCCGCGAGAGTGGGGGGCAATCCCGAGATTGTCGAACACGATGTTTCCGGTCTGCTGGTGCCCGTGCGCGATTCCGCCGCGCTCGCGGACGCGATCGCGAGGCTGCTTCAGGACCGGCAGCTGGCAGCGCGCATGGGAGAAGCCGGCCGGCGGCGCGTGGCTGAGTTGTTCTCGATGGAGCGCTCGCTCGGTGAAGTGGAGCGCTTTTATGAGCGCCTGGTTGGGGACGCCGCATGAAGATTTTGCTGATCGGTCCCTGGCCGCCTCCGCACGGCGGGATCTCGGTGCATGTATCCGGCGTCCACCGGCAGTTGATTGCGCAGGGCGTGCCATGCGCGGTTCTCGACACAGGCCGGATCCCGGACAGATTACGGTTCGCGATGAATCTCGCATCCTATGCGGCCCGCGGCTGGACGCTGCATCTTCATACCAACGGGCACAATCGCAACAGCTGGCTGCTGGCTCTGTTGTGCGGGATCGCAGGTCGATGGAATGGAGAAAGCGTTCTGACGCTCCACTCCGGCATGATGCCCGATTACGTGTTAACCGGCCCCGCGTGGCGCGGGAAACTGGCGGGCCTTGTGTGCCGGCTATATTCGAGGGTCGTCTGCGTGGGCCCGGCGCTGCGGGATGCGTCGGTTTCCGTCGGCGCCCCGATCGGGCGCACGGAAATTGCGCCTGCGTATCTCGCTGTCGTGAGTCCGGATGCCGAAAGTCCGGATGCCGAAAGTCCGGATGCCGAAAGTCCGGATTCCGCGCTCGACCCCAGGCTCTTTGCGTGGATCGAGCGGCATCGCCCGCTGCTTTCGACCACGCTGTTTTTTCGCCCGGAATACGGATTCGATCTTCTCGTCGAAGGCATCGCCCGGCTGCGCGGTCGGTATCCCGCGCTCGGCTGCCTGGTCATGGGCAGCGGCGAGCAATCCGTCGAGGCCTCGCAGCGCGTGCGCGATGCCGGCCTCGAGAACGACGTGCTGCTGCTGGGCGACGTCGATCACGATACCTGCCTCGCGTTGATGCGCCGCAGCCACGTGTTCGTGCGCGCCACGCTCGAAGACGGCGATTCCATTTCCGTTCGGGAAGCGCTCGCGCTGGGGGTTCCGGTGGTCGCCAGCCGTGTCGGGTCGCGGCCGCCCGGCGCCATTCTGTTTCATCCCGGCGACGTCGAAGACATGCTTTCCAAGGTCGACATGGCATGGACCGGAGTCTCAGGCTGATATGAGCGCCACCGTCGAAAAACTCAAGCGGCTGACCGCCATGAGCCCCCGTGAGCTCGCCCACAGAGCGCGGGAGAAGGGTTATTCGCAACTGGAGCGCATCGGGTTCACGACGAACAATCCGGGCGCGCCCGATGGAGCGGGATTCAAGCAGTATCTGGCCGGCAAACCGGCCGAGCGCTTTTACCGCGGCCCTCGCGAGAGCCCGCGATTCATCCGGCAGAATTTTCCGCACTGGATCGACAGAGCCGTCGAGGAAGCGGAGAGGCTTCTGCGGCACGAAGTCCGGCTGCTCCACTTCGATCCGGTCGAGCTCGGCCGCGAAATCGACTGGCACCGGGATCCGGTTACGGGCCGGACCTGGGAGCGGCTCTTTTGGACGGCTTACAATCCGGAGAAAAATTGCGGCGATCGCGATTCCAAGATCGTTCACGAGTTGAACCGCCACCAGCATTTGCCAAGGCTGGCGAAGGCTTACCACTGGACCGGAGACGAACGCTACGCCGCCGAGGCGGTGGCCCAGCTCCGCAGCTGGATCGAACAGAATCCGCCCGGCCTCGGAATCAACTGGCAGTCGAGCCTCGAGATCGGGATTCGCGCCGTCTCCTGGCTGTGGACCCTGTTCCTGCTGCTTCCTTCCCGGCACTTCGACGACGCCGCGGCGCAGCGAATCGGCGACTCTCTGTTTGCGCAGCTGGAGCACGTCCATCGATACACGTCCGAGTTCAGTAGTCCGAACACCCATCTGATCGGGGAAGCGGCCGCGCTGTTCATCGGCGGGACCGTGTTTCGCGACCGGAAGCGCTCCGCCGCGTGGATGCGGCACGGTGCGGCGCTGCTGGTGCGGGAAGCGGACCGGCAGATTCTCGAAGACGGTGTGCACGGAGATCTGGCGGCCTGCTACCACTGCTACGCGCTCGATTTCTATCTGCAGGCGCTGGTGCTGGCGGACCCGAACCATTTCCGCTTTCCGGAGAGCATGCGGCGCAAGGTCGAAGGCATGCTGCATTTCGTCATGCATCTCACGACGCCGATGGGAACCATTCCTCTGCTCGGCGATGACGACGGCGGCCGCGCTCTCGCGCTGCAGCAAACCAATTACGGTTCTTTCAACGATGCGCTCGGCCTGGGCGCGGTGCTGTTCCGGCGGACCGATTTCAAACATCGGGCGGGCGATTTTTCGGAAGAGACATTCTGGCTCCTTGGTAAAGAGGCGTGGGAATCTTTCGGCCTGCTCGAGAGTGCGCCGCCGGCGGAGCATCAGGCGGTCTTTGCGAGCGCCGGTTACGCGATTCAGCGTTCCGGGTGGGAGCCGTTCGCGAGGCAGCTTGTGTTCGACATCGGCGGGCTCGGCCTGCTCACCGGCGGCCACTCGCACGCCGACGCCCTGTCTTTGATCCTCTCGAGCCAGGGCAGGGAACTGCTGGTCGATCCGGGAACCTATGTGTACAATTGCGCACCGGAATGGCGCAGCTGGTTTCGCTCCACTCGTGCGCACAATACGGTTTCGATCGACGGCTTCGATCAGGCGGAAACCGGCGGAACCTTTCGCTGGAAGACGAGAATGTCCACCCGGATGCTTCGCGACCCGTCTTTTCCACCGGAGTACCTGGAGGCCGAGCACGACGGATACGAACGGCTGCCGCACGGAGTGACCCATCGTCGCCGGCTCCTGCACATTCCGGGCGAATACTGGATCGTCGTCGATGATTTCCGCGGGTCGCGGGAGAAAAGCTCCGGGGAACACACTTTCGATTTCCATTACCACTTCGGAGCCGGCGTGGACCCGGTGCTGATACGCCCGCGTGAAACCGACGTGGAGGTGCGCGCCGAGCAGGCCGGGCTGTTTCTGGGCATTTACGCTTCCCAGGCGATCGCATCCGAACTCAACACCGAATGGATCTCGCAAGGCTATGGAAACCGGCGGCCGGCCCGTTCCCTGCGCGCCACGCTGACCGGGTCCGCCGCCAACTCGGCCATGACATTTCTGGTGCCGGGCGCCACTCTTATACCGAACTCCGGCACTCCCGAAATTCAACGCCTGGACATGGACGCCGGCAGCGCCATCGTCTGCATTTACCGGCACGGCGCATTCGAAGACATAGCTGTCTTCTCAACCGGGACCTCGGAAGTCGAAGTGGCGGGCCTTCGCATGCAGGGAGAGTTCTTCTGGCTGCGAATGGAAGGCGACGTGCTCCTGCAATCGGTGGCGATTCGAGGACGTCTGCTAAACGGAAAAACGTTCGAGGAGGACGCCCTATGTGCGCCATCTGCGGCATCCTGAACTTCGACCATTCGGAACCGGTGGACCGCACGGTCGTCGAGAAGATGACGCGGACTCTGGTCCATCGCGGTCCGGACGATGACGGGCTCTTTGTCGACGGCCGGGTGGGTCTGGGATTCCGCCGGCTCAGCATTATCGATCTGACGGGCGGCCGGCAGCCGATCTTCAACGAGGACGGCTCGGCGGCTATCGTCTTCAACGGCGAAATCTATAACTATCGCGGACTGGCGGAGGAACTCTCGGCGGCCGGGCACACGTTCAAAACCAGGTCCGATACCGAGACCATTCTCCACGCCTACGAACAGTACGGCGACGACTGCGTCCTGCATCTGCGGGGCATGTTCGCGTTCGCCATATGGGACCACCGAAAACAGCGCCTCTTTATGGCGCGGGACCGGCTCGGCGTCAAGCCGCTTTATTACTATCGCGACGCGCGGTTTCTGGCCTTCGCTTCCGAGATCAAGGCGCTGCTCGAAGTCCCAGGCGTTCCGCGTGAGGTGGATGCGGAGGCTTTCGATCAGTTTCTGTCGCAGCGGTACGTGCCTGGCCCGCGCACGATGTTCAAAGGCATCTTCCGGCTGCAACCCGGCCACACGCTGGTGGCCGATTTTCATCAGGGTGCCGCGGGCGTTCACATTCGGAAGTACTGGGACATCGACTATGAAGCCCGGACCTCCGCTTCGCCGCGGCAGATCGCCGCGAGCTTCGAAGAACTGCTCGATGAAAGCGTGCGTTTGCGGCTGATCTCCGAAGTGCCGCTGGGCCTGTTCCTGAGCGGCGGCCTCGACTCGAGCGCGATCCTGGCAAAGATGTACAAAGTTGCCGCCGGCCAAACCGTGAAGACCTTCGGGGTCGGCTATCGGGAGGAGGAAGTCTGCGAACTCAAGTACGCGCGCCTCGCCGCCGGCGCATTCGGCGCCGACCACCACGAGCTTCGCGTGAGCGCGCAGGAGTTTGCCGACTGCATACCCGACCTCGTGTGGCACCTCGACGAGCCGCTGGCCGACCCCAGCTGCATTCCTCTTTACTTCGTTTCCAAACTCGCCCGCGAGCACATCACGGTGGTCCTCTCCGGCGAAGGCGCCGACGAGATTCTGGCCGGCTACGGAATTTATCCGAAGATGCTGGCGCTCGACCGGATGAACCGGAATGTTCCCGCGCTGGGGCGATTGGCGGCCCGGTTCGCGCATCTCAGCCCCGCCGAGCCGCTCGGCCGCTATATGCGCATGGCCGGGCAGACGCTCGAAGACGGCTATCGGGGCGTTTGCCGCGGATTCGGCGCCGAGACCCGGGGCAGACTGATCGGCGCGGATCGCGTGAAGCGTTCCGACGAGCAGTTGAGCGAGATCTTCCGGGGACATTTCAAAGCCGCCGCAAAAGCCTCGCCTCTCAACCGGATGCTCTACGTGGATACCAAAGTCTGGCTGCCCGACGATCTCCTGCTCAAAGCCGACAAGATGACCATGGCCAATGGCCTCGAGCTGCGGGTTCCGTTCCTCGATCACAAGCTGGTGGAATTCGCGGCGGCGCTGCCGGACGCGAGCAAGATCAACGGGAATGGCGGAAAGTCGCTCCTGCGCAAATCCATGGCGGGCGTCCTCCCCAACGCCATTCTGGATCGTCCGAAAAACGGCTTCGGGGTGCCCATCGCGTCCTGGCTGCGGGGGCCGCTGCGGCAGTTCACCCGGGACCATCTGCTGTCGCCCGCGTCGGCCTGCAACTCCTGGCTCGATCGCGCCGAAGTGAAACGCATCGTCGAGGAGCACGAACAGGGACGGATCGACCGGTCCCAGGAGATTTGGTCCCTGCTCGTGTTTCAGTTCTGGCATTCCCGGTTCATCGACAAAAGTGCACACGACAGCAGCGCACAAAGGAGGCGCGCGGCATGATCGAAGGCAAAGACATCGTCCTTTTCTCGAACGACTGGGGCGGGGATCCTCTCAGCAAGCATCAGATCGCCCTGCGGCTCGCCAGGAAGAATCGGGTTCTGTGGGTGAACTCGATGGGCAACCGGAACCCGACCGTTTCGGCGCACGATCTGCGGCGCGTGCTGAAAAAACTGTGGCAGTTCTGCCGCGGATGCCGGCCTGTGGCGAACAACATCTTCCGCTTCTGCCCGCTGGTGATCCCGTTTCACGGCAATCGCGCCGCACGCTGGATCAACCGGCGATTGCTGGCATGGGGCCTGCGCCGCGCCTGCCGGAAGCTCGGTTTCAGGCAGCTGGTGACGCTGACATTTGTGCCGAACTCCGTCGACGTAGCGGGATCGCTCGGCGAGCGGGCCGTCATCTATTACTGCGTCGACGAATACTCACAGTTCACCGGCGCCGACCGGATCGCGATACTCGATATGGAGCGCAGGCTCATGGAAAAGGCCGACCTCGTGGTGGTTTCCGCGAGCCGTCTCTATGAGACCAAACGTACCTCTAACACCAACACTGTCCTGATCACGCACGGCGTCGATGTCGATCACTTCCGCACCGCCTGTTCCGAGGAGACTCCGGTGCCGGAAGATGCCGCGCAGCTGCCGGGTCCGGTAATCGGCTTCTACGGACTCATCGAAGATTGGGTGGATCTGGAAGTGATCCGCCACATGGCCGCCGCGCGCCCGGACTGGTCGTTCCTGATGATCGGCGAAGTGAAGACGGACACCTCGGCGGTGCGCCGGCTGCCCAATGTACACTTCCCCGGGCGTCGCCCTTACCAGTCGCTCCCCGGATACTGCAGGAAGTTCGATATCGCCGTCCTGCCGTTTGTGGTGAACGAGCTCACGCTGGCCGCCAATCCGCTCAAGGTGCGGGAGTATCTCGCGGCGGGCCTTCCGGTTGTGGCGACGCCCCTGCCGGAGGTTCTGAAGCTCGGTGAACTGGTCCGCCGGGCGACCACTCCGGCGGAGTTTCTGGCCCAGTGCGATGCGTTGCTTGCCGGCGGCAGACGGGGCCCCGATCCGGCTGTCTCGCGACACATGGACGCCGAGTCGTGGGACGGCAAAGTGGAACTCCTCAGCGAGCTGATCGCACGTCTGCCCGATCGCGCCGGAAAACAAGAACTGCCCGTCGCCGGTGTGCAGGCTGCCTGGTAATGCGCCCCCTCCTTATCTTACGTCCATCGAGCGTTGGGCGAGACGCTGAAGAATCGGCTGGCGGGTGGGCCTAATGCGCCATAACGCCGCGGAACGCACGGTTGCGGAGGTCCGCGCGCACCTTGAGCCGCATTTGTCGAAAATACAAGCGTCCTGGCACAAGGCCCTTGGACGTTATGCGCCCTGCAATAAATATGGTTCCCTGTTATCCGGGCTCCATCCGGCGCAACAGTTGAAGTCTCTGTGCGATAACCACGCTTCCGCCTGGCGTAACGAATCGGAAGAACACGGCCGGGAACTGGCCCGGCAGGGTGTGCCCGCGGAATGTCTTGCCGTGGCGATTTTGCTCTACGTCGAAAGCTGTCTTCCCTACCTC
>Ga0302326_10013856_pt1 | contig 17081 bp, 16 predicted proteins | sample Palsa_T0_3_FD_202264 | JGI IMG/M metagenome (GOLD analysis project Ga0302326, IMG submission 202264) | Peat permafrost microbial communities from Stordalen Mire near Abisko, Sweden - Palsa_T0_3 | ecosystem: Environmental > Terrestrial > Soil > Palsa > Peat permafrost | place: Sweden: Abisko...
CTGGTACCGGCGCAACCGTCGCACATTGTAACCGAGTGCGGTGAAGAGCTGCCGGATCTCCCGTTTCTTGCCATGGTGCATGTGCACGTCGAGGTCGCGTGAGGAGCCGTCGGGCGCCGGGTTAACGAGCGCGGCGCGCTCGACCTTGAGGCGCTCCCCCTCGATCACGATGCCGCGCACCAGCCTAGCCAGGCGCGCCGACGGAAACGGGCTTTCGAGCGAAACAAAGTAGCGCTTCACCACTTCGGTCGAGGGGTGCATGAGCCGATGGGCCAAATCTCCGTCGGTCGTCAGAATGACCATCCCTTCGCTGTCCTTGTCCAGCCGCCCCGCGCAAAAAAACCGGTACCGGGCCAATTGCGGGGGCAGAAGCGAGAAAATCGTTTCCGGGTTATGCGGATCGTCGTTGGAGCAGACCAGGCCGCGGGGTTTGTGGACCACCAGCGTAATCTTCGGCTGGCTGACCGCGCGCACGGGCTTCCCCGACACCGTCACCCGATCCTCCCCCGGCGTGACCTTGGATCCGAGCGTGGCCTGCTCCCCATTCACCCAAACCTCCCCCTGCGCAATCAGAGCTTCCGCCGCCCGCCGCGAGCAGAGCCCCGCCTCGGCAAGGTACTTCTGCAGACGGAGTGCGCTCATCTCGCCTACTTTTGCGAAATAGCTCAGAAATCGCCAGCCATCTATTTTTAGCCCAAGTGTGGCAACGAGGACCCCTTAGTCCGCCCGGGGCCCCCTGTTTTGCGCCGGCCGGGCTCACCAATGCGGCATCGCTGGCCTCCTCGCCCCAGCCGCCTGCAAGATGTCTTGCCACCCCCCGCCCCCCTGCGTACATCCGGACCGCTCATGTCTGCGCCTGACGAAGTCCCGGCCTTTTCGAAGGACCACCCGTTTCCCGCCCGCCTGACCGATAATCGGCTGCTCACAAAGCCCGGTTCCGCCAAGGAGACGCGCCATTTTGCCGTGAACATCACCGGCAGCGGCCTCCATTACAAAGCGGGCGATTCGCTCGGCGTCTTTCCGACGAACCGGCCCTCCGACGTGGACGCCCTGATCCATGCGTTGGGTGCGACGGGTGACGAGCCGGTGCTCTTGCCAAAGGCCACGGCGCCGATTGCCTTGCGCGAGGCCTTTACCTCCCGCGTCGCCTTGGCCGCTCCCACCCGAAAGATCGTCGATACGCTGGCCGCCAAGGTCACCGACCCCGAGGAGAAGGCCAGGCTGCTCGGTCTGCTGACGCCCGAGTCCAAGGACGTCCTGGCCGCCTATTTGCGCGAGCGCGAATTCGCCGACCTGATCTCCGAATATCCGAGCGCGCGGCTGACGCCCCAGGAAGCCGTCGACCATATGCGCAAGCTGATGCCCCGCCTCTATTCGATCGCCTCCTCGCCGAAGGTCCATCCGCAGGAAGTGCATCTGACCGTGGCGATTGTCCGCTACCAGACCAATGGCCGCAGCCGTGTCGGGGTGTGCTCGTCCTACCTGGCGGACCGCGCGGAAGCGGGGGAGGCCCGCACCCCGGTTTTCGTTTCTCATTCCCACTTTGGCCTTCCCGAAGACGGGTCCAAAGACGTCATCATGGTCGGACCGGGCACCGGCATCGCTCCCTTCCGCGCTTTCGTGCAGGACCGAATCAGCTCGGGGGCCGCCGGGCGCAATTGGGTCTTCTTCGGCGACCAGCACCGGAGGACCGATTTCCTCTACGAAGAGGAATGGAACGCCTGGCTCGCCGACGGCCGGATCGCCCGCCTCGACACCGCCTTTTCGCGCGACCAACTGCTGAAGATTTATGTGCAGGACCGCATGCGCGAGGCCGCCAGCGAGCTGTGGTCCTGGATTCAGGGAGGCGCCCACTTCTACGTGTGCGGTGACGCGACCCGCATGGCCAAGGACGTCGAAACCGCCCTCCACGACATCATTTCCGATCAGGGAGGAATGACCCCTCACGCGGCGGTCGATTACGTAAAACAGATGAAGAAGGACAAACGCTACCAAAAAGACGTTTACTGACCCACCCCATGCTCACATTCAAGGCGCGCACCGCGCTCGTCACCGGAGCCGGCCGCGGCATAGGAAAAGCCATCGCCGAAACCCTCGCGAGCCATGGCGTCACCGTCATCTGTGTCTCCAAATCGGCGGAATCCTGCGGCGCGGCGGCCGCGGAAATCACGGCCGCCGGAGGCAAGGCCAAGTCGCTCGCGGTGGATGTCGCCGACGGAGCCGCCATCGCGGCGGCTTCGGCCGCCCTTTTGGAAGAATTTCCTTCGATCGATATCCTCGTCAACAACGCGGGGATCACCCGCGACGGCCTTCTCTTCCGGATGAGCGACGCCGACTGGAACGACGTCCTATCCACCAACCTGACCAGCTGCTTCCATTGGTCCAAGCATCTGGCGCGCCCGATGACCCGCGCCCGCTGGGGGCGGATTGTGAACATCACTTCGGTCAGCGCATTGCTGGGCAACGCCGGCCAGGCGAACTACGCCGCCGCGAAGGCCGGAATGATCGGATTGACCAAGTCACTTGCGCGCGAGTTTGCCTCGCGTAGTGTGACGGTGAACGCCGTCGCTCCCGGGTTCATCAAGACCGACATGACGACCGAATTTGTCACAAAACCTGAACTGGCCGCCAAGATCTTGGAGACGGTGCCGCTCAAGCGATTTGGAGAGGTCTCCGACGTCGCTAATCTCTGTGCTTACCTTTGTTCTGAAGAAGCGGGCTACGTTACCGGTCAAGTTTTTACCGTTGACGGCGGCATGGCGATGTGAAGCCTCAAAAAAGCCGATTTCATCGCCCCACGAGACCGATTTTCCCTTAAAATGGCCGACCAAAAAACCATAGAACAACGCGTTAAAGAGATCATTGTTAATCAGCTCAACGTGAACGAAGAGCAGATAACCCCCAATGCGTCTTTCCTGGATGATCTTGGTGCCGACTCCCTCGATACGGTCGAGCTGATCATGGCTTTTGAAGAGGAGTTCAAGGATGAGATCAAGGGAGAGATTCCCGAGTCCGATGCGGAGAAGCTGCAAACGGTCGGCCAGGTGATCGATTACATCAAGGCCAAGGCGGGCCAAAGCTGATACGAGGTTCGTCCCACGAGGCGTTCTGCGCATTTCCCCGGGAGGAAATTGCTCGCAGAACGCTTTTTTGTTTTTTGGAATCAACATCCCCTGCATGAAATGCGAACCGTTCCCGGCGCCGAATGACTAGCCCCGCCGATGCGCGTACGGTGGTGGTCACCGGTCTTGGGGTGGTCGCCTCCATCGGACACGATGTCGATTCGTTCTGGGCCGGGCTCCTGGCGGGGCGCGTCGGCATCGATCGGGTGACCCTCTTTGATCCGTCGGACTACGCCTGCCAGATCGGAGCCGAGGTCCGGGGATGGGACGTCAATCAGCACATGGAGCCCAAGGAGGCGCGGCGGAATGATCGGTACACGCATTTCGGATTTGTCGCGGCCAAGCAGGCTGTGGCCGATTCCGGCCTCGTTGCCGAACAGGAGGACGGGGACCGCGTGGGGGTCATGATCGGATCAGGCATCGGCGGCATGCACACCTACGAGACGCAATTGAAGGTGATGGCCGAGCGCGGCCCGCGCAAAGTCTCGCCGTTCACGATTCCCTCGCTGATCGGAAACATGTGCTCGGGTCTTGTCGCGATCGAGTACGGCGCGCGCGGACCCAATTTTGGCGTGGTCTCGGCCTGCTCGACCGGAACCCACGCGCTTGGCGAGGCCGCCCACGCGATTCGCCGCGGGGATGCGGACGTGATGATCGCCGGAGGCAGCGAGGCCGCGATCACGCCGTTTGCCTATGCGAGCTTCTGCTCGATGAAGGCGATGAGCACGCGAAACGAGTCGCCACGGACCGCCAGCAGGCCTTTCGACAAGCATCGCGACGGATTCATCATGGGCGAGGGCGCCGGTATTCTCGTCCTCGAATCCCTCGATCACGCTCGGAACCGAGGTGCCCGCATCTACTGCGAGTTGGCGGGTTACGCCGCATCCTGCGACGCGTACCACATCACCCAGCCCGATCCGGAGGGGAAGGGTCTCACTCTGGCGATGCGCCGTGCCCTCGCCAGCGCGGCAATCACGCCCGAACAAATCGACTACATCAACGCCCACGGGACCTCGACGCCGTACAATGACAAGTTTGAAACGCTCGCGATCAAGAAAGTGTTCGGCGAGTACGCGCACCGCGTCGCGATCAGTTCGACCAAATCGATGACGGGCCACCTGCTTGGCGCCGCCGGGGGAATCGAGTCTGTGATCAGTGTCAAGACGATCCAAACGGGGCGAATCGCCCCGACGATGAATCTGGAAGACCCGGATCCCGAGTGCGATCTGGATTACACTCCGAACGTGGCGCGAGAGGCCAAGGTGAGGACCGTGCTGAGCAATAATCTCGGCTTTGGCGGGCAGAACGCCTCGATCATATTCAGGGCACTTTGAGTTCGGATTCGGCAGGTCTTACAGCGGGGGCCTGAAAGGGAAGGGTGAGGGTGAAGCTGAACTCCGTCCCGCGTCCCAACTCGGAGTTGACGGAGATTTCGCCGCCCATCACCTGAACTAGGCGCTGAGCGACGGCCAAGCCCAAACCGCTGCCTCCGTGGCGCCGTGTGAGCGAGCCGTCGCCCGGGCGGAAGGGTTGGAAGAGGTGTCTGACGGCGTCGGGGCTAATGCCCGGGCCGGTATCGCGGACGCGGAACTGAAGCGTGGCATGGTGGGTGTCCAAGCCAAAAACCTCGATCTCAAGGTCGATCGCTCCGACGAGGGTGAACTTGGCTGCGTTGTCCGCCAAATGCCCGAGCGCCTTGCTCAGGCGCGTGGGATCGCCGAAGAGGCGCGCGGGCGTGCGTTCGTCGCAGTTCACGCGCACGCGCAGGCGACGCCGCTCCGCCTCGGGACGGATCACCGCCGCGGCCTCATTAACGAGGGCGGCCGGATCGAACGGAAGCAATTCAATCGGGAGCAGGCCGCTCTCCGCGTTGGCGTAGTCGAGAATCTCCACCAGCAGTCGAAGGAGAACATCGGCGGCTCCGAGCGCGATCCCCACGTCGGCCCGCTGTTCGGTATCCAGAGCGGTTTCTTGGAGGAGCTGGAGCATCCCGATGATTCCGTTCATCGGGGTGCGGATCTCGTGGCTCATCATGCCGAGAAATTCTGTCTTGGCGCGGTTCGCCAGTTCGACGAGCGCTTTTTCACGGCCAAGCCTTTCGAGCAGCTGTTCTTTTTCGAAGACCAGGCGGTGGGTCTTGCGAAGGTCGGCGCCGTGAAGGAACGCGGTGTGGACCAGGAACCCGCCGTAGGTGGCTACGGTGGCGACCAAGGCCCAGTTTCCCGAGCTCGGGTACAGAATGAAGCGGGCGAGGAGCGGGCCCAGGGTCACCGCGGCATAGAGGCTGAAGGCATTTGGCACCGAAGCCAGCGACCGGGCGGCGCCGGCGTTCACGCCAGCGAGGATGAGGACCACCAGGAGATCCTGGAGCGTGAGACTTTCTGTGAAGAACCACGCCGCGGCTCCCCAGAAAAGACCTGTGGCCGTACAGCCGATGACAAAGAGGGTCCGCCACCGAGGCAGGGATCCCGGCGGCTGAAGAATCTTTTTGAAACGGCGGCTCACTTCGTAACGGGCCGCGGAGAAGATCATCAGGGACGCCCACCACGCCCACTCCCAGGGACCGGGAGTATTGGGAAGCTTGGATAGGACCACGATGGTCCCAAGAATCAAATTGGAATAAATGCCGATGCTCCCGAATCGGTACAGCAGGCACGTCATCTCCGAGTCGATACGGCTGTCGACTGCAACACTGTCCGGGAGAGGAACGGTGGACCCGGGCTCGTTCATCGGTGCGGTCAGTCATAACGACTCCGCGCCATACTGCAAATGTTTGGACGGACCGATTCTACCGGACTTCCGGTAGACTGGATCGGTAACTCCTTGCCTGGAAACGACGTTCCAGGCTTCCCACCCTCAAGGAGGGTCAGGCTTTCTGGACGAGTCCGGCCTTGAGGGCCTTAACGGAGACCCAGACCCGCTTCGTTCCGCCATTGGGCATCACGATGCGGACGCGCTGAAGATTCGGGCGAAACTTGCGCTTCGTGATGCTGGTCACGTGCGTCCCGATGCCGCCGCTCTTCTTGGACTGACCCTTGCGGTTGATGATGCTGCCCTTGACGGGACGGCGACCGGTGATGACACAGACTTTAGACATGGTGTTCGCGAAAAGTTAAGAGGAAGACGTTAGCGGACGGAGGGCGGTTGACGCAAGGCTATTTGAGGGCCGGGAAATGGGACACAAGGTAGCCTGATCCGGCAGCCGTGAGGTGCCCATAGTCCCACGAGATGAAGGATTCCGGGGCGTCGCCCAGCCGCACCAGGTAGCCGTCCTTGTCGTGCAGGATGTCGCAGGGCGAAACATACTGGATGCCGAGGCGGGTGCTCAGCGCGCGCATGGAGGCGTCGATTTCCAGCGGCTCGGACCGGGCGCCCGTCGTCAGCCGTGTGGGCACAGGCTCGGACTTATGCGACCGAACGTAATTACAAACCTGCTGCAGCAGACTCCCGTTCCACTGCGGAACGGGCCCCACCAGGACGATGTGCCCGACGCCCGCCGCCTTGAGTCTTTCGACCGTGGTCTCGATGGGCTTCCACCCGAACGCGACCCAGTTGGACTCGAGCATCACGACCTGGGGACGGATTCGTTGAATAGTCTCAAAGACTTCCTGATTCAGGCTGAATTGCGCCGAGGCCGATCGGGGTTCCAGGCCGAGATAGGGCGGCTGTCCGGCGATCGTGCGCTGGACGATATTGTACTTCTTTCCAAAGACCGCCTGCACGCCGGGATAGAGACCGGCGGCATGGGAATCGCCCCAAAGGACCAGCGACGGTTTCCGCGGATCGATTTCATTGGGGTCGTTCTTGAATCCGACCCCGACGGAGCGGCTCGTGAGAAAATAGGTGCCTTCCCGCCATGAGGCGTAAGGATCGTAGTCGAAGTGAGAGAGTTCCTGAATCAAGGGCGGAAAGCGGGAGGGATAGCCGTTGGCCCGGTAAATGATGAATCCCAGAGCGGCGAGGGCAGCCATGGCGGTTGCCAGGAACGTGACCTTGGTTTTTGACCGCCGCCGGTTGCGAAGCGGCGTTTCGACCGTGGCGTAGGTCAGCCACGCCAGCAGAATCGAGAGGGCAAGGATCAGGACTCTCATGCCGGGGGCATCGCCGCCGACCAGGGCGATGCGTCCGAAAGTCAGGAGCGGCCAATGCCATAGGTAGAGCGGGTAGCTGATAAGCCCGATCCAAACGAGCAGCGGGGTGGAAAGCACGCGCCGGTGGATCCACGCTCTGCCGTCCGAGCTGACCACGAAGGCCGCACCCGCAGTCGGCAAAAGTATCCAAGCATTGGGGATGTCTGAGGCGGATCGGATCCGGAGGAAACCCGCGACGACGAGCACCCATCCAACAATCGCGTAGAGATTTTCACGCCAAAGAGGGCGCTGCGCGACGGACCCTCGACGGAAGACGGCGAGCGCGGCCACCGCTCCGATCAGGAGCTCCCAGAGCCGGTGCTGCGGCAGAAAGAACGCCGCCGCTTCGACCGACTTGGGTTTTTCGAGGGTCCATACGAGCGAACAGGTGCCCAGGAAAAGTGTAATCGGCAGGAGGCTCGCCCGGATGCGGGTGGCCAGCCAGATGACCAGGGGCCATACCAGATAGAATTGCTCTTCGACGCCCAGCGACCAGAGGTGCAGCAGTGGGTGGGTGGCGGCGTCGGTGCCGAAATAGCCGGTGTCCTGGGAGAGGACAATATTGAGGCAGAACCCGGCTGCCGCCATGGTCGCCAGACTGAGTTTCTTCAGCTCGATCGGAAGCAGGGTTTCGTAGCCGATCAGGTAGCAGGCGGCCAGGACCACGAGAAGGGCGGGGAATATTCTGCGGATGCGCCGGCTGTAGAAACCGCCGATCACGGCAATTCCCTTCGATCCGGGCTGAGCGAATGCCGCGAACAGGATTCCCGAGATCAGGAATCCCGAGATGACAAAGAAAATATCGACCCCGACAAATCCAGCCGGAAAGGCCTCCGGGAAAGCATGGAAGACGAGGACGCTGAGCACGGCGATCGCCCTGAGTCCATCGATGTGGGGCCGGTAAGAAAGTTTGGCTTCGTGCATCGGGACCGGCGCCTAGAAGGTCTGCGAGATCGCGTCGATGACTCCCGTGAAATAGTCGGAAACGAAGGAACCGCCTAGAGGATTGCGCCCGTAGTAAATGGGGGTGTGAGGCGGAAGGGGATAGATGCCCGGCACCTTAAGCCGCACCTTGCCGTCGACGACGATGACGGTTTGGCCGCGCCATTTTTCCTGCAGGGCGGACGAATAGGCGCCCCACGAGGCGGACCCTTTTTCAGGGAATAGGGCAGGGACGTAGATGGTGACGTCCAGTCGAGCATCCTGCGCCGACAGTTGGAACGGTTCGCTCTCCACTTTTTGCCATCCCCAAAAATCGATCCCCACCAAGGCCTTGGCATGCGCCATCACCTGAATGTAGACCTCGACCGCGCTTCCGGTAATGCCACAGGTCAGCAGCGGCTCGGGGATTCCGGGTGCGGTTCCCGCCAGCCGGAGCTTAAGATGGACGGGTCCATAGTCCGCGCGCGAAGGCGCGGATTCAGCCACCGGAGGCGGGTAGAGGCGCGCGTGCGCATAAGTGGCGACCAGCCACCCCAGAGCCACCGGCGCCACGATTCTCACCAGAATGCGCCTGGCGCCTCGGACAATCTTGCCGGACCTAAACATTGCGAGCGAGCCTGCGTGGCAGGCACTCGTCTAGAATGACACGCATGTCAGGCTGCGTCGGCGGAAAGTTTGACTCGGGCGTCTTCGAGAAACTGAATTACCTGTTCCCTGGTGACCGTTGGGAAGTCATCGAGAAACTCATCGATGGGCTCTCCATTTTCGAGATAATCGGTGAGGTTCTTGACCGGCACTCGAGTGCCGACGAAAACAGGCGTTCCGCCGAGAATCTCGGGATTCGAAGCGATCAGAGCCGTTTTCATTTCACAGTGAGTGTGCCGTGGCGGGCAGGTTGTGCAACTCGTGAATACAGCGAGCCGAGAGCGCTGAATCCCATCAAATAAATAGGTTACCCCCGTTTTGCCCACAACACCTGAAAGTTCTGCCCCATATTTGCCGGATGCAGCAGTTGGAGGATCGAGAGCTTGTCACGGCTGAAGCGGGCGCCCTGAGCGGCGATGGTTGCTGAGATGAAATCGCCCGCATGCCGCGTGAAAAAACGCTCCTGGCTTTCGAGCACCGGCTCTTGGAATCCGTGCTCGCGCAAGGCGTCGGCGATCCAGTCCCAGCACACGTGGCACGTCAGATCCTGATCGCCGGGATGGGCCAGCAGATCATTGGACTGAACGTGGCGCCTATACGCGCGCGCCGTCCCTTCGGGTATGTGATGGGCGATCTCCTCCCAGGATTTCCCGTAGTCGAAAGCGACGAAAAGCCCTGTCCACGGTTGGGCGGCGATTCGGGCGGCGAGGGCCGCTGCGCCCGTGGGGGCATCGATGACATATCCCTCGGGCGCGGATTCGGGCAGGGAAGAGGGAAGTGGGGCGTCGGAAAATCTCGGGCGGGGCGCCGAGACGGGATCGATTTCCACTTCGACAGCCCCTTGCGTTGGCACTTCCACCTCCAATTTCACTCCCAATTCCCGCCAAGCTCCCGCGCGCCGCCGGAAACGGCGAAAAGGCTGGGCGTCGAACAGCTCGTTGGAAAAAACGATACACTTGCCGCTCAGCGCGATCGGCTCGCCGACCTGCACCTGGGTGTGCGAGGCAAAAGGAAAGGGAGGCGCGGGTGACTTCGCCGGTTCAGCCCCAATTTCGACGAATCGGAATGAGCCGGCATCCGCGGCGCCGCCGCCATCGCTCGGCTTCGCTCCACCCAGCAGCTGCCTGCAGGCCTCGGCCACGAGCCGGCCGAATAGCGGGGCGGACGCGGTGGCGGTGAGGAAATCGGTTCCGGCCCCGTACCCGACCCGCGGGCGCCCGCGCCGGTAGTACCCGTGCTCGGGGTGGTACAGAGCGAGCTCCACGAATTCGTCGAAGCGAAGGACTCTTGGGGTGTTTTCCTCTGAAGCTCCCATTTACAAACTCCACCGGATGGACACAGTGGGAGGCATGTTCAAACGGATTCTCGTCCTGCTCGCAGCCGCGGCCCTCGGCGCCACCGTCTCGCTTGTGGCTATCAGGACGGCCCTTGCCTGGAGTCTCCTTCCGAACCGCGATCTCAATCGCTCCTCAAATTACCTGCGGGACGTTCTGAAGATCGTGAACGAGAATTACGTGGACGACAAGGCGTCGACCTACGACGGCCTCACCCGCAACGCGATCCACGGCATGGTCGAATCGCTGGACCCGCATTCGCAGTTCCTGGAATCGAAGGACAACCAGGAGCTTTCCGAGGATCTCGATGGTGAATTCGGCGGGATCGGGATCGAGGTCGAGATGCGCCACGATCGGATCATCGTGGTGGCGCCGATGCCCGGCTCGCCGGGCGATAAGGCGGGCATCCTGCGGGGAGACCAGATTGTCAGCATCGACGGTCGCCCGTACGAGCGCTCGGATACGATGGACAAGGTGATCGACGGGCTGCGCGGCAAACCCCACACGAAGGTGCGCCTCGGCGTCTACCGGCCCTCGACCGATCGCCGCATGGAGCTGGCGCTGACGCGCGAGATCGTCAAGGTGGAGAGTGTGCGCGACGCTCACGTGATCGAGGGCGGCACGGGCTACCTCCAAATCACCCAATTCTCCGAGCACACGGCCGAACAGTTCGACGACGCGGTGGACGGGCTCTTGAAGAAAGGGGTCGATAGCCTCGTCATCGATCTGCGCAACAATCCGGGCGGCCTCCTCGACTCCGCCGTTGAAGTGGCCGAGCCGTTTTTCAAGAAGGGCGAACTGATCGTCTATACGCAGGGCCGCAAGGCGTCCGACCGCGAGGAATTTCGGGCCGAGACCGATGGCAATCCGCTGACCTTGCCGGTCGCCGTCCTCATCAATGCGGGCACGGCCAGCGCCGCGGAAATTGTCACCGGGGCGCTCAAGGACACCCGGCGGGCGGTGGTCGTGGGCGAGAGGTCCTTCGGCAAGGGATCGGTCCAGTCGATCTTCAAGCTCAAGGACGGCGAAGGGCTGCGGCTGACGACCGCGCATTATTTCACCCCCAGCGGGGTGCCGATCCACGAGAAGGGCATCTCTCCGCAAGTGGAGGTCGTGATGACACCGGAGGAGGACCGCGAGTTGAGCCAGCAGGCTTCCCGTCCCGATCTCACCGATCCGAACGATTTTAAGGAGCGCTTCGGGTTTCTGCCCATCATCGACCGCCAGCTCCAAGCAGCCCTGGATGTGCTGAAGGGAGTCAAACTTCTCGGAGACCGCGCCGGGGCGCCGCCAGTGGCCATGTCCGCGGCTTCCGACGGCACGCGCGCCGGCTCGGCCGAACCCTTGGCGCCGCGGGCGCAGGTTGCTCGGCATGTGAGCGCTTGCGCCCGCCATTGGCCCCTTTCCGAGGATGATTCTCGCGTTCGAGAGTTCGTGCGATGAGACGGCCCTGGCCGCGTTCGATCCGGACGCGGGCCTGGCCGGAGACTGGGTGCACAGCCAGATCGCGCTCCACGCCCGCCACGGGGGCGTCGTCCCCGATCTGGCCACGCGGGAGCATCTCCGGCACTTTGGGCCGCTGATCGTCCGCGCGCGTGAAGCGGGCGTATTGGAGCGTGTGCGACAGGTGGCGGTGACCCGCGGCCCCGGGCTCGCGGCCTGCCTTGCGATCGGTGTGGCCGCGGCGAAAGCGACCGCCCTCGCGCTCCGCGTCCCCCTCGTGGGCGTGAATCATTTGCGGGCGCACGCCTGGTCTTCTTTCATGGCGCGGCACGCCTCCGCGCCGGGCGGCGATCCAGGCGCTCTCCTTCGGGGCGCTCTTCCGCACCTGGGCCTGCTCGTATCCGGTGGCAACACACTCCTCTTCGAGATCGGTGCCGATCACGCCTTGCATGAGCGCTCGTCGACCCGCGACGATGCCGCCGGCGAGGCCCTTGACAAGGGAGCGAAGCTCCTGGGGCTGGGCTATCCGGGAGGGCCGGAGGTCGAACGGCTGGCGAGAACAGGACGCGCCGACGCGTTTGATTTCCCGCGAGGCATCGGCCGGCGTGGCGAGCTCGATTTTTCCTTTTCCGGGCTGAAAACAAGCCTGCGCTACCGCATCGAGGCGCTCGGACCCGAGGCAGTGGAGGCGGCGCTTCCCGACCTGTGCGCGAGCTATCAGGCGGCCGTGGTCGACGCCCTGGTCTCCAAAGCGCGGACGGCCCTGCAGAACGGATCCTACCGGAGCCTAGGCCTTTCGGGGGGTGTGGCGAACAACGGAGTCCTTCGCGCGGCTCTGGAAGCGGAGGCTGCGCGGGCGGGCGTCCCGCTTCTTGCCGCCGAATCGAGGCATAGCGGGGACAATGCGGCGATGATCGCCTTCGCGGCCTGGATCGATTCGTCCGATGCGGCCTTGCATGGCGGCATGGCCCTCGAGATCGCGCCCTCCGCGCGCCTCTAGGCTCCCTTACTTGTAATCGCGCCGCAGATTGCTCGGAAGAATGCCGAGCTCCTCGCGGTATTTGGCGACCGTGCGCCGGGCGATCGTGATCCCCTTGGACTGGAGCTGGGCGACCAACTCCTGGTCACTGAAAGGCGTGCTGCGGTCCTCGCCGGCGACGAGATCGGCGATCATCTCCTTGACGCTGGTGTTGGAAACCGAAGCGCCGCTGTCGGCCTGATACCCCGGGGTGAAGAAATACTTGAACTCAAAAATGCCATGCGGGGTCTGTATGTACTTGTTCGCAATCGCACGGCTGACGGTCGTTTCGTGGACCCCCACCACGTCCGCGATCTGCGTCATGGTGAGCGGCTTCAAATGGGAGACGCCGCCCTCGAAGAACGGGTGTTGCGCGGAAATGATCTCGCGGGTGATGCGCTCAATCGTGCGCTGGCGCTGCTCGATCGAATCGATGAGGAACTTGCCCGAGCGCATGCGTTCCCGCAGGTAATCCCGCTCCTGTTTCGAGAGCGATCCCTTGGCGATCAGTTCGCGGTACGTGTTGGAGATGCGCAGGCGCGGGATGTAATCGTTGTTGAGGTGGATCTTCCACTCGTCTCCATCCTTCTCGACCGAGACATCGGGAACGACCACGCGGTTGTGATCCTCGGCGAAGCGCCGGCCCGGAGCGGGGTCCAGCTTGCCAATCTCCTCGATGGCCGACTGGATATCCTCGGAGGAGGCTCCCAGCTTGCGCGCGAGTTCGGGAATGCGGCGACGGGTGAGAAGTTCGAGGTGGTCGCGGATGATGCGCGTGGCGAGCGAGTCTCGCCGGCCCTTGGCCGTGAGCTGCGCCATGAGGCATTCGGCAAGCGAGGAGGCTCCAATACCCGGAGGATCGAAGGCGCGAAGAGCGGACAAGGCCTCCTGAACGGCGGCGAGCGGCAAGCGCGACTGCAAAGCGATATCCGAGGCCGACATCGCCAGGTACCCGCGGTCGTCGAGGTTGCCGACCAGGTGCTCCATGGCCTCCATGGCCTGGGGCGAGACATCGGTCAGCTCGGCCTGGCGCATGAGGTGCTCCTGCAGGGAGGTCTCGCTGACGACGGAGTCGAAAAAATGCTGGCGCCTTTCGGCGTCCTCGGCGGTGTAGGGCTGAGCGCCGCCGGCGTTGGCCATGTAGTCGCGCCAGTCGTCGTCGAGCTTCCCGAGGATTTCGAACTCCTTGGAAAAATCCATCTCGTCGCGTTTGCCGTCCGCATTGGCTTCGCCGGCGCCGTCGACGATTTCTGAGGCCGGAGTGGTGCTCTCACGTTCGCCTTCGCGATCGCTGTCGCGCTCTCCGTCACCGTCGCGATCACCGTCACCGTCGCTGTCGCGATCACCGACCTCTTCGGAATCCTTTTCCGCACCCATGCCCTCCATCGGAAGCTCCTCGAGGGTCGGGTTGGCCTGCAACTCCTCCTGGATCACCGAGCGCAAATCGAGCGCCGCCACTTGAAGGATCTTCAGCGATTGGCGAAGCTGAGGCGCAAGCACCAGCGACTGGGTCTGCCGCTGGCGCAGATCCTGGCTGAAGCCTGCGTCGCTCATTGCGCGAACAGCTCCTTGAGGTACGCGGCAAGTTTCTCGTTTGTGGGACCGTAACGGTCGCTGTAAAGGTAGAGCTCCAGGTCGTTGAGGACCTCTTCGGCGGTCTGGTACCGCTTGTCACGATCGCGGACGAGGCACTTCTGGATGATCGCCTCGAGCTTCTCGTCGATGTCGGGCCGTAGCGCCGAGAATTTGGGGATAACGAGATTCAGGATGTTCCGGCGAGACTGGTGGCGGTCCATGTCGCGGAACACATTCCGCCCCAACAGCAATTCGGTCAGGACGATGCCGAGGGCGAAGAGGTCGGCGCGGGCGTCGGTGATCGCGTAGCTCGCCTGTTCGGGAGAGAGGTACTCATCCTTGCCGGCGATGACCTTGCCCTCCTCGTTGTACATCAGGTTGAGGGCCTTCGCTATGCCGAAGTCGGTGAGCTTCACATCCCCTTCACGGGCGAGCATGATATTCTTCGGCCCGATATCCCGGTGGACGATATTGAGGTGGTGCCCTTCACGGTCGCACTTCTGGTGGGCGTAGCGCAGGCCGCGGGCGATGCGTGAAACGATGAAGGCCGCGATGTCGATCGGGAGCGGTTTCTTCAACCGGCGGTGGCGTTCGAGAAACTGCTCGAGGTTCACCCCGGTCACGAACTCCATCACCATGTAGTACTGCCCGCCTACTTGCCCAAGGTGATAGGTCTGAACGATATTCGTATGGATCAGATCAGCCACCAGGCGGGCCTCTCCGATGAAGTTCTTCTGGAACTCCTCGATGGCGGAATATTCCTCGCGTATCAGTTTGACCGCAACGGTCTTCCGGAATTGTCCTGATCCGAGCTGCTCGGCCTCGTAAACAACGCCCATGCCGCCTTCAGCGACCTTACGCACCATCTCGTAGCGAATCTCGTTGAAGATCTGTTTGAGGGCAGCCACCTCCACGCATGGAAGTCGCCGGTTGGCAGGGACGCAAGTGAACATTTTTTAAGTTAGGCGCGAATTATGCTGCGGCGGCCCGATTCGCGGCAATTTTACGAGTCTGCGTTAAAGCGCGGTCCTAAACGGGTCGATAAGGTCCCATGGTTGCTATCGCGGCGCTGCCGATATCGCGTGAAGAGATACTCAAGGCGGCTGAAAGCCTTCCTACTGGCCCGCGCGTGCTTGCGCAGTTGGAGGAATTGCTGACCGACCCCAGCGCGGACTTGGATGCGGTGGCGGAGGTGCTGCGTCCCGATACAGGCATTACGACCCGGGTCCTTCGGATCAGTAACAGCCCGATTTTCAGCCGCGGCTCCCCGGCCTCCTCCATCGAAGAGGCGATCGCGCGTTTGGGGCTGGGCGAGGTGAGGCGCCTGGCGGCCGTGGCGGCGATGGCGGCCATTTCCGAGGGCTCGCTGCGCTGGTACGGGGTTTCCGGCGTCGCGCTGCGCGAGAACTCCTTGCTGACCGCGCTGATCGCCGAACAGCTCGCGGGTCCGGCGCAGATCGACTCCCGAAGCGCGTACACCGCGGGTCTTCTCCGCTCGACGGGGAAAATCGTCCTGGAGCGCGCCGCCACCCGGCTCAAACGCGGCCTCGAGACCGTCGACCGCGCTGAGAACTCCTTACTGGACTGGGAGCGCCAGTCCTTTGGCTCCACCAACACGGCGGCTTGCGCCGATGTGCTCAAATCGTGGCGGTTCCCCGCGGACATCTTTATTCCCATCCGCGACCACTACCTGTCGTCGCTCTCGGTGGAGCCGCTCATGATGGCGGTTCTTCTGAACCTGGCCGCGAGCAGCGCCGAGAAGGCCGGCCATTCGATTCTGGGAGAGACCTCCTACTGGCTCGAGCCGGAAAATGCCTACGGTAAATTGGGGATGGCTATCGGCGATGTGGAAGCGGGTGTGCGCGTCGCGTTGGAGAAGTTCGCGCGGATGCGAGCGTTTCTCCAATAAGCTTCCACAGGCGAGGGCGCGAACAGTCGCTCAGTGGAATGGGTAGCGGGTCAAAACAGAGTCAATGTAAGGTCGGGCGGGATTTGACAGCCTGCTCGCACGAGCCGATTCTCTATCCCATGATCACGTTGACTCCACGGGCGGCTCTCCAAGTGAAAACGATGCGCGAAGCGGCGGAGAATGCGTCCGGGCGGCTGCGCCTTTTCATTGAGGACGGCGGCTGCTCGGGGATGCAGTACGGAATGTCATTTGACGCGCTCAAGGAGGGGGATGCGGAATTCGAGACCGAGGGCGTCCGGGTGCTCGTGGACCCAAAGAGCCTGAGTCATCTCGATGGAACGACGGTTGATTTTGACGATGGGTTGCAAGGGCGCGGGTTCGAGATCAAGAACCCGAACGCTAAAAGTACCTGCGGCTGCGGGAAGTCGTTTAACTAACCAAGCCGCGCTCCCGGGCCCTCTCGGGCGTGGAAATTCGCCCTCGCGGGGTTTTGGGCTCGGTCAGTTCTTGGGCCGATGGGTGGATTCGCGGGGGGCTCTCTTAGCGCTTGGCTTGGTGGAGGGCGACGATGCCGAGCGTGAAGGGGTGGGCGGTGACGGACTCGAAGCCGGCGGCGCGGATTTCGGCGGACAGTCCGTCTCGGTCGGGGAAGCGGGCGATCGACTCGCTGAGATAATCGTAGGCGAAGCGCTCGCGGGTGAGGAGGCCGGCGAGCCACGGGCAGAGGTGGTTGAGATGCCAGGTGTACAGGGGACGAAACCACCGGGCGGGCTGGGAGAATTCGAGGAGGTGCAGCGTGCCGCCGGGTTTCAGGACGCGGCGCATCTCAGAGAGGCAGCGCGCGCGGTCCGCCATGTTGCGCAATCCGAAGGCAATGGTGACCGCGTCGAAAGAGGCGTCGGGTAACGGGAGCGCCAGGCCGTCGCCAAGTTCAAAGGTGACGTTGCGATGGAGGCCGGGACG
>Ga0302326_10013858_pt1 | contig 17080 bp, 12 predicted proteins | sample Palsa_T0_3_FD_202264 | JGI IMG/M metagenome (GOLD analysis project Ga0302326, IMG submission 202264) | Peat permafrost microbial communities from Stordalen Mire near Abisko, Sweden - Palsa_T0_3 | ecosystem: Environmental > Terrestrial > Soil > Palsa > Peat permafrost | place: Sweden: Abisko...
CCTTTTCGGAAAAAAGATCGGCGTAGTGTGCGGCGCGCGCGAGTACACCTACAACGAATTCGGCGAGCGTTGCGAGCGGCTGGCCACCGCTCTGGCCAAGGAGGGAATCCGGCCGGGAGATCGCGTTGCCTACCTTAGTTTCAACAATCACCAGCTCTTGGAAGGCTATTACGGCGTCGTCCAGGCCCGCGCCATCGTCATGCCGTTGAACGTGCGCTTGTCTCCCGTCGAGCTGACCAACATCCTCAATCACTCCGGCGCGCGTGTGCTGATGTTCGAAAACGATTTCGCGCCAATGGTGGAACATTTGAAGCCGCTGTGCCCCGAAATCACCCGCTACGTGACGCTCAACGATAAAGTGCCCGTCGCCGACCTGACCTACGAAGACCTCCTGGATAAGGGCCACCCGGAGCGCGCCGACATTTTCAGTTTCGACGAGGACGCGGTCGCCGAGCTGTTTTATACCAGCGGCAGCACGGGCACGCCCAAGGGCGTGATGCTGGGCCATCGCACGCTGTATACGCACGGCATCGCGGTCGCCAGCCTCTTCAAGGACGTCGAGACTTTGGTGGACCTGCACACCATCCCCCTTTTCCACGCCAATGGATGGGGCCGTCCGCAGGCTTCCACGCTTCTGGGCGTCAAGCAGATCATGGTCCGCCGTTTCGAACCGACCGGCGTTTTCCGCCTGATCCAGGATCACCACGCTACCGACATGAGTTTGGTCCCCACCATGGCGAACGCCTTGCTCAACGCGCCTGACCTCGCGAGTTTCGATGTCTCCAGCATGCGCAACATCACTTTGGGCGGCGCCGCCTCCTCGCCCGAGTTGATTGAACGCATGGAGAAAGCCTTCCAATGCGATGTGTACACCGGCTACGGACTCACCGAAACCTCGCCGCTGCTGACTTCCTCTCGGAACAAACCCGGCTTGGTCTACAAATCCGACACCGAGCGGTATCACCGCCGCGCCATGGCAGGATGGCCGGTTCCGGGCATTCAGTTACGCGTGGTGGATCCGAACATGAACGATGTGCCTCACGACTCGGAAGCCATCGGAGAAGTGGTGGCGGCCGGCGATCACATCATGGAGGGCTATTTCCGCGAGCCGGAAATCACCGCTTCCGTAATGAGCGGCCCCTGGTTCCACACCGGCGACATGGCCATTTGGGATGACGACGGATTTGTACACATCGTGGATCGCAAGAAGGAAATCATCATCAGCGGCGGAGAAAATATCTCGTCGCTCGAGGTCGAAAAGGCCATCTTTGCTCATCCCGAAGTGTTCGAGTGCGCCGTCGTCGCCGCGCCCGACGAAAAATGGGGCGAAGTGCCGGTGGCCGTGGTGGTCCGGAAGCCGGGCTCGAAGCTGTCTTCCGACGAATTGCTGAAATTTCTCGGCGAGCGCTTGGGGCGTTATAAGATGCCTCGCATCATCGATTTCCACGACGAGCCTCTGCCCAAGACCGGGACCGGAAAGATCCGCAAACTCATCCTGCGAGAGCGATTTTGGGCGGGCAAGGAAAAGCGCGTTCAGGGCTAGATTTCATTGTGCTAGGGTGTGGAAAGGAGCGCTTGTATGTACCTGCCTATCGCCCCGCTTCGTCTAAATCAGGGATTGAAACTCTCGGCTCTTTTGTTGACCTCCGGGCTGAGTCTCGTGGCGCAATTCCCGGGACAATATCCGCCCGGTCAATACCCGGGCCAATATCCCCCTGGCCAGTATCCCGGCCAGAATCCGCAGGGCCGAACGCCGGGCAGCTCGAATCCCAGTACCGGGCGTTCTAGGAGGAGCTCTTCTGATTCGAAACCGGCATCTCAAACCTACAGCGGCGTGATCCGCAAGGTCGACGACAAGGCGATCGATGTCGAAACGTCCGACACCCGGATCCTCACCATTCAGATTCTGGACAGCACCACCAAACCCAACGAGTTGAAACCGGGCGATGGCGTGGACGTCGAGGCGACGCAGGATAAGGACGGCACGTTCCAGGCGGTCAGCATAAAATCCAATCCCGAGATGGCGCGCAAGATCCAGACCAACGATCAGGTCGAGCCGGAGGAACGGACCGGGCCGCCGCCGACCATTCTCGTAAGGCCAGGGCAAGACGACGACAGTGACGCACCCAAGCTGAAGCGAGGCATCCCCGATCGAGTGGCCAGCGCGCGGAACACCGACGATAGGCCCGCGCCGATTCAACATCCCCCGCCGCCGCCCGCCAATCCCAGGATGGCGTTCATCGAAAAGGCGCGCCAAGTGGCGGGTGCGTTCCTCGAGAACCTGCCGAATTACGTTTGCCAGGAAATTACCACCCGCTACGGCAGTGAAACCCGCGTGCCCAGTTGGAACGTGATCGATGTGCTTTCGGCCGACGTGGTATACGAAGGCGGCAAGGAAAGCTACAAAAATCTGATGATCAATAACAAACCGTTGAAGAAGCCGCCGGAGGAATCGGGCGCTTGGTCCACCGGAGAGTTCGGAACCATCTTGGCGGAATTATTCTCGCCGGGCACCGCCGCCAACTTCAAATACGCACAGGAGGACACCATCGCGCATCGGCCTTCCTCGGTTTACGATTATTCCGTGGAGCGCATGCGGTCGTCCTGGAAAATCCAGGTTCCCGGCCAGTACATTATGCCCGCCTACAAAGGATCGGTGTGGCTGGACAAGGAAAGCGCGCACGCGTTGCGCATCGAGATGCAGGCCAAGGACATTCCCGAGGAGTTTCCCAGGATCTCGGTGGAAACCGCGGTGGATTACGACTACATTACGTTAGGCACGCCGGATAAATACCTGCTCCCCGTTCGCGCGGAAGTGCTGAGCTGCGACCGCGGCTCCAACGTGTGCGATCGCAATGTGATCGAATTCCGCAACTATCATAAGTTCACCGGCGAATCGGTGATCAAGTTCAACCAGCAATAGGCGCGCCCACTCCAAAAGCCGAGTAGTATTTCTCGGGAAGCTTAACCGGCTTCATCGCCGGGCTGACGAAGATGTGCTTCGTCTCGCCCTCGGCGAGTTCCCGTTCGGTTGCGGCCTCGCGAATCCAGTACTGGAATTCGATCATCCTTCGGTTCGAGCGGGCAATGGAGGTCTCCACCACGATCTCCTCGTCGTAATGCGCCGGATGAATATAGCGGCAGTGCGCGTCCACCACCGCCAGGAGAATTTGGTCTTGAGCTTCCATGTCCTTATACCGGATGCCGGCTGCCCGGCAATACTCGGCGCGCCCCAGTTCCATCCAGACCAGGTAATTCGCGTAGTACACCACGCCCATCTGATCCGTCTCGGCATAGCGCACCCGGAAGCGCGTCTCGTGAGCGATCCGGCCGGAAGGAGTCAAGAACGTTGATCCTGTCGAGCGCGCTTCAGTCTCTTGTCGGCGAACAGCATGTCCTTCGCAGGCAGACGGCGCTCGCGGCAGTACGCCAGATAAAGGTACCCATAGCTTCGCGTGATGTAGTCCGTGGTCGAAAACCCAAGCACGCGAGCCGTGCGATCGATCCAGCGCGGTCTACCTTCGATCTCCAGGAAATTGCCGATCGGCGTCTCGTCCAGCAGAACCTTGCCGTCCACCCGCTGCATCTCGTACTCCGTCCGATATTTCTCATAACGGAATACCGGGCGATAGCCCATGTGCAGGAAGATTTCGTCCAAATGCGCGCCGTCCTTGAAATCGATCTCGATTTCACGCCGCTTCTTGTAGCGGCTTTGCTCGGATGGGCCTTTATAAGTGAGCAGCCGATGCGGCCCTACGCGCCGCAGTCGAATCAGTTTGCCGTGCTTGCGGAGAGCGCGCTTGGAATTGTCGAACAGGATGTTGGATTCCAACACGCGCCCCTTGGCGACCCGGAATCCGGTCTCGCGCAGCAATCGCCGCATTTTTTCGATCTTGTCGGGAAGGCGCAGCTTGATTTCGATTTCGAAGCTCAACGGAATTCTCGTTTCACTTAACGGATCAGCTAAGCGCCGTGCGGGGGAACTGCGGCGGAAGGTTCAATCTAACAAGAAACGCCGCCTGGGATCAAGCCCGCCCTTGTTCGTCCAAGCTAAAATGAAGTATGTATGTGCGCCGAAGCTGCTAGGGTCGCGTTTTCTGAGCCGGACTCCCCGGATTTGCACGATCCCTCGCTCTATCTCAGCCGTGAACTAAGCCACTTGCAGTTTCAGCGGCGCGTGCTGGAGGAAGCGCGCGATCCTCGCAATCCGCTGCTCGAGCGCGCGAAGTTTCTGTCGATCTTCGGCTCCAATATCGACGAGTTCTTCATGGTGCGTGTCGCGGGCTTGCTGCAACAGATCGAAAACCGCGTTCAGGAACCGGGAATCGACGGCCGAAGCGCCGCGGAAACCTTGGATCTGATTCGAGCGGAAGTCGAGCAGTTGATGAGCGAAGCTTACGAGTTCCTTCGCGAAAGATTGATTCCCACTCTCGCCGGCGCCAACATTCATTTGCTTGACTTGGCCGCGCTCGACTCCGATACGCGCGCGCAGTTGGACGCGATTTTCCTGGATAAAGTTTTTCCGGTGCTGACGCCGCTCGCCTTGGATCCCGGCCGGCCCTTCCCGCACATTTCGAATCTCAGCCTGAACGTGGCGGTGGTGGTCCGCGATCCCGGCGGTCCGGAGCACTTCGCCCGCGTCAAGATTCCCGATTCGCTCCCTGGATTCCTTCGAGTGAGCCTAAAGACTAAAAAGGAACAAAGTGGCGGCTCGCTCGGCTTGGTGCCCATCGAACAGCTTGTGATCGCCAATCTCCATCACCTTTTTCCCGGCCTCGATATTCTGCAGGCCGGCGTCTTCCACGTCACGCGCGATGCCGAGGTCGCGATCAAGGAACTCGAAACCGACGATCTGCTGGAGACCATCGAGGAAGCGGTCTGGCAGCGGCGCTTCCGGGACGCCGTCCGGCTCCAGGTGGACGCGAAGATGCCCGCCGCGATCGTCGAAACTCTGGCGCACAACTTGGAGATCGAGCCCGCCGGCATTTACCGGGTGGATGGGCCGCTCGATCTCGGCCGCATGCGCGACTTCGCGAGCCTCGACCGGCCGGATCTGAAAGACAAACCGTTTCTGCCCGCTACGCCGCCCGGTTTCGGCCCCAAAGACGAAGATGTCTTCGCTTTGATCCAGCGCGAAGACCAGCTTCTGCACCATCCCTACGATTCGTTTCAGCCGGTGGTCGAGTTTCTGCGCAAGGCGGCCAAGGACCCGGATGTTCTCGCCATTAAGATGACGTTGTACAGGCTCGGCCGCAACTCTCCCATCGTAGAAGCGTTGCTGGAAGCGGTGGAGAACGGCAAGCAAGTGGCCGTGCTGGTTGAATTGAAAGCGCGTTTCGACGAGGAGAGCAACATCGAGTGGGCCCGTGCGTTGGAGCGCGAGGGTGTCCACGTGGTCTACGGGTTGATCGGCCTGAAGGTGCATTCCAAAATCGCCCTCGTGGTTCGACGCGAAGGCGACTTGATCCGGCGCTATTGCCACCTGGCCACCGGAAATTACAATCCCGTCACCGCGCGGCTCTACACGGACTTGGGCTTTTTGAGCTGCGACGAACAGATCGGCGCCGACGCCACCGATTTGTTCAACTACCTTACGGGCTACTCGCATAAGGAATCCTTTCGGAAACTGCTGGTGGCGCCCATCAATCTCCGGCGGCGTCTGGAAGAGCTGATCGAGCGCGAAATCGATGTGCAGCGCAATGGCGGACGCAGCCGCTTGGTATTCAAGACCAATGCGCTCGAGGACGGCCCCATCATCCGGTTGTTGTATCAAGCGTCGCAGGCCGGCGTCCCCGTGGATTTGATCGTTCGCGGCGCTTGCTGCCTGCGCCCGGGACTCGCCGGCGTAAGCGACAACATTCGCGTGAGTAGTATCGTCGGCCGTTTTCTCGAACATAGCCGCATCTACTATTTCGGCAACAACGACGCCGAGGAGTGCTATCTCGGGAGCGCCGACTTGATGCCTCGCAATTTGAACCGCCGCGTCGAAGTGCTGTTTCCGGTGGAGAAGCCGCAGCTGATTCAGCGCCTCAAGGACGATCTGCACGCGCTGCTCCTCGACCAGGCGAACGCGCGCCGCATGAACAAAGACGGATCATACGCCTACAAATCGGGAAACGGCGGCCGCGATTGTCAGGCTTGGCTGCTCGCCCAGCGCACTGGCAAGTAGCTAATTTCCGCCGCCGAATGTTCAACTCCAGGCTAGAGCGGCCACCCCTGCAACGATCAGCGCTGCGCCGAATATGCGGCGCCCGGCGTTTTCTTCGCGAAGAAACTTCACGCCGAACCAGGCGCCGATCATCATTGACATCTCGCGCACCGGAGCGACGCGGCTCACCGGAGCGATCTGCATCGCGAACAGCACCAGAATGTAGGCAGCCGGAGTCAGAATGGCGATGGCCGTCGCTTCTTTCCAGAACTTGCGATATTCGATGGCGAGCGAAGTTCGGTCGCGAAACGTTCCAACCGAGAGCATGATCGCGCGCACCAGGTTGCCCGCGTATTCGACCAGTACCGGCGCGAGCAGCAAGACCTTGACCGAGTAGCCGTCGATCAGGGTGTAGGATGCGATCGCGAAGCCGGTGGCGATCCCCCAGAAGACTCCGCCGCGGTAGGAACCCGTCGGGCGAGCGGATATAAGTAGGATGCCTGCGGTGATCAGCAGCGCTCCGGCTCCGGCCAGTAAGGAGAGATGCTCGCCCAGCACCAGGATGGCTCCGCAAAAGGACAGGAGTGGGCCAGAACCGCGAGCGAGCGGGTACACAACCGAAAAGTCGCCGGCCTGATAACCGCGCTGTAAGCCGGCGGTGTAGAGCAAATGCACGACGCCGGTAGCGACCAGGAATAGCGCGGCTTTGACGCCGAGCCTGGACCACGAATTGGCCGTCACCCACAGCGCAACGGGCAGCAACAACGCCGCCTCCGTCGCGGAAGAAAACCAGATCAGGCGCCGACTGTGAGCCGCGTGCTTAACCAGAAGATTCCAGGTAGCGTGCGCGAGAGCGGCGGAAGCGACGAGAAGAAAAGCGGTGAGCGGCAAATTCCGATCCTGGGCGACCTGATATTCTGGCTAAGTATTCAAGCGAGGACTCCGCGTTGACCGATTTCAATCACATTCACTCCCGTGATGGCGAGGACTGGATCTGCGGACGAAGCATGGCCGTTCGCGACCAGCAGCTACTGCACTCGGAAGGACGCGATCCGGACGAAGACGAAGCCTGCCGTCTATGCGCCGAGCGGATCATCGGCCATTTCGGAGATCCGATGCACGTCCATTAAAGCCGCAGTTCATAGCCGGCCTTTTGCATGGCTTCGATCACCCGGCCGCGCATTGCGGCCACCTCTTCGGACGACAGTGTGCGATCGCGGGCACCCACCGTCAAACGATACGAGACGCTTTTGCGATCTTCCGGAAGCGGAGCGCCGATATATTGGCGCACGAATTCGATTTCCACCAGATCGGGCATGGCAGCCGCGATCAGGCGATTCTGAATTTCCGCCGCCGGTTCCCGCAAGCTTGCCAGCACCGACAAATCGAAGGCGCTGGTGGGGAATCGGCGCAACGGCTGATAGCGTTCTCCCGCCGTACCGACCCGCTCTATCAACTCCAAGTCCAGGTCCAAAATCGACGCGCGCCCTTCAATGCCGAGCGAAGGGTGCAGCTCAAAGAGCCGGCCGACCCGTTGACCTCGCCACCCTACAGAGGCTGATCTTTCCGGGTGTTCGTACGGACGCGCGGACTCGGGACGAACATCACACCTATCCAGAAGGCATTCCGCCAGGCCCTTGAGCTCGAATAGCAAGGCCGCGCCGTCGCCCTCGCGATCGTACATTGCGGCAATGAAGTGTGGAGACTCCAGCGGAAGCCCTTGTGGTTTGGGATGGATTTCGCGACCGATTTCGAATAACCGAAAGGCAGTCAGGCGGCGACTGTTTTCGAGGATGTTCTTGCGGATACCCGGCAGCAGGCTCCGCCGCAAAAGCGTCTGATCGGATGCGATGGGATTCGACACTCGAGCGTGTTCCTTGATCGCGAGTCCAAACGCCAGCGCCATTTCTTCGGTGACGAAGGAGTAGTTGTGGACTTCCGTGAATCCCTGCGCCGAGGCCATGCTTCGCACGCGCCGCTGAAGCAAGCGCGAAGGCTCTTGGGGTGGCACTCGGGCCTCCACCAGCGGGGCGCAAGGCGTGATCGAATCGTAGCCGATCATGCGCCCAACCTCTTCGAGCAGGTCTTCCTTGATCGAGACGTCTTTGGTGGCGCGCCAGCTCGGAACGGAAACGGAAAAATGGCCCGGCGCGCTCTCTCGGATTCCAAATTCGAGGGATTCGAAGATGGAACGCACTTCATCGGCGGTCAGGACGCGGCCCAGTTTGCGGCTCAGCCAATCCAGCGTGAGCTCGATCGGCGGAGGCGTCTTGAGATCGGCTTTTCGATCCGCCAGCCCACCCACCAGACGGATTCCGGGAGAAACTTGCTCCAGCAGTTCGATGGCACGGGCCAGGCCGCGCACGGTGTTCTGCGGATCTTGCGATTTCTCGAATCGCATGGACGCGTCGGTTCGGAGCTTGAGCGCGGCCGAAGTCTTACGAACGCTGGCGGCTTGGAAGCACGCGCTCTCGAGCACGATCCGCTTGGTTCCCGTGCCGATCGAGCTGTCGAGGCCGCCGATCACACCGGCGATCCCGATGGGGCCTTGGGCGTCGGCGATCACCAGGTTGGACGGGTGCAAGTTGTAACTGAGATCGTTGAGCGCGACGATCTGCTCGCCGGCGCGGGCGCGGCGCACGAAGATGCATCTGCCGTTCAGCTTTTCGGCGTCGAAAGCGTGCATCGGTTGCGCAAGCTCCGCCATTACGAAATTGGTGACATCGACGATATTGTTGATCGCGTTCAAACCGACCGCTTCCAGCCGATATTGGAGCCACAGCGGCGACGGCGCGACGGTGACGTTTTCGAAGACCAGCGCACTATACCGCGGACAGAGTGTCAGATCCTCGATTTCTACGCTGATGGTAGCCGGAGACGCCGGAAGCAGTTCGACGCGCACCGGATCGCGCAGCGGTTGGTGCGTTATGGCGGCCACCTCGCGGGCCATCCCGAAGTGTCCCCATAAATCCGGCCGATGCGTCAACGATTTGTTGTCGACTTCGATAATCGTGTCGAGCGCGAGCAGCGTCTCCGGGGTGTATTCCACGATGCCGCTGTGATCCCGGTTGATCCCAAGCTCCAGACCGCTCGCCAACATGCCGTCGCTTTCGACGCCATCGATCACTTTCACTCCGGCCGGAATATAGGCAGTCAGCAGGCCGGGCCGGCAGTTCGGCGCGCCGCAGACGACCGTTTTGACGCCATAGCGCGCCGTCTCGACCACCGCCCTATGGTTGTGGCTGCCCGGAATCGGCTCGACGCCGATGACCCGCGCCGCCGAAGCGTCGGCGAGCAGCACCCCGGCTTCTTCGAGACCTTCGCACTCGGCGGTTTTTATGGTGATCAGACGCATCAGCTCTTCGGGCGTCTGATCGAGCGCCGGCGCCAATTCGCGAATCCAGTTGTACGAGAATTTCATCAGTCGCGGCTCAAAATTGGCTCAGGAAGCGCAGATCCCCGCTTTGCAGCAGGCGGATGTCATCGATGCCGTAACGCATCATGGCGAGGCGCGTAAGCCCGAGGCCGAACGCGAAGCCGCCCCATTGGTCCGGATCGATGCCGCTCATCCGAAGCACGCTGGGATGCACCAGGCCGCAGGGCAGCAGTTCTACCCACCCGCTTTGCTTGCAAACCGGACAGCCGGGCCCTCCGCAGATCAGGCATTGCACATCCAATTCGAACCCCGGCTCGACGAAAGGGAAATACCCGGGGCGCAACCGCAGCGTGACGTCGCGACGAAATATGGCGCTCAGCAACGTCTTCATGAAGTAGATCAGATGGGCGACCGACACATTGCGGTCCACCATCATGCCTTCCAATTGATAAAACGTGTGCTCATGCGAGGCGTCCACTTCTTCGTTGCGGAAAGCGCGGCCAGGAGCGATCATTCGCAGAGGCGGCCCGTATTTCTCCATGCCGCGCACTTGGACCGGCGACGTGTGGGTGCGCAAGAGATTGCCATCCGTCAGCCAGAACGTATCCTGCATATCGCGCGCCGGGTGTTCGGGCGGGATGTTCAGCGCGTCGAAGTTGTGATATTCGGTTTCCACTTCGGGGCCGTCCAGCACCGCGAATCCAAGCGAGGTAAAGAGGTCTTCGATTTCGTTCTGGATCAGCGTGACCGGATGCAGGCTGCCAGGGCGCGGACCCGGCGCGGGCAGCGTGAGATCCAGCCACTCGGTGCGCAGCCGCGCGTCGAGAGCGGCGGCATCGAAGGCTTGCTTTCGAGCCTCGAGCGCGCTTTCGAGCGTCTCCTTGGCGGCGTTGAGCGCCTTCCCCGCGCCCGGCCGCTCCTCGGCGGGGAGCTTGCCGAACTCTTTGCTGAACTGGGCCAGCGATCCCTTACGGCCGAGCACTTCGATGCGAACCGACTCCAGCTCCTCGGGATCTCGAGCGGATTCGGCGCGCGCCATGGCAGCCGTCACCAAGCGATGGATTTGATCGTCGAGGGTCATGGCGCTGGTTGGAACACTTGTTCCGCTTTCGCCAGCTCCCAATCCAGGTGGTTGATGTAGAACAGCAGCACCGGTTGCGGATGGGCGTCCTTGAACTTGTCGTAGATTCTCTGCTGCCAGCCTTCGGTCAAATATTTCGATCCGTCGATGTCCTTGGCGAAAAATCCGTCTTCGTTGGGGATGCCGATTTCGTCCAATACCGCCTTGATCATTCCGAGATGAGAAACCAGAACGGCCTGCGCGAGATCGGTTGCGAAGTCTTCATCCCGTTCGCCCAAACGCGCCCACAAGCGCGGCTCGGCTTTCCGAATGCTTTCCGAGTTGAGTTTGGCCAGGTGCAGACGAGTCTTCAGGCGATCATAGAGCTGGTAGGTCTTGAGCTTGCCGATGGAGATATTGCGCAACACTTGTGTGAAGGACGGCTCGCCCAGGCCGAGGAAAATCTCGCAAAGCAGCATAAAAGGCCAGCGTAGCATGGGGCCGGTGACGGCTGGCTGAAATGGTCAAAAACATCCCCGCCGGCCGGCGCTTACACGGTACAATGAGACGTTTTGGGTTCGTCATCTTGGGTTCATCATGGGAAACATAGTCGTATTAGGGGCGCAGTGGGGCGACGAAGGAAAAGGAAAGGTAGTCGATCTCTTTTCCGAGAACTTTTCCATCGTGGCGCGCTATCAAGGCGGGCACAACGCCGGGCACACGGTATTCATCGGCGACCGGAAATTCGTTCTGAAGCTCATCCCGAGCGGCATCCTGCGCGGCGGTATCCAAGCGGTGATCGGAAACGGCGTGGTGATCGATCCAACCGCCTTACTGGATGAGATGGCGACTCTGGAGCGGGCCGGGATCGACGTCGAGCGCCAACTCGCCATCAGCAACCGCGCCCACGTGATTTTCCCTTTTCACCGGATCGTGGAAAAGATGTCGGAGGGACGCCAGGACCGGGTGCCCATCGGGACCACGTCGCGCGGCATCGGTCCCTGTTACGAGGACAAAATCGGCCGTCGAGGCATTCGCATCGCGGACCTTTACGAACCGGATAGCTTTTGCGCGCTCTATTCGGCGCTGGCGGAAGACAAGCAACTCCTGGCACAGACCTTCGGGATCGAGGAGACCATCGACTACGAGAAGATCCGCGACGAATATCTGAAAATGGCGGCCCGGATTCGCCCCATGGTGTGCGATACGTCGCAACTACTGAACGACGCGATTCGCGCCGGCAAGCGGGTGCTGTTCGAGGGCGCGCAAGGAACCATGCTGGACGTGGATCACGGCACGTACCCGTTCGTCACATCGTCGAGCGCGACGGCCGGGGGAGCGTGTACCGGCGCCGGGGTTCCGCCTACGTCGATCCACGGCGTGATCGGGGTATCGAAAGCCTATACGACGCGCGTAGGCAGCGGGCCTTTTCCCACCGAACTCGAAGGCGAGGAAGGCGAACGGATCCGGAAAGCGGGCAACGAGTTCGGCGCCGTCACGGGACGGCCTCGCCGCTGCGGATGGTTCGACGTGCCGTTGTTGCGCTACACCGCGATGATCAACGGATTCAGCAGCCTGGTGATCACCAAGCTGGATGTGCTGGATCAGTTCGACGAGATCCAGGTCTGCACCGAATATCGAGGGACCAAGACCATGCCCGCGACTTTTCGCGCATTGGAAGCCGTCGAGCCGGTTTTCGAGAAGCTGCCCGGTTGGAAGTCTGTCACGCGCGGCCTGACGCGCTACGAAGAACTTCCGAGGCGCGCCGTGGATTACCTGAGCTACCTGAGCGAACGGACGGGCGTCGAGGTCGGCTGCATCTCCACAGGGCCGGAGCGGGACGAGACCATCCTCATGCCTGGATCGCGGTTGGCGGAGCTGATCGCGAGCCCCGGCGTTACTGCCGCATAAACTATCCCCGGGTAACGACTATCGATCGCCAGCTGCTGTTTCCCGCCGCGTCATAGGCATTGATCACGATGGTGGTGGTTCCTTCGTAGAGCGGAATAGGCGGAGTGGTCCAACTGGTGGTTCCCGTTGCGGTTCCCGAACCGCCCGTGGAACTGGACCAGGTGACCTGTTTTACGCCGACGTTGTCGCTGGCCGTGCCGCTGACCACGATAGAGCTGGCCGAGGTGGACACGGTATTGTTAGCCGGCGAGACGATGGATAACGATGGCGGCGTGGTGTCGGGCGCGCCTGGCGGGTTGCTCGGAGGGGGCGGCGTGCTGGGCGGCGGAGCAGTGGCCTGCTGCTCGGTAACGGTCACGCTTTGCGCAGCCTGGTTCCCGCTGCTATCGCGGGCGGTGATGGTAATCACGTTGGCCCCCACGTTCAGGGGAACAACGGCGATCGTCCAATTCGGCGAGCCTTGCGCCACGCCCGAAAATCCCTGATTGCTGACCCACCTTACCTGCACCGTTCCGACTCCACCGGACGTCGCGCCACTGATGGAGATCGAAGAAGCCGAGGTGGGGCTGGCGGGCGATTGAACCACCAGCACGGGCGGAACGGCCGGCGCCGGCGAGGCTGGAGGCTGGGTGGCGCTGGGCGGCGAAGTCTGCGCGGCGTATAACTGCTGTACGGCGGAAATGTCATCCTGCGATAGCGCCGTGTGCATGTGATAGTAGGGGTACATCACCGCGTTAGGGTTGTCGGAATGACCCAGTCCCAGCGCGTGGCCGGCCTCATGCAGCGCGATGCTAAACACGTCCACATCCGCGCCGATCTTCCAATTTTCGACGTCGTCGAAATGCATATCGCCGGCGATCGGCTCCGGATTGACCGGATAGGGATAAAACGTATGCGCCAGCACCGCCGGGACGAACGGATATCCGTCTCCGTGCGCGCCGCTGGCGAATAGCACAGCGATGGTCTGGTCTCCCGTGGCATCGCTGGTGGGTGTGAAACTTACCTGCACGTACTTGTTCCACTCGTTAAACGCGTGCACGATCTCGGACTCCACCGAATCGGCTGGTAACGCGTCGGTCAACTGGACGAAAGCATATTTAAGGTCCACGGATTGAAGCAGCGTCCCGTTCCAAGCGCCCACCAAAGGCACCGATTGACCCACTGGACCGACGCTGGTCAATGCGGCCACGCAGCCGTGCACCGGATTGCCGGCGAGCAGATCGGAAGATGCGGGAAAGATGTAGGACACTTCGTCCCAATCCGCCAGCGCGCGTATTTGATCCGGGGTCCCGGAAACGAGCAGGTGACCCGCGAGCAAGTCCGGGTTGGACGCAATCACCAATCCGGCGGCGCCGGCAGTGGCGGCGGCATCGCTTGGATCAACATCCGGGTAAAATTCCACTAACACGGAGAGCGGGCCAGCGGCCGCCAAGGCTCCAGTCAGCGCGGGGCTTATTTTTTCGGACGCTTGGATTTGGCCGACCCACTGGATACCCAGGCCGTCGAACTGGGTGTCGTCCCACGCGGATATCGAAAGCCCCGCCTCGGGAACATACGACAGAACCTTGATACCGCGCTGGGACAGCGCAGCCACCTGATCGTTGTTCGGGTTGCCGGCAAACTGCACCAGCCAATGTGATCGGCCAGGAATGCGCGACTGATGTGGGATGCCCGGCGCGTGGTCTCGCCCGTGAGCGTCCCGCTGCCATCCCTTAAGGCGAAACGCCGGCTGAGCATTCGCCAAACCCGCCAGCAAACTGAGAGTCAGGAAAAGTTTCTTCACACACCTCCATCGGAAGCGTCGTGAGAATTTTTTATTGCTCCCGCGCACTACTCCTTCGAGGAATATAGGTGATTTGCACTTCGGTCGTTGTTCTATCTTTATTGGGGCGCTCGATTCTTCTGAGCGCGGCCGACACTACCCCGACGGCATATACCATCCAAACCGCGGCGGGGAGTGACGCAGTCGGGGACGGAGGTCCGGCCGTGAACGCACTGCTGAGCCAGGCCGAAGGGGTTGCGGTGGACAGTCGGGGCGCAATCTATGTTGCGGACGCGCTGGACAATCGCGTTCGCAAGGTCACACCCGACGGTGTCATTCACACGCTCGCCGGCACCGGCATCGCAGGCTTCTCGGGAGATGGAGGTCCAGCCAACGCGGCCCAGCTTTCCCAGCCTTATGGGATTGCGCTCGATCCAGCCGGCAATCTCTACATCGCGGATCTAGGAAACGCGCGCGTCCGAAAGGTGACCACCGACGGCAATATCCAAACCGTCGCGGGTGGGGGCGCCATCGTTCCAGGCGGCAATGGCGACGGTGGGCAGGCGGTGAACGACCAACTGCTTGAACCTCGCAACGTCGCCGTGGGGCCAGACGGCACGTTGTATGTCTCCGACTTCGGCGCGAATCGCGTCTACCAGATAACGCCTGGCGGCACGCTGACGACGCTGGCCGGTAATGGAAATGCGGGATTCGGCGGCGACGGCGGCCCCGGAACGCTCGCGCAGTTGAAGGCGCCCGCGGGCCTGGCAGTGGACGCAAGCGGCACGGTCTACATCGCCGACAGCGGAAACAATCGCATTCGGAAAGTTTACCAGGGGGTGATCGGCACCGCCGACAGCGTCGTCAGTCCAACGGGTCTCGCGATCAGCGCTTCCGGTTCGCTGTACATTGCCGCCCCTAGTTACGCCGGGACGGTGAACCAGGCTTTCGGCGGCGTCCCTTCGGCGAACGACATCGCCGTCGACCAAAACGGGAACGCTTATGTCACAACCGGCCAATTCGTGCTCGAAATCGCCAGCTCCGGCGCGGTGAGTGCCGTGGCCGGAAGCGGAGCATCCATCTATTACGGAGGGGACGGTGGTGCAGCGACCGCCGCGCGGCTATACACACCCACCGGGATCGCGGTGGATAGCGCCGGAAACTGGTACGTTGCCGACGCGGGCAACAATCGCATCCGCAAGATCACGCCGGCGGGCATCATCAGCACCATCGCAGGGACGGGCCAGCCGGGGTCAGCGGGAGACAATGGATTCGCGACGGTGGCGCAACTCAACGCGCCGCGCAGCGTGGCGGTGGATCCCCAACTCAACGTCTACGTCGCGGACACGGGCAACAACTCCATCCGCGTGATCACGGCTTCGGGAGTCATTTCGACGATCGCCTCGCAGTTCAACGATCCCGAGTACGTTGCGGTGGCGCCGGATGGGACCTTGTATGTCGCCGATGCCGGAAATAACCGCGTGGTCAAGTTGAGCCAGGATGGAACCATGAGTACGGTCACGCAGGTTGTGGGGCCCGTGGCGGTGCTGCCCGACTCCTCCGGCAACGTATACATCAGCGGCCCCACCGAGGTTGTGGAGGTTTCGTCAAAGGGCACGGCTACTACCGTACTGGGGGGATTGGCGGCGCCGCGCGGCCTGGTCCTCACCGCCGACGGCAGCCTGCTGATCTCGGAAATGGGGACGAACGTCATCCTGAGGCTAAGCTCGGCAGGGGCGCAAACCACGATCGCCGGCACGGGCGTAGCGGGGTTTTCGGGGGACGGAGACGCGGCTGACGCTGCGCAATTGAATACGCCGTCGGACTTGGCGATCGATTCGACCGGCAATATTCTGATCGTGGATTCCGCAAATAATCGCGTTCGCGAGCTGACGCCGTCGGCGGTTACGGCGCCCGCGCCCGCGGCCACCGCGGTGAGTGTTGTGAACGCCGCCAGCATGCTGCCCGGCTCTGTGGCGCCCGGCGAGATCGTGACGATTTTCGGCTTGGGATTTGCGGCGAATCAAACCCAGCTTCTATTTGACGGCAACCCCGCGACGATTTTTTACACCGGCGCGGATCAGATCAACGCGCTGGTCCCCGCCACTCTGACGGCGGGTTCCAATACCGAGATCAATATCGTAGTCAACGGCGCAAAAATAGCCGACCTTAATTCCAGTGTCGCCGCGGCGCTTCCGGGCATTTTCACGATGGCGAACGGAACGGGACAGGCTGCGGCGGCGAACCAGGACGGCAGCATCAACTCGGCGACCAACCCGGCCGCGCGCGGTTCCATCGTTACGCTGTATGCCACCGGAGAGGGCGTGAACGTAAGCGCGGTCGGTCTCACGCTCGGCGGTTATGCGGCCAAACTTCTTTACGCCGGTCCCGCGCCGGGTTTTCCGGGGCTGATGCAGATTAACGCGCAAGTCCCGACGGGGTTCCTGGCGCCGGGCATCCAGCCGGTGATTCTAACGGTGGAAAACGTCGCCAGCCAGAGCGGCGTGACCATCGCGCTGGATTAAGCCCGTTAGCCCGGATACTTTCCCGGCAACGGACGCCGGACGAAATACAAACATTTCGCGAATAATCTTGAACCGCTCCGCCCGCTCGCGCGTTATAGCAAGTAATGCCCGTAGATGACGTTATCCAGGACTTCCGCGTCGCCCTCCGTCGTCTTCGCCGAACTCCCGGATTCACGGTCGTAACGATTGTCACGCTCGCCTTGGCCGTCGGCGCCACCACCACTACCTTCAGCGCTCTCAATCACTTCCTGTTCCGACCGCTGCCCGTGGAGCGGCCCAAGGAGCTTGTGTTCTTGAA
>Ga0302326_10013859_pt1 | contig 17079 bp, 17 predicted proteins | sample Palsa_T0_3_FD_202264 | JGI IMG/M metagenome (GOLD analysis project Ga0302326, IMG submission 202264) | Peat permafrost microbial communities from Stordalen Mire near Abisko, Sweden - Palsa_T0_3 | ecosystem: Environmental > Terrestrial > Soil > Palsa > Peat permafrost | place: Sweden: Abisko...
GCGAACCATTCGAAATGAACGGTTCCTTCCGGCCAGCCGGCGGTGGCCTCTTCGACTGCGAGCATCAGACGCTCCGGACCGCAACAATAAACCGCGGTGTCCGGTCGAACGGTACCGAGTTTTTGCACCACGTCCAACCTGGTACCCGCGGCGGTACTGTGGAGTGAGACTTCGCCGCCAAGCGCGCGTATCTCGTTCAAAAACGGCGCCGCATCATCGCTGCGGTTGCAATAGAGCAGGGTCCAGGACTTTTTGCGCGCCGACACTTCCCTCATCATCGGCATGAGCGGCGTGATGCCGATGCCGCCGGCAACAAAAATATAGTTCCTTGCATCAACGAGCGGAAAGTTGTTGCGCGGCGGGCTGACTGCCAGCATCTCGCCCGGGCGCAATTTGCGGTGCACGAATTGCGACGACAGGCCGCCACTCACCGCGCGGATGGCGACGCGATAGCGCGAGCGATCGGTGGGGTCGCTGCACAGCGAATATTGCCGCATGGTGCCGCTCGGCAAATGCAGGTCTACGTGTGAGCCTGGCTCGAACGGCGGCAATGGGTTGCCGTCCGGCGAGGCGAGTTCCAGCGAGAGCACTCCGTCGGCCTCCCACGTCATCGCCCGCAGCTGAACCGGAAGGGTCGCCGTCGTTTTGGCGACGTGAACGACCTCTTCCTCTTCAGGCGACTCGAGCATCGCGACCTCGGCAGCCATGACACGCCCCTTATGTCGGCTGGCCGGCGGCGCCCGCGGGCGGTCCGGCGAAACTCTGGCTGAAGGGACCGATCGCGACCATGTCGATTTCGATCATGCACGGCCCAGACGCCGCGAGCGCGCGATCGAGTGCGGCTTCGAAATCGTCGATCTTCGAGATGCGCTCGTGCGGCAAGCCTACGGCTTTGCAAACCAGCGAAAAATCCGGAGTCAGGATGTCGGCGTAAACCCTGCGGCCGTTATATTGCGCATCCTGAATGTTCCGGATCACGCCGTAGCCTCGATCATTCATCATCAGGAAAACCACGTTCGCGCTGGAATCGACCGCTGTCGCAAACTCGCCGATCATCAACTGCGAACCGCCATCGCCGAGCAAGGTAATCGCCTTGGCATGGACGCCTGCCATCGACGCGCCGATGCCCATGGCGATGCCTTGTCCGATGCCGCCGCCAAGCGCGTGAACGCCGAAGCGTGGCTCGGCGAGGCGGACGAAACGATTGCCAAATGTGCTGTTGGAGATGGTGACATCGCGCACCCACGGATGCCCGTTCTGCTGCGTGTGCCGGCTGAGCAACTGGGCCAGCGGTACGTACGGGCCGAGCGCCTTGAGCAGCGCCGCCTCCGCGCGAATCCGCGCTGCGCCGATCTCCGAGAGGAAAGTGGCGTCTGTGTTGAGCTTCTCGGGCAGCCGCGCCAGCAAGCCTTCAAGGGCAAGCCCTGCATCGCTGGCAATGAACAGCTCGACAGGATAATTGCGGCCGGCCTGAAGCGGATCGGCGTCGATCTGCACCAGGCGCGGCAGCTTCATCTTGTTGTTCTGGGTTTCGTTGCCGCGCAGCCGCGATCCGACCACGATCATCAAATCGGATTTGGCATAGATATCTTCGGCTTCCCGCGTCATGTTGAAGGCGCCAAGACTATAGGCGTGTCCTTCCGGCACCACGGCGCGGCCATTGGTGCTGGTCACAACCCCAAAGCCGCGCTCCGCCAGCGCTGTCGCGGCGGCCGCCGCGCCACGGGCGCCGCCACCGAGCCACAGCAACGGCCGCTTCGCCTGACGCACCATGTCTCCGAGCGCATCAAGCCGAGATGAATCGGGTTTACGTAGCGTGATGGCCGGCGCGCCGGATACTTTGCGCAGGGCGATCTTGAGGCGCTGGACGTCGACCGGGATTTCGAAAGTGACCGGGCCCGTCGGAGGCGTGAGCGCGATGGTGGCTGCTTCCAGCAATGCATCGACCGCGCCGACCGGCTCCCAGGCACGCACATAATGTTTGCTCACCGCCTTGAGCATGTCCGGCTGCCGCGGCACGTCGTGAATCGCAGCGCGATCGCGATCCATGAACTCGCGATCGACTTGTGTAGTGATATGAAGGACCGGCGATCCGGCCGTCAGCGCTTCAACCTGCGAACCAGCCGCATTGCCCGCGGCAGTGCCGGTGCTAGTGATAACGACGCCGAGCGAACGCGACACGCGTGCATAGGCATCTGCCATATTCATAGCGCCGGCTTCGCCACGCGCCGGCACGAAGCGGATTCGGCCTTGCCGCCCGATCGCGTCCAGTATCGGCATGTTGTGGATCGAGATGACGCCAAATACTGTTATCACCCCAATGTCGGCGAGTGCGCTCGCGATGGCGTCGCCGACCGGCTCGTTCACGGGGGCGGCTGACTGGGTTTCGATCCGCGTGCGGGTCATGACTTCCTGGTTCATCGCCTGATCCCTTTGCTCAAATGCAACGTGATACGCCGCCGGATATTTCGAGGCTGGCGCCGGTGATGTAGCTCGCTGCCCGCGAGCCAAGAAAAACGATGGCACGTGCCGGTTCATCAGGATCGCCAAGCCGGCCAAGCGGAATTTTCTTTTCGCCGGCCAGTTCGCTCATCCATTCAGATCGTGACTGCGCCTGATTTGGGCGCGCGTCGAAACGGCGCTGCCATTGTCCGGAATCCACCAGACCGAGCAGAACCGAGTTGACGCGAATGCGCGGCGCGAACTCAGTCGCCAGTGACTTCAACAGGTTCTGGACACCTGCCCGCGCCGCTGACGTGCACACCATGTGCGGCTCGGGCTGCATCGCCAGCAAGGAATTGACCGCGACGATCGCCGGTTGTTCGCTCTTTTCCAGAAGCGGAAGAAACGCCCGGATCGGCAGTATCTGACTGAAAAATTTCAGATCCAATTCTTCACGCCACTGCGCGTCTCTGGTATTGGCGAACGTCGAAACCCGGCCCTGGCCGGCATTGTTGACAAGAAGATCAACGCGGCCGCCGCTCCACTGCGTGACTTTTTGCGCAAAAGATTTCACGGACTCGGCGTCGAGCACGTTACAGGGCTCGGCGAGCAAGGCATCAGAACTGGGCGATCCGAGCTTCTGCTTTGCGGCCGCAAGCCGGGCGGCATCGCGGCCGCAAATCGCCACCCGCGCGCCGTCAGCCAGAAGATATTTGGCCGTAGCGAGTCCGATTCCGGAACTGCCGCCGGTGACGACGGCGATGCTGTTTTTAAGGCCTAGGTCCACGATGGCTCTCGCAGATTACGTTCGGATGTTGGGTATCGCGGTTCATTATGGTCAGAGCCGTTGCCGTTCTGGGCGCCATGCCATCCGAGCCGCAGCGAAATTTCCGATGCTGCATCGGTGACGGCAGCGCCGATTCGGGCGCGGCGTTCGTCGCCTTCGAATTGCGCCGTCTGGCCGGTCACATTGAGCGCGGCAACCGGCGTATTGGTCGCGTCAAAAATAGCGGCCGCAACCGAACTGATGCCAAGCTCGTAGTTGCCGTCACTCCAGGCGAGGCCCTTAATCCTGTCGGTGTCGAGCTGGGCGCGAAACTGCAAGGGCGTAACCGCAGTTTGAGGCGTAACCGGCCGCAAATCGGCGGCGGCATAGAGACGCTCGACCCGTTCAACGGGCAGATAAGCCAGAATAATGCGTCCCATATTTGCCGCGTGGGCCGGAAGCCTGCTGCCGACCCTGATGTTGCTGGCAAAAGCATGGTTCGGCACGCGCCGCACCAGATAGACGACCTCGCGTCCATCGAGCACGCCGAGATGCGCGGAGAGCGTCAAGCTTTCGGCGAGGTGCGTTAGCACCGGGACCGCGGTCTGCACCAAATCGTCGGAAAAGAACGCTTGCGCGGTCAGTGTGATAAGTCCAATGCCGATCCGCCAACCGTTCCCTTCACTACGCGGTTCAATGAACCGCTCGGCTTCGAGAGCGTGCAACAGCCGCAGCAGCGTGGTCCGATTGATTCCGAGTTCACGCGCCGTGCGGGCCATATTTGTTACCGCGTCACCTTCGGCGATACGGCGCAGCAGCCGGGCGACGCGTTGTACTGGCGGCGAAGCGTAAAGCTCGTCAGATTGTCCGTTTGTCGTGATTTCAGACATGGACAGATCCCATGATGGTCTCAGCGAGAATATGCGCCAGCGCCGCTGGTTCTTCCTGCGGCAGCGCGTGTCCCGCGCCCGTGACTTCACGATAGCCGACAGCGTTGGCAAGCGCCGCATGGGCCGCGCGGGCATTTTTCGGCGGCGTGATCTGGTCAAGGGTGCCAACCGCAACGATCGATGGAGCGCTGATCGATGCCGCGTCCGATAATAACTGGCCGGCACCGAGAGCATATACCGCCTGAACATACCCGTCAGGATTCACTGAACCCATCGCTTGCTGAACGGCGGCGACGATTTCCGGTCGCGCCTGCGGATCGCCGACCAGGCGCGCGGCGCGCTTTTTTGCAAAAGCTGTTGGGCCAAGTCCGCGGATTTCATCGATGCGTGACTGCACACCGTCGGGTAGTGCCGCGCCCGGCGTCACGCCGTAGCCTAATGCCGGCGAAATCAGCGCGAGCGCGCTGACTTGGTCCGGGTAATATTTGGCAAAGCTCGCCGCAAACAGTGCGCCGAGGGAATGGCCGGCGAGGGCCACCGAGGACAGCCCCAATGCATCAAGGAATTTCGCCAGCATGTCCGCATAGTCGCGCGGGGAGGGCACAGCGATGGCGAGCGGCTCGGATTGCCCGTAGCCAGGCGCGTCCCATGCAATGGCGTCGATTGTCTCCGGCAAAGCCGTAAGCAGCGCCCCAAAACTTCCGGCATTACTGCCAATGCCATGAAGCAGGACCAGCGTACGGGTCGCGCCATTGCCCGAGCGTCGTAGGTAACCAATGCCCCCAGCAAGGCTACGGCTTATGTGATTGGTCATCGGCCGAGTCATAGTTCACATATGAACTAGAAGTTCGTACAATCTACACATAAAACCATCTGTTAACGATTTCGTCAACATGGTTGTCGCTTTTTGGCTTTCTGTTTTTGCATAGCTGGAAGGCTGCGGAATCCCTGCTCAACAGGTTCGAGCACTATTGACGGATAGTTAACAGTTTAGTATGCAATATAAAGTTTAATATGCTAAATAATCGGAACAGAGATGACGGCAATAGAGGCTCAGGCGGTATCTGGGAAAGGGGGTGGGCCGGACGAGCGTTATCTGGTCCCCGCGCTGATCCGGGGCTTGAGGATTCTCAGCACGTTGTCGCGTGAGAACAGCATGCTCACGCTGTCAGAGGTGGCCGCGTCGCTCGGCACAACGCGCTCTTCAGCCTATCGTCTGCTCTATACCCTCGAGCATCTTGGGTTCGTGGAATACGACGCGCGGAGCAAAAACTACGCGCTGGGGCCGCAAGTGCTCGCGCTCGGCTACGGTTACCTCGCATCACGCGACATTATTGATGTGGCGATGCAGCATCTTATCCGCCTGCGCGACCGTACCGGCTGGTCGGCTCATCTCGGCGAGTTGCATGGCCGCGACGTCGTTTATGTGGCGCGGGTTGCGACGCGACGCTCGATCGCCAGCGTCGTCCATGTCGGAACGCGCCTGCCGGCGCACGCCACGACCATGGGCCGCATCCTGCTGTCGAGCCTGTCAGATCAAGAGATTCGGGAACTGTACAATCAGGATCTGAGCAGGTCGTTCAATCTTTCCCCTTATTCCGATTTAGCCGAACTGCTGAAACAGATTGCGGTCGACCGTGCCGAGGGCATCGTGGTGCAGAGCTCCGGCTATGAGCCAGGTGTTGCTAGCGTGGCCGCGCCGATCCACGACGTCTCAGGTCGCATCGTTGCCGCTGTCAATGTTTCAGCGGTTGCGCTGCTTGCCAATGAGGTGGAACTGAACGGGCCGCTGAAAGCCGAAGTCATGGCGGCGGCGGCGGCGATATCGCGCGATCTCGGGCAACAAGCCGACCCGGTTCAGACGGTCGGTGAAGAGAGCTTGCAGCACGGCCGGCGATCTGCCGGGTAAATTAACTCAACATGATAGTGAGAGCAGGAGAGCAAGATGGATGACATCACCCGTAAAGAGCCAAAACGGTCCTGGGACCGGCCTGAAGGCGGAAGCTATGCCGATTGGATGAACAGCCGCGTCGCGCGTGTTGCCGACCGGAAATATGACTGGAATGCGCTTAAATTTCAGGCCGACTATGATCCGAAGTATCGGCGCGCGCAGAAGCGCTTTATTGGGACCGGCGGTACCGGTGTCGCCAGCGACACCTCGGTGATTCCAGCCGAAAGTTTCACGTTGTCGAACATGATCCTGCCGCCGGGCGCCGAAGGTCCTCTGCATCTTCATACCGATGCCGAGGAGGTGTTCTTCGTCCTGCGCGGCAAGATCAAGGTGATAACCGAGAAAGATGGCGAGCGCTGGGAAGCGGTTCTCGGCGAACGTGACTGCGTATCGGTACCTCCTGGCGTGTATCGCGGCGAGATGAATATTGGCGAGGAAGAGGCGGTCATGATGGTGATGATCGGCTCGCCGAAGCCGGTCACGCCGACCTACCCGCCGGATCATCCGCTGGCGAAGGTCAAGCGCTGATGGCGTACGGCGCGCCGCCTGTCGTGCGGCGCGCCAGCCACGGCGGGCGACGGGTAAATCGGTCGCAATCATCTGAAAATCTAATGTATTTTGATGGAGGCGCGTGATGGCGCTTGTGGGTATTGATGCGGTCGTTTTCGGCGTCGGCGATATGGCCGAAGCAAAGCGCTTCCTCGACGATTGGGGCGTGTCTGAGGTATCAGCCGCGGCCGATAAGCTGGTCTATCGCACCCGCGACGGTGCCGAGGTGATCGTCAGGCCCAAGGATGCGAGCGATCTGCCGCCGCCCATCGAAAGCGGCAATACGGTGCGCGAAGTCATCTGGGGCGCCGCCAACGAGCAGGAGCTGAAAAAGACCGTCGATGCGGTACGCGATGTCGCAAGTTTCCGGATCGGCGCCGATGGCTTGGCTCGGGTGACAGATCCTAATGGGATGAGCATCGCGTTTCGCGTCTCCAAGCGCACACCGATCGTCGTCAAGCCGACAGCGCCGAACGCGCCTGGTTCACACCAGCGGGTCAATCAGCGCTCGCCGGTTTACGAGCGCGCACATCCGATCAATATCGGGCACGTCGTGATGTTTGCATCGGACTTCGCCGCAATGCGGGCTTTCTATACGGAAAAGCTCGGTTTCTCGATTAGCGACGAATATCCCGGGCACGGCGTGTTCACACGCTGTCAGCGCGTTGGCGATCATCACAACCTGTTCATGCTCAATCGTCCCGGCAAAGCCGGCGTCAATCATGTCGCCTTCACCGTGACTGACATCCATGAAGTCATCGGCGGCGGCATCGCCATGAGCAAGAAGGGCTGGAAGACCGAGATCGGCCCCGGCCGGCATCCGATCTCGTCGGCTTACTTCTGGTACTTCGAAAATCCCCTGGCGGCTCCGCTCGAGTATTACGCCGACGAGGATTACTGCACCGAAGACTGGAAGCCGGGCACACACGAGCGCAAGCCGGAACTGTTTGCCGAATGGGCGATTGTCGGCGGCATCGATGGCAAGACGCGGCGGCAGGTTTCGTCAGTCGACCAGAGCGGTCGCGGCCATGCGTAGTATCGGACGTTGCAAAGCCAAATCGTGCCATGCAGCCTGAAATCAGGCGCATCATCGCGGTGGAGGCGCATCGCCGACGGACCGGACGGTGTCCGGTGCGTGTGCATTCGCTCGGGACCGGCGAGACTTTCGATATCCAGCCCGCGGATCGGGGTTTCTTCGACGTCACCTCCGGCCTCAATGTCCGCGTTTCAGACGAGCAGATCCTGGTCCCGTCATGGGGCGCCAAGATCGACCTCTCGCTTGAGGGCGACGTTGGCTTCGTCGGCTATGATCACATGGATGGCGAACCATTTTCCGGCCGTGCCGGTGGCGGCGCCTCGGTCACGCTCTACGACCGCGGACAAAGCAATTTTTTTCAATATGCCGTCGCCGCTGAAGGCGAACCCATCTGACCGGTGTGTGCTCTCCCATGACGAAAAGATTTTCCGGCAGGCGCATCGTGATAACCGGGGCAGGGCGCGGACTTGGTTTTGCCTTTGCCGAACGGCTTGGGCGTGAAGGCGCAAGCATCATTGTTGCCGAGATCGACCGCGGGCTCGGCGCTGACGCCGAGCGCAGTCTGACCGCGGCCGGTATCGAGGCGCGTTTCGTCGAAACCGACATTTCCTCAGAAGCCTCGGTGACGGCGATGGCCAAAGCTGCCGCTGAAGGTTGTGATGGCATTTACGGCCTCGTCGCCAATGCCGGTTGGGCCAACAATGTCGGCGGCAAGACTTACGACGAGATTACGCCGGAAGTCTGGGACCGGATGATGGCCATTAATGTCCGCGGCACCTGGCTCACCGTGCGCGCCATTGGGCCGCTGATGCGCGAGGGCGGCGCGATCGTTACTGTTTCTTCCGACACGATCTACTGGGGCGCGCCGCGGCTTCTTCATTACGTTACCAGCAAATCGGCGATTGTCGGGATGACGCGTTCGTTGGCGCGCGAACTAGGCGAGCGCATGATCAGGGTGAATTGCCTGTTGCCCGGGCTGACCTCCGTCGAAGCGACCAAAGACATTCCGCAAGCGCGCTGGAACGACTACGCCGAGCGGACAATCCTGAAGCGCACGCAGCAGCCTGACGATCTCGATGGCGCCGTAGCGTTTCTTCTCTCGGACGACGCGAAGTTCATCACCGGCCAGACGTTAGCCGTCGACGGCGGTTTTTCCTTACACTGAATATAGGGTGACGCGGGGTTTATCATGGCGCAGCTGAAAATCGGGATCTGTGGGGGCGGTGTCGGCGGCATGGCGGCCACGATAGCGTTGCGCAAGGCCGGCCATGAGTCCGTGGTCTACGAGCAAACCGCCAACTACCAGCGGGTCGGTGCTGACATCAATCTGACGCCGAATGCGGTGCGTGCGCTCGATAGTCTGGGCGTTGTGTCGATGTTGAAGGAGACTGCTGCCCGCCCAACCCATCGCATCAGCCGCATGTGGGATACCGGCGAAGTGACCTCCAAGCTGGAAATGTCCGACGCCGCCGAAGAGAAGTATGGCGCTCCACAGCTCACGGTCCATCGCGCCGATCTGCTCAACGCTCTGCGCGTGCAACTGCCGCAGGAGGCGATCAAACTTGGCCATCGGGCCGAGACGATCGACAATATCGAGAACAAGCCGAGAGTTCGCTTCACCAACGGTGCAACCTATGAGTTCGATGTGCTCGTAGGAGCGGACGGTATCCACTCGCTCACGCGCATGACCCTGTTCGGGCCGGATCAGCCGCAATTCACCGGGCTTGTGTCGTACCGCTCGGTCGTTGATCGTAGTAAATTGTCGCTGCCGAATCTTGATGCCTTCACCAAATGGTGGGGCCCAACGCCCGACATGCAGATTGTCACGTTTCCGCTCAACCGCGGGCGCGAGACTTTCGTGTTTGCAACGACGCCGCAGTCGGACTGGCTGCATGAGTCGTGGACGATGCCGGGTGATGTCGAAGAGCTGCGCCGGACCTATGCGGCATTTCATCCCGAAGCCCGCACTCTACTCGATGCATGCGAGAGCGTGACAAAATCCGCGCTGTATATTCGCGATCCGTTGCCGGCATGGTCCGTAGGCCGGGTCACGTTACTCGGCGACGCCTGCCATCCGATGGTGCCTTTCATGGCGCAGGGCGCGTGTATGGCGATCGAGGACTCGGTGGTCCTTGGCAGGGTATTCGACGGTGTTGGGGAGTCGGGCATCGCGGTTGCGCTCAAGAGCTATGAAAACACGCGCAAGGCCCGGACGGCTCGGGTACAGATTGGTTCGCGCGGCAATGAGTGGCTCAGAGAAGGCGGCAATGCCGATTGGGTCTACGGCTACGATGCGACTTCAGTGTCTTTGGAAGCGGCATAAGGCCATCTCAAGCCCGTTTTTTTGACCGAGCAATTCCCGCGTGCGCAAGTAGCGCGTCGCTATCTCCGTAGACGTATCGCGCGCGGCTTGCTCTATCTCGCCGCCATCGAAGGCGCTAATAAGAGCGTTCGTAGGGAGTAGTCCGATGAAGGTTCTTATTACCGGCGGCATGGGCGTAATCGGCGCCGAGACCAGCCGGAAATTCGTCCGTGAGGGGCACCGCCCGGTTATCTTCGCCCGGCACCGGGACGACCGGCTTATCTTCGACATTATCGACGACATTGATTTCGAAACTGGCGACGTTTTGGACTGGCCGCGCCTGCTCGACGTCATCAAGCGGCACAAGATAACGCACATCGTGCACGCTGCGGGATTTGTCGGTGCGGTGTCGGCCGCGAACCCGGCGCTCAGCATCCAGGTCAACGTGATGGGCACCGTCAATGTGCTCGAGGCCGCGCATCTGTTCGACATCAAGCGCGTCGTCTATACGAGCGCCAAAGGAGTGTATGGCCCCATCCTCGGTGACTATGGTCCTCCGCACTACAAGCCGATGCCAGAAGACATGCCGAAGAATCCGCAGCGCATTTACGATAGCGCGAAGCTCATGGGCGAACAGACGGCCATCTACTACGCCAACAACATGGGCATCGATGTTGCGGTAATTCGGTTTGCCACGACATACGGTCCAGGCAAGACCGCCCGCCACGGCAAAATGGGCGTGACTAGCCAGATCGTGGAAAATCCATTCCGCGGCCTGCCGTTCCATCATCCGGCTGGTGGAGAAGCCAAAGACGATTTTGTTTACAACAAGGACTCCGCGCTCGGCATTTATCTCGCTACCGTCGCCGAGAAGGTTCCCAGCCGAATTTATAATATCGGCAGCGGTGAGGGACACACGCTTAACGATTTCGCTGTCGTGCTGCGCAAGAGGCTGCAGGGCGCCGATATCCAGATTGGCCCGGGCCTGAATTTCCTCGGCATGCCGTACCAGCCGCACGGCGTTTACGATATCACGCGCGCGCGCAATGAGCTTGGGTTCAAGCCGGAGTACGATCTCGAACGTGCGATCGGCGATTATCTCGATGCGCTCAAACACATTGAAGCGACGGGCGGATAAGAACCGTCACCGGAGGAATTATGCGCGATCGGTTGGAGTTGCCCCGTCTGTCACTGGCCGAGCGGGATCGCCGCTGGGCGGCGGTGCGGAAGGAAATGGATAAGCGCGGCCTCGATTGCCTGGTGCTGTGGGGCTGGCCGGCGATGTGGGATTTCTGTATCGCCAACGCGCGTTATCTCTGCCCGGTTGGCGGCAATTCCGAGCACAATGTCCTGGTATTCCCAATAAATGGCGATCCGACCTGTTTCGTCCTGATGCCGACCTTCCTTGAAGGCTGGCGTGCTGCCCAGGATTGGGTCGCCGACATCCGGGCGCGGCGCGGCACGTGGGCCGATTCTGTCGTCGGGCGCCTCTCCGAGCTTGGTCTTACAGGGGGCCGGATCGGCATGGACGGTCTTGCCGGGCCGCTCGATCCTGACGGCTGGCTTCCGCACAGCGTGTATGAGCGCATGGTTGAGCTGATGCCGAAAGCGGAACTGATCAATCTCGACGATATGCTTGAATCGCTGCGCACTGTGAAGAGCGCCGAAGAACTCGACATCTTGCAGAAGGCCGCAGGCCTCGGCGATCTGATGCTCAGCACATGCCGCGACACCGCGCGCAGCGGCGTCAGGGAGTCGGAAGTCTATGGCAGCATGATAAAAGCCATGATCGACAATGGCGGTGAGGAACCGACATTATTTCTGTGGGCTTGCGACCGTTATCCGTCGCCGCATCCGTTCCGGTTGCCGACGATCCGGCCGATCGAGCGCGGCGATCTGATTACCTGCGAAATCCATCCGAAAACCGGCGGCTACTTCACGCATGTCGAGCGCACCTTCAGCATCGGTTCGCCTGAACCAGAGCAGCGTCGAATCTATGAAGCCTGCGTCAATGCCTTCAACGAAGGGATGAAAGGCTTTGCTCCGGGAAAGCCAATCTCGACGGCGATGAATCATGTCCGTGACGTGATTCATGACGGCGGTTTCGGCATGTGTGAAACCGGCATCCATGGTCACGGCCTGGCCTCGCTCGAATACCCGCGATACCGGCATCACGCGCTCAAGGCGGATCAGGAGGCCTTGAAGGTTGTCGGCGACGCATTTCAAAAGGACATGGTGTTCGCGTTCAACATCGATCTGTTCGATCCGAAATACCACGCCGGCAAAACGGGCTGCGTTTTTGCCGAGACGGTGCACATCACCGAAACCGGAGCGCGGCGATTGCACAGCTATCCAATGACGTTCCAGGAACTATCCGCGTAGTTTTCAAACAACCGATGCAAACATGAGCACCGAGAAGCCAAATTATCCTGCGATCCGTCGCGTCGTCACCGGTCACGATCAGGCAAATGTAGCCAAGGTCCTGACCGACGGGCCGGCGACGAACGCCAAATACCCGCAACCGGGAACCGTTTCGACCATGATCTGGTGCACGGACGGTTCGCCCGCGAGCATGCCGATCGGCGGGACGCCGGAAGATATGGGCGCGCGCATTATCGGTACCGCACCGCCGGCCCGGGGCTCCCGCTTTGCCATTATCGATTTCCCTCCCGGCAATGCGCCGCACATGCACCGCACGGAAACGATCGATTATGTGATCGTGCTGGAGGGTGAGATCGAAATGGATATGGATCAGTCCTCGGTGAAGCTGAAGGCCGGCGAAGTTATGGTCCAGCGCGGCACCAATCACGCGTGGGCTAACCGCAGCAACAAGCGGGCACGTGTTGCTTTCGTTCTGCTCGATGCAGAGCCTCTTGGCATCGGCAAGCCGGTCCTCGGCACTGCCAGCGCGCGATAGGGCGAGAGCTTTTAAACGCGGCTAAGTTGGCCGGCTTTCACTTCGGCCAGTTCAGGCACTCGGCGAGACCGCGGCCCATGATCCATTCTTTGTCGGAGTCCGACAGGAAGTCCATGTGCTCGGTGAACAGTTTCACGCAGTCGCTATAGCTGCACGTCGTACGCTCGAGCATGGCCGAGGCGTCGGTTCCCCAGAAGCAGCGCTTTGCTCCGAACGCTTCTACCAGGTTGCGGATACAGGGCTGGATGTTCTTGTAAGGATAGGGCGCAGTCGAGAATACCGGCACCAGGGTGAGCTTGACGTAAACGTTGGGATGTTTCACCAGCGTCGCCGTGCTCTCGGTCGCTGCTTTCAGCAGACCGTCCTTCTGCGTCGTACGCGCGCCGAGATGATCCATTATAATACGAAGGCGCGGGTGTCTCGCCGCGACCTCACCGATCTCCTTGTGTGTATAGGGTGCATTCAGCATCACCGGAATGCCGAGCCGTTCCGCCGCCGGCCAGAACCAGTCAGCAGTGCCGTCGCGCATCCATTCGCGATCCCACTCGTGGTGCAGCGTAAGCCGCACCCCCAGCATACCTTTCTGGTCACGCCAGGTTTCGAGTTTTCCGCGCTCTTCCGGCTTGTTGATCGGAAAGCGGCCCATGACCGCGAAGCGGTTTGGGTATTTCTGCGCGGCTTCGAGGCTGTAATCGACGCGATCACCCTCCCATGACGGCGGCACGAGGACAGCGTGCTCAACGCCCGCGTCCTTCATGATGGCGCTGAACTTCTCGTAGGTCAGCGGCTCGGGCAGGTGCGCCTTGCGGCCGGGCATCCAGGGACGGTCCGGCGACTCCGGTTTCCAGATGTGGACACCGGCGTCCATGATCATCATGACTTGATCTCCCGAAGAATACTTAGATTTTCAAGGTGCGCGTATTGTCGTCGAACAATTCATCAACGGCTACGCGGCGCGGGATGAGTTTCTGCTGGAAGCAATAGTCGATGATGATTTCCAGGATCGGTCGGCAGGCTTCGACGCCAAAGCGGTATGGATCGAGTTCGCCGGTGTCGGACAGGCCCGCGGCTTTCTTGCTCTCGTAAATCGTCCGGAATACTTCCTTGACCACGTCGGGTCGTGATCGTGACAGTTCCTCGCGCACCACCACCATGTGGTTGATCGGAATGCCGTGGTGGCGTTCGGCCCATTTCTTCGCCGCTCCTTCGGCATCGGGAATGAGCTGCTTCAGGCGCGCATCAGGAAACTTGTCGCCGAGGATCGCGGCGGAAATCTCGCCATCCAGCAGCATCTTGGCGATTTCCTTGCCCTCGGGCGCGCGTTTAATCGCGGCCGGATCGTGATATTCAGCGACGTGCGGGTCTTCGAACGTAACCCACTCGACGCTGTCAAGATCGACGCCGTAGTCGCTCGCCAGAATCCCGCGCACCCAGGTGCCGGTTGTGACCGTATAAGCCCGCACGCCGACGCGCTTGCCGTTGAGGTCGGAGGGCTTGAGTGCGCCGCGTTCGGGATTGTAGCCGATGGTGTGATGCTGGCCGCGGCTGACGAGAACGGCGGGTATCAGGACGTAGGGCTTGCCGTAGGCCTTCGCCTGCAAATAGGTGACGATTGCAAGCTCGGCGACATCGTACTTGGCGTCTCGCACGACTGATTTGAACAGATTGTTGGCGACTTTGACCTCGCAAAAATCGTAGTCGATCAAATCCGATTTCACCGCTCCGCTTTTGAGCGGGGCGGTGTTCGGATAGTTGCCCATCATCGTGTGCAGCTTAAGCTTTGTCGCGGTCGCCATGGAATGCTTCCTTCCTAACTAGGCCAGAGCGGGGTAGAGCGTGAGTGCTGTCTTACCGAAAATCCAGTCCTGATCCGAGGCCTTGGCGAAAGAAAACGCCTTGTGGGCGGCGCCGAGGATTTCCTTAAGCGTGCCGGGCGAATTCGGGAAATTCGAGCCCCAGGCGACCCGCGAGGCGCCGAATGTATCGACAACCTTGCCGAAGAATGTGTCCGGTGTGCCCTTGCCCCACTTCTTTGTTCCCCAATTCGACGGCGTGATCTTGAGGAAGACTTGTTTGTATTTGGCGAGTTCGAAGAATTCGGCTGCCGCGCTGTAGGGTGGGCCATCCTCGAAGGGCGCGCGCGCCAAATGATCGATGAGGATCGTGACCTTGGGGAAGCGGTCCATGATATGGCGCAGGAGCGGCAGGCCTTCTTGCTTCATTTGCATGCAGACGGGAATGTTTTTTGCCGACGCATGTTCCCAGAACGGATAGCTCTTCGGATCGGCAAAAAACGTCGCCTGGTCCGGCAGCGTTGAACCCGTAGTGAACAGCCGCATACCGGTGCCGCCGCGCCCAAGCCAATAGTCGAACGCCTTGATCGCGTCGGGGGCGAGCACGTCGATCGAATAGACGCCGGTGAATCGCGACGGCACCGCCTCGACCGCATCCGCTACATAGCTGTTGTCATAGCCGTAGGCGGTCGAGGAATGCACGAGGGCCGACTTGTCGACGCCTGCCTCGTCCATGGCCTTGATCATGTCCTGATAGGTCGTCGGCCGCTCCTCCGACCAAGTCGATTGTTTTCCGCCGAGCGGCGCCAGCGGATACTTTTTGGTGTCGGGCGATACGATGTGCGGATGGATGTCGATGACGGGCATGAGCGTGTACTTCCGTTTGAAAGTTAAAGGGCTATGGATCGATATCGACGAACACCTGACTGAGATCCGGGCGTGACGGAATCAGCTTCTGTTGCAGGCTATAGGTGACAAGCGCCTCGATGCTTGGCCGGTTGGCGGCCATGCCATAGGGCAGGGGGTCGTTCATCAGCGACAGGAACTTGCGGTAGCGCTTGTCTTCAGGGCTGTCGCCTTTACCGGCTTTAAGTTCTTCGAGATAGGGCTTCTTCGCCGCGACAAAAGCGTCCATCAGCGAGCGCGGCAACCACGGGTAGCGGGCGATAACCTCATCCTTCACGACGATAAGACCATGGATCGGATAGATGCCACTTTTCCGGTACCAGTCGGCCTCGACCTGTTCGACGTTGGCGATCAGTTCCGGATATGTATCCGCTGCGGCAGCGGAAGCCGCAGCCTTGTCCCAGCCACTAATCGGCGGCCCGGCCCGGCCGACGCCGGCGGGCCCGCTAAATCCAGCCTGGATCTCGCCCGCTTTCATCATGCTCTGCAGTGACTTGCCTTCCGGCGCATGCACGACGTTCGGCGGCAACTTGAGCGCGGTGACATGTTCCTCGTCGTCGACCACCCAGGTCACTTTCGAGGAGTCGAGATCGTATTCATTGATGAAAATGCCGCGCGTCCAGACGCCGGTCGTTACCGAATAGGCGCGAACACCAACTTTCTTGCCCTCAAGATCCTTCGGTACCCTAATGCCGGCATCCGGCCGCACCACGAAACCACCGTGGTGGAAGCGGCGCATCAGGAAAATCGGCAACGCAATAAAAGGTGAGCCGAGCGCGCGGGCGATCATGTACGTCGTCGGCGCCATTTCGCAGATGTCGAACTCGACGTCGCGGACCATGCGGCGAAAAGCGCCGATGATGGGGACCACCCTTACGAAGTCTGGTTCGATACCCTTGATCGGAACGGAGCCGAAGGTGACCGCGCGGGTATGGCCGTAGTCCGCGACTGCGATCTTGAGACGGGGTTGATCTGCCATTGGGGTGGTCCTGCTTTTCGGTGATCGGCGCGATAGGAAGAGTTCGCTTACTGCTTCGGGATTCCGGCTTTCGCGATGACGTCGCGCCATCTGGCGAAGTCTGACGCGAGCCGGTCGTGCATTTGCTGCGGCGTGCTTCCGGTGGCGTCGATGCCGAGGTTGAGCGCTTTGGCTCTGACGTCCGGATCGGCTAGAGCCTTGATCGCCGCGTCGTGCAGGATATTGACGATCTCCGGCGAAACTTTTGCCGGTGCCGCAAGCCCGTTCCAGCTGGTCACGATATAGGCCGGATATCCGCTCTCCTTCGCGGTGGGAATATCCTTAAGCAGCGGATCGCGCTCTTCGCCGGAGGTGGCGATGATGCGAACTTTGCCGGGCCCGATTTCGCTATCCAATCCGGCAAAGTAGTCGAATCCGACATCGACATCGACGTCGCCGCGTAGCAGCGCCGTCACCAGTTCGGGAGTGGTGCGATAGGTGACGATGGTGAATTTCGCGCCGGTGACCTGCTCGAACAGGTGGGCAGAAAGATTCTGCGTACTGCCGGG
>Ga0302326_10013860_pt1 | contig 17078 bp, 12 predicted proteins | sample Palsa_T0_3_FD_202264 | JGI IMG/M metagenome (GOLD analysis project Ga0302326, IMG submission 202264) | Peat permafrost microbial communities from Stordalen Mire near Abisko, Sweden - Palsa_T0_3 | ecosystem: Environmental > Terrestrial > Soil > Palsa > Peat permafrost | place: Sweden: Abisko...
CGCGAAGCTGATTCCCGTTCCTCTAACGCTGAAAGGAAGGTTGGCTGCATGGTTGAAGCGCAAGGGAGCCGCCAGATCCAGACCCGTCCCCGGATCTACCACCGGCTCGCCAGTTATGTGCCCGTGGGAGAGGGCTGGCGTAAACTCGACGCCGGCGCCAGTCGGCCCCGAGGAACCCACGGCAGTGATCGTAACCGCTTCCCGATTCGCGGGCGTGCCGATGTTCATCTTGTCGCCGACAGCGAAGGGAACAGTGCCCTGTTGCCCACGACCTGGACCGTTCGCACCGCGGACTTTTATATTGGTCACCCCAGCTTCCGCATTGGCCGAGAGCGCCGTGCGGTTCGCCTGCGTGCCGACCCTCTTCACCGTAACGGTCTCGATCCCATGGCCGACGCTGTCGATATCTAAGCGGATCTTGTCGCCCACCGAGATATTGGCGACGGAGGTTACCTTGATGTTAGTCGAGTCGGCCGGCGCGTCAGCCCCCAGAAAGGCTTGCGTGCCAGGTTTACCCACCGCTGTGATTGTGGCAACCTCGTAGCGCTCAGAGGATCTTCCGACCGCGGGGAAAGTCGTGCCATAGCCGATGGCGATCTTCTCGCCTACTTGAAGATCGGCCACGCTCGTGACAGGCACGTTTGTCGAGCCGGCAGGGATCGTGATCACCGGACCGTCGGGAAGGGGCTGCCACAGGGTGGTATTGATGCCTGCCGCCGACCCAATGCCGACAACCTTGCGGATCTCCTTGTTTAGGCCAGTGTCGATCTCGATTGTATCGCCGGTCGAAATGCCGGATGTGCTCCTGACACGGATGGTCGTATCGCCGGCACGCGTCGGGATCGACAGCCCGGAGTTGGACAAGCCGAGCAGGTAGAAGCCGCGAGCCGCCAACTTTGTCCCCGCCGGAATCTTCACACTCGAGAAGATAGCCTGCTGTACCGGATGTTCGGTCAAGGTCCAATTGGAGATATCCACATCTTCGGCGTCGGCGTTGTAGAGTTCGATGAATGAGTTTGTCGGGTTGTCGATCGAACCTACGCGGAACTCGTTGATCTTGATCGGACTTACATTTCGTACCTTCTCAGCCGTGGTTTCGGATTGCGGTTTCCCGCCCGGCTGGCTCGTCCACGAAGCTTTGCCGACCAGGTCACCGCTAAAAGCCGATCGGCCCGAGGTGACCTTGAAAGTTGCGCTCACGCTCGCGCCCGGGGCAACTGGGCCGGCAAACGTCTCCGACGTCTTCGTCGTACCTGAAGCGAAGGAAGTCCATGACTTGCTGGGAACCGTAATACTCAACTGAACTCCGATGGCCGGCGCCCCCGTAGTATTTGTGAATGTTACCGTCGACTCTTGCGAGGAGCCCGGTGAGAACGTCTGCAGTCCCGGCGGAGTGAGAGTTGCCGACGCCGGCGTCAACCTGAGTCTCGGGACGTCATACCGGGCCGCCACTACATTGGCCTGTACCAACTGATCTGTGGCGTTGTTCGGAAATGTGCCTGCGGCCGTCATCGCGCCTTCATAAAACGTGCCCTGCGAGCCGACGCTGTTATCGCCGCCGTTGCCGAGAAGGATGGCTCCCTGTTTGCGCATGGGGTCATAGGTCGAGTTGATGCGTGGTCCGTCGAACATGACCGACAGTGCGCCGCGCTGCGCATCGCCGCCCATCGATGTCCAATGGTGCGGTTCTCCCTTAGCCATCGCAGTCACAAATCGCCAGGTTATGTTCGGCAGGTCTTTGCAGAGTTTCGATGAATCGGTGTTGACGCAACCGACCAGATTGTTTTCCTGGTCCGTCATGATCCACGGGCCAGGTGCGTTCCCGTGGTACCACCCGGTGGCGTTGCCGTAGTAGGTGGTCTCCATGGTGCCGTTGTCGTCGTCGCGGCTGTCGATCTCGGCGTTGCCGTAGTCGAAGCAGCAGCCGGAATTATAGTGGTGGCCGTTGATTACCCAGTACTGCCCCTCCGCCTGGTCGTCGACCGCTGTGCCCTTCGCATCGTTCTGGCGCAGACCCATGCCGGGCTCGATAAAAACCCCGTAGGCCTTGTGACCCATGATCGTAATTGGCGCCATGTCGGCAACCGGAAGGTTATTAAACCCACCCATCGCCGGGCCGCTAAATCCGCCGCGGGGCACCTGGATGAGGTCGTTACGTTTGGGAGATTGGTCGTAGATTTTGGCGATCCAGCAGTAAGTGTTGGCGCAGAACGCGTCCTGTGCTGCCGCGTTGGCATACCCGCCAGGATCCGGGACAGGCGCCCCCACTGGAGGGACGACGCCGACATCCAATGTCTTGCCGTCCGACTGGCGCAGGACTTGGTAGAGCGGACCACGATACGAGGAGTAGAGCGCGCGCGTGGTGCTATGGGCGGCTACGCATGGAGCATTGGCCGCGGCGTAGATATCGCACGGGCCTTGCGGCCGCGGCGGAGCCGCCCCGGCGAGTGAGGCCATCGTCACGGTCGCACCAATCAGGGTGGAAGCCAGCGACGGCGTCAGCATAAAATTGATTCCAGTTTTCATGTCTATCCTAGTTTGCCCTGCTGATTTCCGGCGTTGCAGATAGGTGCAGCCAATTCTATCCAATCAAGCATCCGGCCGTGGCACTGATGACGGCACAACCGAAGTTAGCGAAATCGCGTAGCGCTTTCGCATCCTCGAGGCGGCCCGAAGTACTATGATCGTGACGGAGTAAGGTAGTAACGGACGGACAGCCGAATGATTCTGAATCGCCGCCAACTCGTTTTGTCAGCGCTTGGAGCGAGCGCAATGGGGCAGGTTTTCGCTCAAGGAAGCCCGGGCGACACCAAGCTTGCGCATCGCTTGACCGCAAAATCCGTCAGCGATGACGACTTGCTATTCCTACAGCAGATTGGCTTGAAATGGGTGCGTTTAGAGTTTGGCGATGCACCGGTCAGCTTCGAAGCCATTCTCGCCGAGCAACAGCGCTATTCCCGGTTTGGAATGCGCATTTTCTCCGGAGTCCACTATTCCTATCGATCGCTGCGAGTGCAACTTGGTCAGTCAGGCCGCGACCAGGACATCGAAACCTATTGCCGCTTTCTCCGCGATCTCGGCCGTTTGAACATTCCTGTAGCGTCTTACGATTTTCACCCGGGAAATACCTACACCACCAATTTGGTGCAACGCCGCGGCTACACCGCCCGCGAGTTTGATCTGGACAACTTCCGCTCGAAGGTTGAGAAGCAGGAGTTTGAACGGGAATATACCGCCGACGACCTGTGGGCTAATTACACCTACTTCATGAAGGCTGTTCTGCCGGTAGCCGAACAAGCAGGGGTCAAACTGGCCCTTCACCCCGACGACCCGCCCCTAGCGAAAATGAACGGCGTCGCGAAACTGTTCACGCATTACGACGGGTATCACCGCGCCGAACAGATCGCCGCGGGCAGCCCAAACTGGGGCCTCACTTTTTGCGTGGGTACCTGGGCAGAGGGCGGCTCCAAGATGGGGAAAGACGTCTTTGAAATGATCCGGGACTTTGGCGGACGCGGGAAGATCTTCGAAGTGCATTTCCGCAACGTGAGCGGTCCTTTGCCCCACTTCGTCGAGGCCTTTCCGGATGACGGGTATCTTGACATGTACCAGGTCATGAAAGCTCTACGAGCGGTTAAGTTCAGCGGGGCTGCGGAACCGGACCACGTCCCAAAGCTGGCCGGCGACAGCGGAATTTTGCGCGCAGGTACCGCCTACTGTCTGGTGTACATGCGGACCTTATTGAGCCGGGCAAATGATGAACTCGGTCAGGGCGCAGATGTCGATCGGGATCGAAGAAATAGACTTGCGGACAACCCGTTGGTGGATGTCGCTTAATCTCTATTTTGAGAGGGTGGTCGTCCGGAAGATCCTCGTGGAAGCCGGCGGCGTGAAGCTTTTTGATCGCACCACCGAAACTGTCGACGCGTAGCGCGATATGGGTTTCGAAGATTTGCATGACTCTAGGCTCTCGCCAGGCCGGATTGGGGACACAAACAATGTGAAGTTCCTGGCCGTTAGCCAGCCCAAACCACGCTCCCGGAAAAGGGAATCCGGGTCGCTTCAATTCAGGTAGTCCCAAGAACACGCCGTAGAAAGCGCGGGACCTTTCGAGATCGGTCACGGTTAACTGGAGGTGGTGGAAGGCGGCTCACGCTTACCATCACGCAGTAGTGGCGGCCGGCAGCTTATTGGTCCAACGCCTGGGAAGGCATTCAACTTCCGAGTGATTCGGACGGATCGCGGTCCCGCACTTCCTCGAACCGGCCTTTAGCCCGCGATTGAAGCCGTCTCCTGTTGAGCATCCGGAAGTGCTTCTGGCTCCGGTGGTATACTGCCGACGGACGCCAGAACGCACTCCGAAAGTTGGGAGTTCATCCCCGGCTGCTCAAAACGGTGCGGACCAGCCGAGGGGCCTGGTTCATGGCGAATACTTCGACCGTGAACGCGGGACTCAAGGTCAAAACGCTACGCCACTTCGGCTTCCTCATGCCATCTGATCTTGCAGCCATGCGAGGGCTGCTGGGTTCAACCGCCGGATCCGGAAAACCGCACGTCCGGTGGTGTGGGAGGCTGACTGAACGAAATCTCAGTCAGCCCACCTGATCGGTTATCTGGGATTGGACCCGGCGATGAGTGCCATCCGGCTCCAGTCGCCCTTTGCAATATGGGTGGTCTTGCACTATCCTGATTCTGGCGATTGAAACGCCATTTCGGGAGGGCCCTGTGAAGGCTATCGCGGCGGTACTGGCAACCATCATGTTGGCCTCGAATCTGGGCGCTGCAAATACGGCGGCGGATTTGACAGCCGAAGAGCGCCGCGTCCTGGAACTGACCCCCGCTGTCGTTCTAATTATCGTAACTTACAAGATTCAGCTACCTATTCCGCGCGACCACGCGGATCCGCAGATCATGGAGCTGAACTATACGGCTACGGGTAGTGGATTCATCTACCGGCCGGATGGCTACATTATCACCAATGGCCACGTGGTCGCCGACGCCAATCTGAAGGATAAGTTGGCCCAGGAAGCGCGCCTGGAAAGCATCTTTGAGAGCCTGGTGAGTCAATTGGAGCGTCAAATCGGCGGGCGGCTCTCCGGCCCGGCCCGGCAATATGTCGCAAGCCACATGTCGGCGTCGACTCCTCGAATTCTCGTTATCCTCAATAACAAGAGCGAGTACAACGCGGAGATCAAGCAATACAGCGACCCGACTGGGGTGAATAACGGTAAGGACGTCGCCATCATCAAGATCGACGCCAACAATCTGCCGACGGTCAAGCTGGGCAATTCGGAGAATCTACATGTCCAGGAACCAATCACGGTGATCGGCTATCCGGGGGTGGCTTCCCCGCTCGGGTTCTCGCTGCTCAGTAAAGATTCGCTGGTGGTTCCGACCGTGACGAACGGGCACATCTCGGCGGTGAAGACCGATTACAAGGGTTCGCCCGTAATTCAATCGGACGCCGCGATTACGCATGGCAACAGCGGAGGGCCGGCCTTCGATCCGAACAACGAAGCGATCGGGATTGCGACCTTTGGAAACATGAAGGAAGTGGCGGGATTCAACTTCTTCGTGCCGATTAATATCGCGCTGGAGTTCGTGCGGCAATCGGGCGCGCCACCGCAGCAGGGGCAGTTCGACAAAATGTGGTCCGAAGCTTTGCAGGCCTTCTCGGATAAGAAGTGGGAAACCGCGCGAGGATTGCTCGGGGACACGCTTGGCCTCATGCCGAACGAGCCGGATGCGATGCGATTGCAGAACATCGCGGCGCAGATGGCGCGCGAGGAAGGTCCGTTGCAGCGGGCGATGGAAAACACGGGGTGGATGGTCTGGCCGGCCGGGGGACTGGTGGTCGTGTTGCTTCTTGGGTTTTTGGTTTGGCGCGGTGCGGCGTCGAGAAAGCCGGTTGTGGTTGGAGGGCCGCCGCCGATGTCGATGCCACCGCCGCCGCCTCCCCCGGGGTTTTCGGTGTCTCCACCGCCGCCCGCCTTGATGAACGGGAATTACGGCACGCTGCACATTACCGCGGGCGCGCTCAATGGGAATCGTTTTCCGATTCCGAAGGCGGGATTGCTGATCGGCCGCGACTCCACCAAATGTGCGGTAGTTATTGGCGACGACAGCGTTTCCAAGGAACATGCGTGGGTGGTGCCGCTCGATAACGAGATTTTCATCATCGACAAGAGCTCAGCGAATGGGACCTATCTCAATTCTCCCGATTCTCCGAGAATTAGTAAGGTCGCGCTGAAGAATGGGGACCGCGTTTTCCTGGGCCGCAAGGGCGCGACTGTGATGACGTATTTCGCCTCATAAGAAACATGCCCAAATTCTGCAACAACGGTCATCAGATGGAGGATTCGTGGGACACCTGTCCTTACTGCCAGCGGACAGGATTTCAGAATCCGGCGGGCGCTGCGTCTAACCTCGCGAAGACGCGGCTGGAGTTCGATCCGGCGCCTTCGGGTTCGCCCGCGGCCGCCGCGCGGAAAACGGTGCTGCTGGCAGGCGGGCGTCCCAAGGGTGAACTGGCCGGGTGGGTGGTCATTATGGACGGCGATCAGAAAGGCGAGGATTTCCGCATTCGGGAAGGCCAGAATTCCCTTGGATCCAACCCGGAAAACGACGTGCTGGTCAAGGACTCTGCCGTATCCGGCAAGCACGCGGTTTTGCGCTGCCGGGACAAGAAATTCCTGCTCACGGACCTGGATTCGTCGAATGGGACTTTCTTGAACGAGTCTCCCGATCCTATTTCGATGGAAGAATTGCATGACAACGATATGATTCGCATCGGCGGCACGACTCTCAAAGTCAAGATGCTTTAGGTTGCGATGCGTATTCGTGCGGGGATCGAAATCGCCAACCTGACCGATCCCGGATGCGTACGTCCCGCGAACGAGGATTATTACTGCTTTGCCGAGCCCGAAAGCGATGAGCGTTTCCGCCGGCGCGGACGGCTCTTGGTTGTGGCCGATGGAATGGGCGGTCACGTGGGTGGGCAGGTGGCCAGCGGCATCGCGGTAGACGCGGTACGAGATGCGTTTTTGAATGGCGAGTCGGACGATCTTACGGAGATTCTGGTCAAGGGGTTCGCGACGGCGCAACGTTTGATCCTGGAAAGGACCGCGAAGAGTCCGGAGTTGAAGGGGATGGGCACGACGTGCACTGCCGCCATTGTTCACCGCGGCCAACTGACTTACGGACACATCGGCGATAGTCGGCTTTATCTCATCCGAAAGGGCCAGCCGGCGCAGATCACGGACGATCATTCGCTGGTGAATAAGCTTGTGAAGAACGGGTCGATCACACCGGAGCAGGCGGCGGTTCACGAGGATCGAAACGTGTTGATCGCGGCGTTGGGCATGCCTAGCGAGAAGATGGCGGCGGATTTTTCCGATCGGCCGATTCCGCTTGAAGTGGGCGATGGCGTGGTGCTGGCCAGCGACGGTCTGCATGGACTGGTGAACCCGGATGAGATTCGGGAAGCGGTTGAAAAGGAAACGCCGTACGAAGCGTGCCGAACGCTGGTGGAGCTGGCGAAGCTGCGCGGCGGGCCTGACAATATTACGGTGCAGATTCTGCGCGTGATGTCGTCTAATGAGAGTTACCGATGAGCACAATGATCGGTACGGAAATCGGGAACTACCGCATCACCGACCGCCTGGGCCAGGGTGGGATGGGAGTGGTTTTCAAGGCGGTCGATATTACGCTCGACCGCGTGGTGGCGCTGAAGGTGTTGAACCCTGAGGTCGCCGAAATGCCTGAACTGGTGCAGCGCTTCCGCTCCGAAGCGCGGGTTCAGGCGGGGCTGAGCCATCCGAATCTGACTACGCTGTTCGCTCTGCTTGTTTGGGAGGGACGGCCGGTGATGGTGATGGAGTTCATCGAGGGTGAGACTTTCCAGAGCATGATTGAGCGGCGGGGTCCGATTCCAGCGAACGTGACGATCCCGATGTTCCGGCAGGCGCTGATGGGGGTCGGAGCGGCGCATCACCGCGGCATCATTCACCGCGATATCAAGCCGGCGAACATCATGCTGAACCACGACGGGCTGGTGAAGGTGATGGATTTCGGGATCGCCAAGGTGTTGGGCGTGAGCGGCGCGACGCGCACCAACATGCAGATGGGCACGTCCTGGTACATGTCGCCGGAACAGATCATGACCAATTCGGTGGACGCGCGTTCAGACATTTATTCGCTCGGCGTGACGCTCTACGAGATGCTGGCGGGGCAATTGCCGCTGCAGGGCAATTCCGATTACGAGGTGCAGATGGCGCATTTGGAGAGGGCGCCGGACCCGCCGACCATTTACTATCCGCACATTCCGCCACACATCGTCGCGGCCACGATGAAGGCATTGAATAAGCGGCCGGATCAAAGATTTTCATCGGTGGAGGAGTTTATCGGCGCGTTGGACGGCAGTGTTGGTGAGGTAGTGGCGCCCACGCCCATACCGATGCCACCAGTGCCGCCACCATCAGCACCCCCACCATCAGCACCGCCGCCGTCATATCAAACGCTCGCTCCACAGACTTTCGCCTCTCGGCCGGCGCCTGTGCCACCACCGCCACCTCCTCCGGTAGCGCCGCAGCAATTCACGCCCCCGCCTGCCGCCGGCGCGCCGCTTCCCAAGTGGGCGCTGATCGGAGGCGCGTCGGCGGTAGTGCTGGTGATCGCAGGCGGACTCTTCTATTCGAACAGCCTCAGCCGCCAGCGCGAAGCGGAGCGGCAGCGCATCATCGTTCAGCGCCAGGAAGCGGAGAACCGGCGGCAGGCGGCGCTGCGGCAAGAGCGCGAAGAACAGACCAAGGCAGAGGAGCAAAGAACCGCGCAGGAGTTGACGGAACGGGTAAAGCGCGAACAGGAGGAAAGCCAGGCTCAGGCCGATGCCGAGGCGCGCGCCAAAGCGGTTGCGGCCCAGAAAGCGGCGGGGCAGAGAGCGGCGACTGTTCAGCAGCAACAGGGTAGGGGACCGGCCGCGGCGGGTTCTCCGTATCAGAGGTTGAGCGGGACCTGGAGAGGCAGCTATATATGCTCACAGGGGCAAACCGCGACGCAACTTCTCATCGAAGCAACTCCGCAAGGTGTCACGGCCGTACTGGCTTTCGCCGTACCCAACGGCAAGCCAGGCACGTTCCTGATGAATGGAAACTTCAATCCGGCCAACGGACAGCTCAACTTACAATTCGTTCGTTGGGGAGTGCGGCCTCCTAATTACCTTCCCGCCAATCTTTCGGGGACTGTGGATTTGAATCAGGGCGTCATTACAGGCCGTGTGTTAGCTGCCGGTTGCAGTACATTTACGATTCGTCGTTGAGCGTTCTGCTTGACCCGTCTACGGCCCACGTTATACTTTGACACGTAACCTAAAAATGATTCTTCCTCCTTCGTACGCGATCACGCTGGCATTGATTATCTTCGGAATGTTGTGTTGGGGCTCCTGGGCCAGCATTTATCGCGCGGCGGGGACTGCCACCACTAAGATGCGTTTCGAGCTGTTTTATTTCGATTTCGCCATCGGCACAGTCATCGCGGCGCTGATCTGCGCGTTTACTTTCGGAAGCTTTGGGTTTGACGGCTTTACGTTTATGGACGATCTGCTTCACGCCGCCAAGAAGCAGGACCTATGGGGCCTGGTTGCCGGTGCCATATTCAATCTGGGAAATATGCTCCTGCTGGCCGCGGTCGCCGAGGCGGGGATCACGGTTGCGTTCAGCCTGGGGATTGGAACCGCGATTGTCGTCGGGTCGATCTGGCAGTTCGCGATGAAGCCGGGTGAGAACCTTGCGTTGCTCGTGGCGGGCATCGCTATTATTATCTTCGGCGTGATTGTCTGTAGCGCCGCCTATCGTTTCTACATGCTCGGGCGTACGGATGAATTGGTTCGAACGGGCCAGCAGAAATCCACGCGGCGGCGGGTGAGCCCCCGGGGCGCGGCCATTGCTATTTTCGGCGGCCTGATTCTCGGATCTTATTTCCCACTCGTATCAATGGCGATGGAAGGCGAGGTTGGCGTGGGCGCCTATTCGGTCTGCGTATTATTCGCCGCCGGTATCTTTCTGTCGACCATTTTCTACAACCTGTTCTTCATGAATCTACCGGTCAGCGGGCCGCCAATCGAGATATTCGATTACTTCAAGTCCACCAGCCGCCAGCACTTACTCGGGTTGTTGGCAGGGGTTGTTTGGCTCCTAGGGCTCGCCGCTGGTCTGGTGTCCGCCGCGGTGGAAGGGAAAGCCCAAGTGAGTCCCGCGATCAGCTATGGGCTGTTGCAGGGCTCGGTTTTGATTGCGTCTCTCTGGGGACTGCTGGTTTGGAAAGAGTTTAAAGACGCCGATGGGCGCGTACGAGCCATGCTGGTGATCATGCTTGTATTATTCGTCTGCGGAATCGGGCTGGTTTCTGTTGCGTCCGTTTCGACGAAGGGCTAGTTGGAAATCGCCATAAAGACTTGATTGCTGACGGCTGAGCCCTGGTGCAGTTCGAGTGCTATGGCGTTTCCCGTGGGCGCGTCTTGCGGGATGGTCAGGTTGATCTGATATAGACCAACGAACCCGGGCGCCAGGCCCGCAAACTGGATTGTTCCATCTTGTACGGGATAGTAAAAGCCGCCGCCGATGGTGATGTAGGAAACCGGTACCGTAGCCAGCGGGGAAGATGGGGAAGCCGCGCCATCCGCAACGTTCTGGTTGGTAACTCCCATGCCCAGAGCATAGATGGTTACGGTGTCTCCGATTTTTGCGGGATGGCTGAAAAGACCGGCCGTGGTGGGTACGGGATAAGATCCATCGGAAGCGTTCACGATGATGCCGTACTTATAGGATTGCCCGCCGACCGTGAGTGGGAAAGACAAGATTCTAGGTGCTTGCGCCGCAATGGTCGTGGATACGGTGTTGCTGGTGACTCCGTTGTAAGTGAGCGTCACGGTTCCCGTGCCGGGCTGGACGGAGAAGGGAACCACGAAATCGACCACTCCCGCGGAAGCGTAGTAAACCGGAGCGGGTATCCCGTTGACCGATACCTGGACACCGCCGAGATTGTTTCCCAGGGGCAGGGAAGCGGCTAGCGTGGGAGTGCTGCCGGACAGCAAGATTCCGTACGCCTGGGCAATCATGCCAGGGGATATCGTTGGCCCGAAAGTGGCATTATCCACCACGCCGCCAAAGCTCAGGAACGGCGCGGACGAGGCTTTCACGACAAATTCAACCGGAACCGTGGCGACAGCCGCGTTGGCCGCATTCGAGTTCACAGTCAATGCGCCTTGGTATACCCCACCGGCAAGACCAGTGGGATCGGCGGTAACTGTCACCGTGGATCCGCTCACGGTACCCGTAAGCCAGCCTGCCGAACCTTGCACGGAGGTTATCGACAAAGTACCTTGACCCGTGTTGATCGCCGTTACAGCGGCTGCGGTCTTCACCGTGCCTCCGGAAGTTAGAACTAGCGAAGCGGGACTAAACTGTTGGATCGGAGACGAAGTTAGATGGAGCGTGACGGCGACCTGCTTATCGTCTGTGAGCACTGGGCTTCCGGTAAAGCTGACGGTTCCAACGTAGTCGCTCGCGGGCTGTCCGGCCTGCGGCGTGACGGTCACGTTGTACGGGAAATATGTGCCGAAACTACCCTGGCCGCTCAGCGAAACCGAGAGCCATCCGGTTCCCGATAAAGTTGTCGTCTGGGCGTTCACCAATCCTTGCGTCACCACTTGTTGCGTTACAGCTGCTCCACCGGGAGCCGCATAGAACGTCAATGTGCTGGGCGTTCCGCCGATCTGTATCGTGACCGAAATATTCTGCGGCGCGTCGATCGCTCCTGGGGAGTTAACGGTTACAAATTCCGTATAAGTTCCGGGCGCGAGTGAAGCCGTATTCAATGCGATCTGGATTGCCGAGTTGCCCGTCGCGGTAGGTTGAAGCCAGCTTGCCGAGCCGCTAACGGAAAGATTCAAACTACCGTCGCCTATGTTGTTCGCCGTGACGGTTTGCGTAGGACCGTTCGATCCAACCGCAAAATGCAATGGCCCAAGCGCCGTGGTCGAAAGCTGTAATTGTGGGGTTGCATACAGTGCGCCGGCTGTCACTCCGAGTAAGAAGGCGTATCGTTTCCAATCCATGTGTAGGTCCTTAGTTAAGTTAGCAGATGAGTTGTTGCAGATCGGTTTCCAAAGCTAAACTCTTATCGCTGTTGGAGGCGCTGAAGTAAGGTTGGAGACTTCAGGGATCTGTATGTGTCGGAATGATTCAGCGGGCCTAATGAATGAACCCCAATTTTGTCAGAGTGGCCGCCGGCTCGTTATCTTCAAACTGCGTCAACTGTGCTTTTTCATGCCCATTTTCGATCGCGACTCCGCCCGGTGTGCCCTTGATGGAGAAGGTCTGATTCAGTAGAGTCCAATCGGTTGAGACAGGGCTGTTCATCGCTGTCATCTTCATGAAATTTTCCGCGAATTGTGGCATTCGCGACGGTACGCCGATTACTTTTGTGTCTCCCCAATTCAACTTCGCCAGTTTCCGTCCCGCTTCGAGGCAATGCATACATTCGGGGTCGAAAAAGTAGATGAAGATCTTGCCGCTTCCGAGCGAGTAAGGCTTGCCGTCCACTGCAACGGTATCCGGTGCTTTGGTTCCGGTGTCTTTCACGGCTGCTGCTCCGTAAGAGACGAGCGCGAACACACTCACCGCTGCGACGATCAGAAACGCGCCGAGCTTTCGCGTGACTCGTTGCGAGAAGCGTCCGGCCGCAACGGCTGCCGCCAGCATCAATGCATCACCAACGAAGAACATGGGTCCGACGGTGCGCTTCAGCCACGGGAAGCAGGAACAATCCTGTCCACGCAGATCGTTGTAGTAGAAGCCGATGTAAATCATGAAGGCAATCAGCAATGCGCCGGCAAGCCATGCGCCCCACCGGCGGAATCTCGGAACGAGGACGAGTACGCCTGCCGTGGTCTCAAGAATCCCGAGGATGATTGCGCCAGCTACGCTGAGTTCCTGGGGGAATTTCGCCTGCGTCAGCTTGACCGCCCAACCTGTGGGATCTGTAGCCTTCCAAATGCCCGAAGCGAGAAATAATACTGCTACGACTATCGCGCCCGTCCAACTCAGCGCGGTTTTCCACGCCGGCTGATCGATGCTTTCAGCCGGCAAGGCTATACCATTACTACCCATATATAGATATGGTACACGGAGCGCGTGCCATACTGAGCTTCATGCGCTGGCTCCTGGCCCTTCTTACCTGCTCCGTATGCGCCCAGACGGTCGATCTTGCGATCGTCAACGCACATATATATACCGGCGATCCCGCACATCCTGTAGTCTCGTCGATAGCGGTCTCGGGAGGCAAGATCGTATCGGTCGAGCAGCCTGTGATTAAGGCTCGCACGACCGTTGACGCACGGGGAGCCACGATCATACCGGGCCTGATCGACAGCCACACGCATATGCAAGGGCTTGGCGATTCTCTGGAGAACATCGACCTTCGCGGCATTACCTCTGAAGCCCAGGCGGTTGCGATCGTTCACGACGCCGTGAAGGACCACAAGCCGGGTGAGTGGATCCGCGGACGCGCGTGGGATCAGAACCTTTTCGAGGACAAACAATTTCCGACCAAAGAAGCGTTGTCGAAAGCGGCGCCTGATAATCCTGTCGCCCTTACCCGTGTCGATGGGCACGCGCTGTGGGTGAATCAGAAAGCTCTCGACCTCGCTGACGTGAATGGTTCCACGCCCGATCCGCCGGGAGGAAAGATCATCCGTACTGCGAACGGCCAGCCGGCGGGCGTGCTGGTTGATCGTGCGCAGGGGCTTGTTTCTGCCAAGATCCCGAAGCCCACAGCGGAACAGGTGGAGCGTCGCCTTGCGCGAGCGGCGAAGGAGTGTGCTCGCTTGGGTATGACTTCTGTTCACGATGCCGGGGTGACGCCTGCGGATCTGGATGCTTATCGCACGCTGATCAAGCAAAACCGGCTGCCTGTGCGCGTCAACGCGATGATCGGCGGCATTGGCCCGCTTTGGGAAGAATATAAAAAGCGCGGTCCGGAGATTGGTTCGTTTCTCACAGTTCGCAGCATCAAGCTCTATGCCGATGGCGCTTTGGGCTCACGTGGCGCGGCACTGCTTGCGCCTTATGCGGATGATCCCAACAATGTCGGACTGCTGATTACCGACGAACCCACGATCCGCCAAGTCGCCATCGATGCTGTAGCCAAGGGGTTCCAGGTTGCCACGCACGCCATCGGGGATCGGGGCAATCGCACCGTGCTTAACGCGTACGCCGCCGCGCTCAAGGGACCGAATGACAAGCGATTCCGCATCGAGCACGCGCAGGTGATCGCACCCGAGGATTTCGCGAAGTTCAAAGAGTATTCGATCATCGCTTCCATGCAACCCACGCATGCCACGAGCGACATGGCATGGGCCGGAACGCGCCTTGGCCCCGAACGTGTCAAGGGCGCATATGCTTGGCAGACGCTGATCAAGCTTGGTGTGAAGTTTGCGAGCGGCAGCGATTTTCCTGTTGAGAATCCGAACCCCATCTGGGGCTTCTATTCCGCAATCGCCCGCCAGGACCATGCTGGAATGCCGGCCGCAGGCTGGTTTCCCGATCAGAGGTTAACGCGTGAGGAAGCGCTGGCCAGTTGGACCAAAGGCGGCGCCTATGCCGCGTTCGAAGAGAAATCAAAGGGCGTTCTCGCGCCCGGCATGCTCGCGGACTTTATCTTTCTTAGCGCCGACATCATGAAGATCCCGGAAGCGGAAGTGTGGAAGGTGCACGTCACCAAGACCATCCTCAACGGCGAGATCGTTTACTCGGAATAATGCTGGCGCTTCTTCTGTTGGGCGCGGTGGTGCTGCGCGACGACGTCTCCCGAATTCCGCCAAATCACAAATGGCGCTATGACCGCTTCGTCGTTACCGAAAAGAATCTTCCGGTGGACGTGGATTGCTCGTTTCGAGTTCAGAGCGGAGCAAATGTTCACGTCGAATTGATGACGGATTCGAACCTGGAGTTACTCCGCGCGGGAGAGAAGTATGATCTGATTCAGTCCTCTTCCGATGGCTTGCTCGATCAGGAAATCGGCGTGCCGGGGACGTATGCCATCGTGCTTTGGAATGACGACGAGAACAGACCGGCAGATGTAGCTCTTAAACTCTCTCTCAACTTCAAAGGCCCGAACTCCAACCAGCCGCGCACACTTTCATTTCAGCGCCAGTTGACTGTGATTGTTCTCAGCGCTGTTGGTTTCCTGGCGATTCTCAGCATCGGCGCCATCCAACTCCTGAAAGCGATGGCAGCGGGCCAGGGTGCTAATCGTAAACCCGATGTAGAACTGCCTTCAGATCTTCCCACGCTTCCCGCTTCGCATTCTGGTTATAAGGCCGAAGGAGATACGAAGGATGATACGTCACCATAAGCGGAATGTTGTGCCAGGTGTGCCATTTGCCTCGCAGCTTCGTGACGCCATCTTTGCCGCCTAAAATGGCCTTTGCCGCGGTGGAACCAAGCGCCAGGATCGCCTTCGGTTGGATGGTTGTCAGTTGGCGGAAGAGGAACTGGCCGCAGATGGCCATTTCATCCGGTTCCGGAGTGCGATTCTCCGGCGGACGGCACTTCACGACATTGCAGATATAAACGTCGGGCCGTGTGATGGCGATGCCTTCCTTCTTAGCCGTGCCATCGATCATCTGCGTCAGCAACTGCCCTGCGCGGCCGACAAACGGCAACCCGCTTTCATCCTCATCTGCGCCGGGACCTTCCCCAACCAATACGAGGCGCGCCTGGGGATTTCCCGAACCGAAAACGATCTTGTTCCGCTTCTCATGCAGGCGGCAGCGTTTGCAGTCCCCGATGTCCTGTTGAATGATGGGCAGCGTATCGTTGGCGGGGGCAAGCGGCGGAAGTTCCAATTTGGGTTCCTCAATGAACACGGATACGGCCGGTATGTCTTGCCTGGTTTCAACCCGCGCTGAAGCCTCACGCCGGTAGATCTGTTGAAATCCCAGATCGCGGAAATATTCTAATTGGCGGCGGATTTCGTCAGTGTCCATCGTCGTAAATGAAGAATCTGGTCCAGGATCTTTTGCGCTACCTCTCGCTTGGAGGCGCGTGGAATCTCAATCGTCTCACCGGAGCGGAGCGCAAGCAGCACTTCGTTTGAATCCGATTCGAAACCAGTATCTGCCGCTGCGCCAACCAGATTTGCGACCACCATGTCGCAATTTTTGGCTTCGAGTTTGCGTTTAGCTTCCTGCTTTAAGTTCTCGGTCTCGGCGGCGAATCCGATCAGCATACGGTCGCCTTTTTTGCGGCCCAGTTCCGCCAGGATATCGGGAGTGGGGTCTAGTTCCAGCGAGACCCGCGCCGCCGTTTTCTTGATCTTCTGCTTCGAAATATCGGCCACGCGAAAATCCGCCACCGCCGCGCATTTGATGACGATCGTGGCCGGTTCCAGGTTCGCGAAGACCGCCTCGCGCATCTCCTGAGCGGTCCGAATCATGGTTCGCTCTACGCTACCAGGCCCGGGAAGCGACACTGGTCCGGAAATCAAAATCACTCGCGCGCCACGCGCCGCCGCAACTTCAGCCAGCGCATAACCCATCTTCCCGCTCGACCGATTCGAAAGGTAACGCACCGGGTCTAGGGGCTCTTGCGTGGGTCCGGCGGTGATGAGCACCGTTTCGCCTTCGAGATCGTGGTGAGGAATAGTTGCAGCCAGAATCTGCTCCAGATCAGCTAGACGTCCCGGTCCCGATGTTCCGCAGGCCAGGAAACCGTCCGCCGGTTCGACGATGATATGACCACGGTTCCGAAGCGCCGCCAGATTGGACTGTGTTGCAGGATGCATCCACATAGCATCGTTCATGGCAGGCGCAATCACGATCCTGCCTGTGAACGCCAAGTACAAAGTGGAAAGAAAATCGTCCGCCAGGCCGTGCGCAAGTTTGGCGATGATGTTCGCCGTAGCCGGAGCCACCACTAGAAGATCGTTCTCCTTCGCCACGCCGATGTGCTCGACCGCGCTTGAGAGCGTAGCCTCGGGGCTTGCCAAAGAAAAAAGGTCTGTGATCACTTTCTTCCCGG
>Ga0302326_10013862_pt1 | contig 17077 bp, 16 predicted proteins | sample Palsa_T0_3_FD_202264 | JGI IMG/M metagenome (GOLD analysis project Ga0302326, IMG submission 202264) | Peat permafrost microbial communities from Stordalen Mire near Abisko, Sweden - Palsa_T0_3 | ecosystem: Environmental > Terrestrial > Soil > Palsa > Peat permafrost | place: Sweden: Abisko...
ACGAATCCTGGCAACTCTGATCCGCTTGCTCGGTGATTTTGATCTTGCCGAGGAGGCGATGCACGAAGCCTTTGCGGCTGCGCTGAGCCTGTGGCCGAGAGGTGGAGCACCCGGCAACCCGCGACCATGGTTAATTTCGACGGCCCGATTCAAAGCCATTGATACTCTGCGTCGACGGGCACGATTTGATGCGTCTCAAGACGAGCTCGTGCGATATCTCGAAACGCAATGGAGGTCGGCGGAAAGGTCCAATGAAGAGGACAGCCTTGAGGATGATCGGCTGCGCCTGATTCTTACCTGCTGTCATCCATCTCTAGCGCCGGAAGCGCACGTTGTGCTCACCTTGCGTGAGGTGTGCGGGCTGACAACCGAGGAGATAGCAAAGGCCTTCCTCATTACTCCGCGTACGCTGGCGCAGCGCATTGTGCGCGCAAAGGTAAAGATTCGAGACACACCGATTCGGTACGAAGTGCCGACGCCGCAGGAATTGCCGGAGCGACTGGGCGCGATGCTTCAGGTCATCTATCTCGTCTTTAATGAGGGCTACTCTGCTGCGGCGGGAGCGGAAGTAACGCGGGCCGAGCTAACCGGCGAGGCGATTCGACTGGGCCGGTTGCTGACCGAACTCCGGCCGGAGCCGGAAGTCATTGGGCTGCTTTCCCTGATGTTGCTACAGGAATCCGTCACGCCGCGAGAACATCGCCGACCGGAGAGCTGATTTTGCTGGAGAACCAGGATCGCTCGCTCTGGAACCGGGAGCAGATCGCGGGGGGAGTGGCATCGCTGGAGAAAGCCCTGAAGTCCCGCCGCTTCGGCTCCTACACACTGCAGGCTGCGATTGCGGCCGTTCATGCGGAGGCGGAATCGGTCGCTGTGACCGACTGGCGACAGATTGTTGCGCTTTACAACCGATTGGTACGAATTCGGCCTTCGCCAGTTGTACAGCTAAATCGTGCCGTGGCAATTGCAATGCGCGATGGTCCAGAGGCCGGTCTGACGCATATCGACGCGGTGTTGGAACATGGCGAATTGGCAAATTATTACCTGGCGCATTCAGCCCGTGCAGATATGTACCGCAGGCTCGGCAGGACAGCTGAGGTCGGTCCTCTTATGAGAAAGCTCTAGCCCTGACCCAACAGGAACCAGAGCGGCAATTCCTGCAAGAGCGGATTCGGCAGTTGAAATAAAAAAAACTCGTCAGAAGCCGATGCGGATATTGAGATGACCAGGCGCAAAGCGTAGTTCTAAAGCGCGGAAGAAGCAAAATTTCCAGGACGATTTGTCGAATTCTGGTCCCGCCGTTCGTCTATGTAGTGAAGCCAGGGAACCGCCCGGCCCGAAGACCGTTACAGGAAAAGGAGAGATCATGACGCAGTTTTTGGTTGCTCGACGAGATGGTGGCTGCCGGTGTCAGGATTTTCGTTGGTGGCCTCTCCGCGGCCAGCAGCGCGAGGTCGCTGCGGGCGCAGCCCGATGGTAAGGTGCGCATCACCGACGCGCCGTACCTGGAGACCAAGGAGCACGTAGGCGGTTTTTGGGTGCTGAAAGCCGCTGACCTGGACGAGGCACTGGCGTGGGACGCAAGGCTGCCGTCGCCTGTCGGGCGCCGGTCGAGGTGCGCCCGATCCTCAGACGGGGCTAAAAAAAAGAGTAGCTGTCGATTTTCGGTCTCCCGAACGACTATCTGATAACAGAACGACAGCTACGGCTCTCTGAGTCACAGGAAATAAGGAGGAATTGATGAAATACATCTGTTTGGGATACATGGAGCCAGGAAAATTCGAAGGGATGACCGAGGACGAGCAACACGCAATGTTCGACGACTGCTTTGAGTATAACGAGCGTCTGCGCGCCAACGGACATGTTGCTGCCGAAGTACCTCTTCAGCCTCCGGAGACCGCCGTGACCCTGTGCTGGAAAAACGGCAAAGTCGCGACGACCGACGGCCCCTATGCCGAAACCAAGGAACAGCTCGCCGGCCTTCTCACCCTTGAGGCGCGAGACCTCAATCATGCCATTCAGCTTATCTCGCAGCATCCAGGCATGAAGTTAGGAACGAATGAGATACGGCCGGTTGCGGATTTGAGCGAAATCATAAAGGAGAGCGAGCGGCGACGGCGAAAGGATACCTCGCGCTGAGCGCGCCCACGAGGGGAAAAATGATCGGGATCATTGGCCGGGGCTGGCCTGATGGCAATCCTGTTTTTCAGCTGGTTTGGTCAGGCTGCCGCTGGTGCGCGGACTGCTTCACGGCATGAACACAGGAATGTGCCATAAACGTGACCTGACATACCAACGGTGGAAGGTCCTTGACCCCCTAGTACCAGAGCCCGCCAGGGAACGTGACGGCCGGGGTCGGCCCAGGAAGGAGCGGCGGGCAGTTCTGAACGGTATCTTATGGGTTTTACGCACGGGTGCTCCCTGGGTTGAACTTCCGGATCGATTTCCGTCGTACCAGACCTGCCATCGCCGATTCCAGCAATGGGTCCAGTCCGGAGTGATGAGAGGAATTCTGGAGGCTCTTGCTGCAGAGCTCAAAATCCACGGCCGGATCGACATAGAAGAGGCCTTCATCGATGGGAGTTTCGCACCATCGAAAAAAGGGGCTCCAAGATCGGGAAAACAAAGCGAGGTAAGGGATCGAAAATCATGGCTGTGGCAGACTGGTATGGTCTCCCCGTTGCCATCTGTGCCGAGAGCGCTACTCCTCACGAGGTGAAGTTAGCTACCAACACGCTCGCTCAGATGGTCATCCCAGATGCGCCCCAAAATCTAGTAGGCGACACTGCCTATGACTCCGACAAATTGGATAGCCAGCTTCGCCGATACGGGATTGAACTGATCGCCCCACACCGCATGAAACGAGAAAATGCGACCCAGGACCTGCGTCGCCTGCGATGGTATCGCCGACGTTGGAAGATTGAACGGCTGTTTGCGTGGCCACAAAATTTCCGCAGGTTGGTTGTTCGTTGCGAACGCTACGTTGAAAACTTTCTTGGAATGCTCCACTTAGGCTGCTGTTTGATCTTGCTGAGGCATTTATGAGATGGGTAGTAGCAGTACCGGTAAGCTTGTTGCGGCATGCGCTGAAGATTTGACAAAAAAATTCCCGGGTTCCTTTGCGGTTCGATGGTTTTATGTTTTCGTCCGCCCATTCTTTCCCGGCCTGCCCGCCTCTCAGTATTTGCATGGGGTATGGTTCCCGCTTGGCACTCGCGGCCACGAGCGGCCGGCACTCGTGTTCATGCGATAGTTTACATTCGTCATTCGTCGCGCTCGCCGAGCCCGCTTCAATATTGTTGCTAGTGGCCGCGATTGCCTCGACGGCTCGGCCTGTGCGAGTGTTTAGGCAAGATTGGACGCTGCGTTCGTGGGAGGGTTAATGCCGGTCAGGAAGTCGTCGCACTTATTTCTACGGGCAATATTGAGTTCGGCTGCGGCTTTGGTTGTCGTAACTCGATTCGCGATGATTCCCCCGCTCCACGCGCAGATGGCCGGGAACCAGAGTTCCGAAAAGCACGACAATTGGCCGCGCGAAGCGGTGCGTGGTTCCCACGGCATGGTAGCCACCGACGAAGAGCTGGCCTCGCAGGCCGGCGTTGCGATTCTGAAGCAAGGTGGAAACGCGATCGACTCCGCCGTCGCGGTGGCCTTCGCGTTAGCGGTAGTCGAGCCCGCCGCAGGCAATATCGGCGGCGGTGGGTTCATGCTGGTGCGACTGGCGAATGGCGAGACCACATTCCTCGATTATCGCGAAGTGGCGCCTGCCAAGGCCACAAGGGATATGTACGTTGGTGCAGATGGCAAGGTCGATCCGCAAGCGTCCCTGATCGGATACCGTTCTGTCGCCGTGCCGGGAACGGTGGCGGGGCTGGAACTGGCGCTGAAAAAGTACGGCACAATGAAGCTCGCCGATGTTATGGCGCCCGCGATTCGCCTCGCGGACCAGGGCTTCCTGGTCAACCAACGGCTCGCGATCGAGTTGGACCGGGAGAAACCGGAATTGCAGCTTTTCGCCGTCAGCCGCCACATTTTCCTGAACGACGGCAAGCCGCTGCACGCGGGCGACACGCTGAAGCAACCCGAGTTGGCGGCGACCCTGCAGCGCATTGCGCAGAATGGCGCCGCGGAGTTTTATCGTGGCCAGACCGCGCACATGCTGGCCGACGATATGGCGCATTCCGGCGGAATCATCGCCCTCGACGACCTCGCGCACTACACGCCGAAGATTCGCGAAGTCTTGCGCGCAAAATACACCACCAGCGGACACGCGGGCGACAACGTGACCTGGGAAGTGTTGACCTCGCCCCCACCCAGCTCGGGCGGCGTGGCGATCATCGAGGCCCTGAACATGCTGAATAACGTTCCGCTGAAGGGCTGGGACGATGTGGAAAGCGTGCATATGGTCGCCGAAACAATGCGCCGCGTTTTCGCGGACCGCGCCGCTTACCTGGGTGACGCGGATTTCGTCAGCGTGCCGGTCGCGGGTCTCACCGATCCTTGTTACGCGAAAGAGCTCGCCACCACGATTGATCCGCACCGCGCCAGCTCCAGCAAAGCAGTCCACGCTGGGAATCCTCACACGTGTGCCGCGTCTTCCACGATCGCGGCGCCGCCACAAGCTATCGTGAGCCTCGGCGAAGGCGCGCACACCACTCATTTTTCGGTTGTCGATGCCGCGGGAAACGCGGTGGCCAGCACCTACACGCTGAACAACAGTTACGGCTCTCACGCCACCAGCTCCGCTGGATTTTTGCTGAACGACGAGATGGATGACTTTACCTCCCAGCCCGGCGCCCCCAACCTTTTCGGTTTGATTCAGTCCGAAGCCAACGCGATCGCCCCGGGCCATCGCCCCCTCAGTTCGATGGTGCCGACGATTTTGCTGCGCGACGGCAAGCTCAGCTTCGTGACCGGTTCGCCCGGCGGTCCTACGATCATCTCCGCGACGCTGCTCAGCGTGATCAACTGGATGCGTCTGGGCATGGACGCGCAAGCTGCGATTAACGCCCCGCGCTTCCATCACCAATGGTCGCCGGACCAGTTGCTGTTGGAGCAAAGTTTTCCGGAAAGCATGGAGCGGGCCTTGCAGTCTCGAGGATTCACGACCCTGCGCAAGGGGCGCATCGGCACCGTCAACGCCATTGGCATTGACCCGAAAACCGGAGACCGCTTAGGCGCCGCCGACCCTCGCCGCGAAGGCTCCGCCGTCGGCTACTGAGTTCGCTGAGTTGCGGGTACCTCCTTAAGTCGTGACGCTCTCGGTCCACACGGACTGATCCCTTCCAATGCTCGTCCCGGCCATGCTAGCTTCTCAATAGGATGGGAGTGCAAGGAGGCCAAGCAGTGAACGCACCAGCGCCGAATCGCGATGCCGCCCTAAAAATAGACCGAAATTGCTCAAAAATCTAAGGAGTCTCACTGCAGGGGGAAGGTCGCCGATGTGCCTGATTCTAAAGGGCGGGAAAAATCCAAAACGCAGCGGAAATCGATAACGCGCCTTCACAGGAAATGGCCCGGCAGAAAGACAAAACCGGGGCAACCCCTCCGTGTCACCCCGCCACCAGAGAGTGTGAGTGACGCGCCACTCCCGCGCGAAAATAGGGAAGCCTGGGCACATCGTATCCCCCCTGGTCGTTGACGTCATAGTCCAGGAGGACGGGTGGAAGCAAACAGAGTTCGATAGGCAAGCGCGGAGCGCGCTGCTGGATGATCTGCCATGGGCTTAAATTTTCTTTGTGGGAGTTGGTGCGGACGAGGTTGAAATAGAGCTGGTAGGTATGCACTTTAGCCAGGAACTCACCACGGCTGGAGAAGGATTCCAGATCGAAGAACTCGTCTTCTTCGAGACGATGAACCGTTTCCACATCGCTTTGGTAGGTATGCGCGGCAGGGGGAATGCGCACATGCTGGCTGTCCCCGAGTGCGGCAGGGAAATCCCCCTTGAACTCACCACCATTATCGGTCTGCCAGACCAGATCGCGCAGCGAGATGCCGTAACGATTCAGATGCTGCTGGATGCGCGAGGCGAAGACAGCGCTGACCGAGGCGCCACGTTTTTCCGCGAAGGACCAGAATAGCAGGCCACTGCGAACGTCGCGGGCGGTGTACTGGATCGCCGGCAAGCCTAAGACCTTGGCCTGCGGCCAGTAATGGGGGATATCGTCTAAATCCTTAGTATCGGCGCTGATTTGCTGAAACACAGCCCACTGCGCCTTGATGTGGGCCAGGTCCTGTTTGCGCTGATATTTTCTGCGGCGCTTTTTCATTAGCCCATTCTTGCGCCAGATACGTTCGGTCGCCGAATGACCTACCCGTAGATCGAATTCGCGAATCAAGCGGCGGGCTCCAAAGGTGGGAAGGATTTTGCGCAGCTCAATGAGCTGCGCTTCGACCGAGGAAGGAGTCTGGTGAGGCTGGTGATGGCGCGCCCGGGAGTGCTCAATCAACCCGGAAAGACCGTGCTGCTGAAAACGGCGGAGCCACTTGCGAACCGTGGGAACGGTAGTTGCAAAGAGCCGCGCCGTGGCTTTGATGCCGCGTTGTTTGGCGCTTTCGACAAGTCGAAGGCGATGTTCGTAAGGGTGTTTCATGTCACGCACCAGATCGAAATAGCCAGCGGGAGTGGCCATGGCGCCTGGATTCTAACCGAGCTGTGCCGACCGGATCTTCCCCCTTCCGCTGGGCGGCGAGTTCTACCCATCGCCGCGGACTAATGCATTTCAACCTCGCTAGGGGGATACGATGTGCATAGGCTCTCCCAATTCGTCGCTATCGTTGGTGCTCGTTGGTTTCCCAGGTATGATTTCTAAGCTTGCCATTTGATTCAATCCATCCAAGATCGGTTACTCGACCTTGACGTTCGCGACAGCATCCGCAGCCATGAACCGCAGCATCTGCTGTTTCAATTGGGCATCCACCTCGTCCGCGATGGTCACAACGTCGGGAAGCAGCAGGGTGAATTCCAAATGCTTAACGTTCTTGTGCGACGTAGAAAAAATGCTGACCTGCAATAGACGCGACTCCTCGACCGCCATCGCTACCGTGTAGCCTTGTCTACGCCGCAGATCCCCGTGGATCGCCGCAGCCTCCGATATCGAAGCCTTCGTACTTGCATCTAGGCGTAACCGCGCGATCACATCATGCAGAAGCTGAGGTAGATGGCCGGTGCGTTCTTCGTAACTCAGTGGAATACAGATCAGGTCTGGCTCCTGATCGACTCGGGCAAGCCAATCCCGAATGACATGCTGGAGTTCACGTTCGAGGATGTCCGCCACACTCTCAACAGCTACGACAACGCCTGCGCTGGAACTCCCTGCCGGTTTACCGTTTTGATCATTAATCCCCCTGCTGGCCATTCTTTTCATTGATAATCTCGTTGACCGGCGTTGCTACCGATCGCGGCGATTCCATAGCGCTTAATGGGGCCGACGAGGGCTTTGATAACGACTGTCGAATGTGGGCGGTTGCCTAAGTGTGCAAATAGTGACAGTTTTCCGTTTTAAAAATTATGAATGTCCTGAAAGTAACCAGCAGGGCGAGGGCTGGTGACAGCGGTATCTTATTACTTTATAGTTTAAGTATTATTCTGATATATATATAAGCGCAATGCTTTGCATGATATAGCTCAGTTGAAAGAACGGCTTTTGGGTGATGACACCCTTAGGGTCTCCCAGCCCCAGGTTGGCCCCGTACGTCCGTAGCGGCGAAATCTGAACCTTCCGCGATTCCCACACACCGCCAGCGGAGCCCACGCCCGCGCAAAACCCTCCCAGATTTCCCATGCTACAATTTCCCTGTCCATGGTCCCCCGCGGAAAATTGATCGCCGTCGAAGGCATCGACGGCTCCGGCAAGCGCACCCAGATCGAAATGCTTTCCGCCGCGCTCACCCGCCGCCGCGTCCCGCACACTTCCGTCAGCTTTCCGCGCTACGACGCTTTCTTCGGCCTGCTCGCCGGCCAATTTCTCGACGGCAAATTCGGCGCCAAGATCGATCCGCATCTTTCCGCGCTCCTCTACGCCGGCGACCGCTTCGAAGCTCGCGGGGAAATCGAGTCGGCGCTGGTAAAAGGCCAGATCGTCCTCGCCGATCGCTATGCCGCATCCAACCTCGCGCATCAGACCGCGCGCGTTCCGCCCGCCCAGCGCGACGACTTCATCCGCTGGCTCACCAAACTCGAATTCCAGATTTACGGCATCCCCCCCGAGGACCTGGTGATTTTTCTTCGCGTCCCCGTCCGCCACGCGCAGCATCTGGTAGGACAAAAAAAAGCCCGTCACTACACCAGCCGCCGCCACGACATCCTGGAAGCGGATCGCAGCCATCTGCGCACCGCCTCCGCCATCTACGAAAAGCTGGCCAAGGATCCACGCTGGGTCACCATCGACTGCCTCGACAAGAAGACTTCCCTCCTCGAGTCCCCCGAAGCACTGCACCTTCGCGTCATGGCCGCGGTTGATTCCCGCATCCTGAACCCGCGTAACAGGCCAGTTTGAATCCCTGCCATTTGTCCGGTGGCCTCGTTGATTAAGACTCTGCCGAATTACCGAATCGACGCTCACGGACCGGCTTAAGACTGCTGTCAAAAATGCCAACGCGTTCACCAATATGATTTTGTGAATCGCATCTTCACCGGCGTAGAATCTTCGCATGCCGCGCGTCCCTCCCAAAAACTCGATATCGAGATCGGGCCCCAGAGGCCGTCGCCATGCCTGGCACTATTCGTCTCATCTTTACAACCGCTCGTTAGAAAGCCTCAAGGACGACGGGACGCCCCAGGACCCGCAGAAATCTTTTCTTCTTAATGCTGAAGCTGCCGAATCCGCAATGCACGAAGCGGTGCTCTCGATGGGCTGGTTTTATCTCAATGGCGTGGGCGTGGCGCAGGACATCCGACAAGCGAAACGTTGGTATAGAAAGTCCGCGCGCCAAGGCGACCCTAGGGCGATGTTCTCCCTCGGCCAGATGGCCTATGACCAAGGTGACTACCAGGATGCTCTGGTATGGTTCGGGCGGGCTGCGGACAGGGGCCATTCCAGGTCGATATTCTGGATCGGCAAACTGCTATGGAGAGGGTATAGCGTCCCCCAGGACAAGAAACAGGCAATGGCGCTCTTTCAAAGGGCGGCTCGCGAGAAGGTGCCAGCGGCTAGGCGTTTGCTGAGATTTTTATCACGGCCGCTTTCGCATCCCGCACACTTGTAGTTTTCCGGCCTGAAAAATGACCTATCGAATCCCACTTCTTGCGACTGCCGATGCGAATATCGCGCTCAGCGCCGCATAAGTCGGCTGATCGGACAACGCTTCATGCGGGTGGAAATGCATTGGGGCGTGCCGGTCACTCTAAACGAACCCCTCCTGAAACCCTAACCGTTTGCCGCGCGTCCCAAAAGTGAAGTAGTTTCATACTCACCATGCCTTTCAACGATTTTCTCGGCAACGAACGCATCGTCACCGCTCTGCGCAGCATGCTCGCCCGCGGCCGCGAGCCCAGCGCCATCCTTTTCACCGGCGCTCGCGGCGTCGGCAAATTCACGCTGGCCCGCATGTTCGCCCAGGCCGCCAATTGCCAACGGCTTAAAGACGACTTCTGCGGCGAGTGCGAGCCGTGCCGCCGCATCAGCCGCTTGGTCGATCCGAAAACGCTCATCGAACAAGCCCTCACTGAGCGCGGCGAAAGCGCCGACGCCGGGACCGTCGACCGCGTGCCGCTGATCGTCGAGACCCATCCCGACGTCTGGGCGATTTTCCCCGACCCGGTGCGTCTACGGACGCCGGTGGCGCGTCCGATGATTCGCGTAGCCCAGCTTCGCGCGGTCCAGCGCGCCGCCCATTTCAAGCCACAGGGCCGCCGCCGCGTCTTCATCCTCGATGGCGCAGACACCATGCGCTACACCGACGCCGACGTGTTCCTGAAAATTCTGGAGGAGCCGCCCGAATCCGCCACCATGATCTTGATCGCCAGCAGCCCCGATTCCCTGCTTCCAACGATACGTTCGCGCTGTCTGCAATTTCACTTCGCGCCCGTGCCTGGGGAAAAAGTGGAAGAATTTTTGTCCAAACGTACCAAACTGGAACGCTCCGCCCGTCAGCTCGCCGCACAACTCTCTTGCGGCTCCCCGGGAATCGCTCTCGAGGTCGATCTGCAAGAATCGGAACGCCTGCGCCGCGAAGTTTTGCGGCTAATCGAACTGGCCTACAACGGCGCCAACTACCGCCAAATCTTTGCCGCCACCGCGCAGCTCGCCAAGCAGGAGAAGGAATCGTTTGAAAACGTTCTCGAACTCTTTTATAGTCTGCTCACGGACCTTCTGGAGTTATCACAGGACCAGAGTGCATGGTTCCCACGGAATCCGGACCTCCGGCGAGAGCTCGAGATCCTCGGCAAAAAAGTAAACCTGGAATGGGTGGCGAATTCCGCAGCGGATTTGGACCGGCTGCACCGCCGCCTTCGGCGTAACGTAAGCCGCCAGCTTGGCTTGGATGCGGTGGCCATCTCGATGCATCACCGCTGATCCGGCACTCATTTCCTGCCCGATTTCTTCAAGATTTGGGAACGAAACGCGCGGCCAGGGCAATTACAAGAGTCTCCAAAGGGGGGAGCTCTCATGGTAAATCGAAAATTATTCCGCCATTCTGTCACCGAAATGAAAGAGCCATTCCCAGTAAGACCCGCTGGCGGAAACGCCGGCCAGGGAAATTCCGGCGGTCCCGCGGCGCGCAAAAAGCCCGCCCCACCCGAGCAAACCCACGCCGAAAATTTTTACTACGTGAAACAGATGCAATCGCGCGCTCCCGTCGCCGTGGTGCTCACGGATGGAGAGACGTTGCGCGGCACGCTCGAATGGTACGACCAGGACTGCATCAAGTTGACCCGCTACGGCAGCCCCAACCTGCTAATTTTTAAGCACTCCATTAAATTCATGTATAAGGACGGCGAAGACGCTGCCCAGGGCGGTACCAACGCCTCGTAGTCGAAATCTCTCTGAATTTTCTAGCTAACGAAAGAGCCCATCCTCGGTCTCCGCGGATGGGTTTTTCGTTGTGGCACAACCACCCAAGTTGTCTGGATTCAGATCTCAGTAAGCCGTAAGCCCACCATCCAGCGGCAGCGCCGCCCCGGTCACCCAAGAAGACTCTTCCGAAGCCAGATAAACCGCCAGATGCGCCACATCCTCCGGCCGTCCCATCCGCCCCAACGGAATTTCCAGCGCGCGCTTTCTTCGTTCCGCGCCAGGATCCGGCGTGGCTTCGATCGATTCCATACCCAGGTCGGTCCCCACGATCGTAGGGCAAATGCAGTTGACGCGGATGTTTTCATGCGCGTGGTCGAGCGCCATCGCTTTGGTCAGCAAGGTCACCCCGCCCTTGGACGCACAGTAAGCAGGGCGGTCCTTTCGCGCCACCACCCCCAGGATCGAGCCGATGTTCACGATCGATCCGCCGCCGCTGCGCCGCAGCACCTCCAACGCCGCCCGCGACACCAGGAACGTCCCGGTCAAATTCGTGGCGATGATCCGATCCCAGTCGTCATCGGAAGTATGTTCGGCATCGGCCACCACCACCGCACCGGCGTTGTTCACCACCACGTTGATTCTTCCGAACTGTACCTCAACCGCCGCTAGCGCCTGTTCCGCCGCCGCTCGCTGGGTCACGTCGCACGCCACGGCCATGGCCTGCCCGCCCGCGCCGGTAATCGTACGCGCCACTTCCTCCAGTAGCCCGATGCGGCGCCCGGCCAGTGCCACCGCTGCGCCCTCCCGCGCAAACCGCAGCGCACAGGCCCGCCCGATCCCGGTCCCAGCTCCGGCGATAAACGCGAATTTGTTGTCTAGACGTGGCATCGTTTGGCACTCCCGTGCGTCCAATGAAGACGGATTGGCAGGCTAGCATCGCGCCTCGAAACCGCGCAAGCGATCCGCGGTCTTAGCCCTGCAGTGTAGAATGCTCTCCGCTCCCAAGGAGCCAACGTACCCATGAAGATCGGAATCACTTGTTATCCGACGTACGGTGGTTCGGGAGTGGTCGCCACCGAGCTCGGCATCGAACTCGCCGCGCGCGGCCACGAAATCCATTTCATCAGCTACGCCGTGCCCATTCGTTTGAATTCTTGGCACGACCGCATTTACTTCCACGAAGTGGAAGTCACCACTTACCCCCTCTTCGATCACCCGCCTTATACCCTGGCCCTCGCCGTCAAAATGCAGGAAGTCGCCCAAGAAGTTGGGCTGGACCTGCTGCACGTCCATTACGCCATTCCTCATTCGGTGAGTGCTCTGCTGGCGCGCTCCATGCAGGCTCCCAAACGCCTTCCGTTTATCACCACCCTGCACGGCACCGACATCACCTTGGTCGGAAGCGACCGCAGCTATCTGCCAATTACCAAATTTTCCATCGAACAGAGCGATGGGGTTACCGCGATCTCGAATTATCTGAAAAATGAAACGGTGAAGCAATTCGACATCCAGCGCCCGATCGAGGTGATTTCTAATTTTGTGAACTGCGATCTTTACCAGCGCTACGCCGATTCTGCTTTGCGCGCGCAGTGGGCCCCGGACGGCGAGCCTATCCTCATGCACCTTTCCAATTTTCGTCCGGTGAAGCGCATCACCGATGCCGTGAATATTTTTGCCTTGGTCCGCGAAAAAATCCGCGCCAAGCTGGTGATGATTGGCGACGGACCTGACCGGGGGGCCGCCGAATACCTGGCCAAGCAAAAAGGTCTGACGCGCGATGTGTTGTTTTTGGGCAAGCAGGACCACGTCGAGCAGAAGTTAGGCTTGGCCGACCTGTTTCTGCTGCCGAGCGAAATTGAATCGTTCGGCCTAGCGGCCCTCGAAGCGATGGCTTGCGAAGTGCCGGTAGTGGCGACGAATACCGGAGGCGTGCCCGAAGTAGTCACCCACGGCCTGGATGGTTACCTGGTTGAGCCGCGCGACGTAATCGGCGCCGCGAAATACGCACTAGAAATACTCACCCGCCCGGACCGTGGCCGATCCATGGGCGAGCAAGCCCGCAAAAACGCGCGTGCTCGTTTCTGCACCACCCTGATCATTCCGCAATACGAGGCCTACTACGAAAAGGTCCTCGCCGCGAAGTAGCCCCGCCTGTGGAATTGCCTTGTGGCGCAGCCACTCTTGGCGGCGGGGGGAAACGTCGAAAAATAGTTTCGACCAAAAATCCGCGCGCAAATGATCGGTCTGGAGTGGAGACTGCCTGGACTGAGAGAAACCCGCCGTCAAGGGCGGCACGCCACAAACAACGACTACCGACCGCCGGCGATCGACGGCACAATCAACACGTCATCGCCATCCTTAAACTCATACTGGTTCCCGCCAAGAAATCGTATGTCCTCGTCGTTCACATAAAAATTCACAAACGGCCGCATCTTCCCCGACTCATCCTTCAAATGCACACCCATCTGCGGAAATTTCTCATCCAACTGCTCCAACAGCTCCGCCATGTTCGCCGCCGAGCACTGCATCTGGTTGCCGCCATCGGTGAACCGCCGCAGCGCCGTGGGAATATGCACGGTTATCTTCATCTCACGCCCCCACCGCGATGCCGCCCAGGCGCTTGGCTTGAAACTCCTCAAACGCCGCCAGCCGCGGCGCGATCGGCTCTTCCAGCTCGAACTGCCCAACCAGCGCATCCGTGGTTTTTAATCCGTTGCCGGTGATGCACACCACCGTAGTTTCGTCGCGCCCGATACGCCCCTGCTCCACCAATTTCCGTGCCACACCCGCGGTAACCCCGCCCGCAGTTTCAGTGAACACGCCTTCCGTTTCTGCCAGCAGTCTCATCGCCTCAACAATCTCCGCGTCCGAACAGTCCTCCGACCATCCGCCGCTCGAGCGTATCGTCTTCATTGCGTAGCGCCCATCCGCGGGGTTGCCGATCGCCAGCGAACGCGCGATCGTCGCCGGCTTTTGCGGCGTCAGTTCGTCCAGCCCAGCCTTCACCGCGTGGGAAATGGGCGAGCATCCAGTCGCCTGCGCACCAAAAAACTTCACCGCGCGCGGCTTCACGAATCCCACCTCCACCAATTCCCGGAACGCCTTGGCAATTTTGGTAATCAGCGAACCGCCGGCCATCGGCACCACCACGTTGTCCGGTAATTCCCATCCCAGTTGCTCGGCAATTTCAAACCCAACCGTTTTCGAGCCTTCCGCGTAGTACGGCCGCAGATTCACGTTCACGAATCCCCACTTGAAGCGGTCGGCGATCTGCGAACACAGCCGATTCACCTGGTCGTAGTTGCCAGAAATGCGCACCAACTGCGCACCGTACACCTGGGTGTTCACCACTTTCGCCGCTTCCAAATCCGCGGGAATAAAGATGCACGCCTTAAAGCCAGCATGGGCCGCCTGCGCCGCCACCGCGTTGGCCAGATTTCCGGTGGAAGAGCAGCTCACCACCTCGAATCCAAACGCTCGCGCCTGCGACAGCGCCACCGCCACCACACGATCCTTGAATGAAAGCGTCGGGAAACAAACCGCATCGTTCTTCAAAAACAGTTGCCGCAGCCCGAGCTTCTGCCCGAAATGCACCGCTTTCAGCAGCGGTGTTCCGCCCACCGGCAATTCCGATCGGAAATCCCCAGGCAGGGGCAGCAGTTCCGCGTAACGCCACAGGTTGGCGGCGCGCTGCGCAATTTCATCGCGGGTAATCGCTTCACGGATTGCCGGCAGGTCGTATACGACGCCGAGCGGCGCCAGGCATTCTTGGCAGTACGAAAGAGGAATATTGCCCCAATCTTTTCCGCACTCTTGACACTTCAGTGTGTACCGCACGCCCATCGCAATTTTCCCTTCGCGCCCGAAAATATCACGGCCGCAAAAAATAAGCCTCTTCCGGGTATGGGGGAAGAGGCTCAATAGGAAAATTGAGCTGAACCCAATCTCATGTCCCCCGCTTACCGGGCGGGACTTGGCACCATGTGACCGGGCAATTTCACCCGATCCGGTTGTCGTGGCTTCAACGGGCCCGAAACCCTCAGCCACTCTGCATGAGACTGCGGTGTGCCCAATTGCGGCACGAATCCAATGCTAAAAGCGAGCCGCACCGCTGTCAAGGAAGAATTGCGGTGCCAGTAGCAGTGTGCCGGCGCGCAGCCCCTCTTCCCGGCGCGGCGCAACCCCCCAACCACACCGAAAAGGCGGTTACCCGTGTTTAGCCAAAAAAGGGGCGGCGCAGCGCGAGTAGCTTCGCGAACAGAACGCGCCTACAGAGATCGATGTAATGCCGCCAGCGAAAACACTGTACGCCGCACTCCGTAGGACCAGTACTCACGGGGCGCATGAGTCCAAGTCCCCTAGGGAGATATGTGTACGTCGAGATAGGGTGTTCATGTAGTAGACACACCACCTGTCAAATGTAGCCGCAAAACATATACACTTCGCGTCTCTCCCTGCATCCACACAGACTCCCGCCTCGTCGCCTATTACGCCTAGTAAGTCCCGCAGATCAAGCCAGATGCAGAACCCCGAACAAACGAGTTCCGCTTGGCACCCCAGTTGCTAAGTCCTCGGTGACGTTTCAGCTGTGTCCAAAAGTATTCGCACTTCACCCTAGGGGGATCCAGATGGGCGCACTTCGGGCTATGCAATTCAACGCATCACCGCTCCGCGACGGAACATCTTCACCCGCATCCGCACGCTCGCTGCGGCCTGTGAAAGCGGCCGCAGCCGGCGAACACGCCGCGCCCGTAGCCGATCTGGTAGCTTGGCCCGCAGGGCGCGCCGGCGAAGATTGGAAGATGGTGCAACGCGCACGCCGCGGCGATCTCGACGCTATGACCGAGCTCTTCGCCACCCACCGCCGCCGGCTCTTCCATACCGCCTTCTCGCTGCTGCGCAATGAGGAGGAAGCCGAGGACGCCCTGCAGGACGCCATGCTCTCGGCCTACACCAGCCTGCACAGCTTTCAAGGCCGCTCGCAATTTTCCTCGTGGCTTACGCGCATCGTGATCAACGCCGCCTTGCGCCGCCGCCAAAAAAACGGCCGCCGCCTCGAGGTTCCCCTCGAGGATTTCGCCACCGCCGAAGATGAGACCCCGGCGACACCGCAAATTGCCGACCCCGGCCCGAATCCCGAGCGGCTATGCAGCGCCGCCGAGCTGCGCGAACTTATCAACGACAAACTCGAATGCCTGACGCCTCGCTATCGGCTGGCCATCGAACTGTGCGACGTTCACGAGATGCGCACCGCGGAAGCCGCCCGTGCCGCAGGAATCCACATCAACGCGCTTAAATCGCGTGTGAGCCGCGCGCGCAAACAGCTTGCCGATCGCCTCTCCAAAGCCATGCAGACTCCGGCCGGCAAACCCATCGGACTCCAAACCTCCTAGGGTTCTCCAAATCATCGGCCGGCCCGTAAATCTGCGCTAACTACGGGCCGGACGGTGAGTCCAACACTGCGTCCCACTCGGGGCCCCACAAAAGGCTTTTCGATCCGGGGGCTCGTCTTTTATCATTAACGGCCTGCGTAAGAGGAGCCGATCTTCCTACTGATGAAATACCCATTCCCACAACTTCGCGCACAAGTGCGCTTTCCCTCCGCGGCGTTTGCGCCAGTTTCCCCCGCGAGACTCTTGCTCGCGCTGGCCTCCGCCACCCTCGCGGTAGCCATCGCCGGTTGCGGTCGTAACCAAGCCAGCGAGAATCCCACCCTACCCCCCACACCGGTGCAGACGGTGGTGGTGCGCGACGTCTCCATTTCCGATGATTCGGAATTTCTCGCCGCCCTGAAATCGCGCCATTCCACCGCGCTTAACCCCCAGGTCGAAGGCCAAGTCACACGCATCCTGATGAAATCCGGTGATCGCGTCGCGGCGGGCGCCAAGCTGATGGAAATCGATCCGCTGCGCCAGCAAGCCACGGTGCAGGGCCAGCAAGCTTCGATTGCGGCGCAGAAGGCCAACGTCGAGCTTGCCCAGATCCAATTCGATCGCGCCCAGAAGTTGTCCGCAGCCGGGGTTATCGCCAAAATGGAGCTCGACCAGGCGCAAACCAACCTCGCCACCGCCAAGGAACAAATGCACGCGCTCGAAGCGCAGCTCAACGAAGGACAAGTG
>Ga0302326_10013864_pt1 | contig 17076 bp, 19 predicted proteins | sample Palsa_T0_3_FD_202264 | JGI IMG/M metagenome (GOLD analysis project Ga0302326, IMG submission 202264) | Peat permafrost microbial communities from Stordalen Mire near Abisko, Sweden - Palsa_T0_3 | ecosystem: Environmental > Terrestrial > Soil > Palsa > Peat permafrost | place: Sweden: Abisko...
AGGGTATGGACCGCCAGGGCACACAGCTCGAGCACGCGAGCCTTGAGGGCTTTCGCGAGCGCAGCCTCACGCGCGGCGTGAACCCGTTCCTGTATTGGACGCTCAGGGCGGTCTTCGTGCCGTTCTTCCTCATCTACTTCCGCATGCAGCGCATCGGCCGCGAGCACCTGCCCCGTCGCGGAGGGCTGATCCTGGCCTCCAACCACCGCAGCTTCCTCGACCCCTTCGTGATCGGCACGCTCGTGCGCCGCCCCGTCTACTACATGGCCAAGCGCGAGCTGTTCGAGAAGCGCTGGCAGGCCTGGCTTCTGAACGGCCTCGGCGCCTTCCCCGTCGATCGGGGCGCGGGCGATGAGGCCGCCATGGACACCGCCCGCGCGATTCTCGCGCGCGGTGACTGCGTGGTCGTCTTCCCCGAGGGCACCCGCATCCGCTCGCGCGGCCTGGCCTCGCCCCGCCGCGGAGTCGGACGCCTCGCGCTGCAGACCGGCGCCCCGGTCGCCCCGATCGCCGTCTTCGGCACCGATCAGGTGCGCCGCGGCTGGCGCATCCGCCCGCGCAAGGTCCGCCTGCGCGTCGGGGCTCCGCTTGAGTTTCCGAGCGTCGAGCAGTCCTCACCGGCCGCCGCCGCGGCGGTCACCGAGCGCGTCTGGGCCTGCGTCAGCCTGCAGTGGGCGTGGCTGGGCGGCGAGCGCGCCGCTGAAGGCCAGCGCGAGCAGGCACAGCGCCCGCGCGAGACGATCCCGCGCCGAAGGCGCGTCCATCAAAGGCTGTTTCCCGCCCAACGGCGGATTCAGGCCCACGACGAGCCCCCGGCGCGCGAGGAGATCCGCGCCGCCTGAGGCGCGCGGATCGACCGTGTGCGCGGGCCGGGCCGGTCAGAGGCCTGAGGATAGGGTGTGCGATGAGTGACAGGGCAAGCCCCTCAGAAGTCAAAGGCACAGCTCGACGCGGAGTTCTCAGAGCTCTACCGCGCCCATCTGCGCGACGTCTACAGCTACGCCTACTATCGCGTGGGAGACCACCACGATGCCGAGGACTTGACCGAGCAGACGTTCCTGCAGGCCTACCGCCACTTCGAGCGCGCCCAGCGCGAGTCCGACGGGCGGCCTCTGCGCCCATGGCTGATCCGCATCGCCCACAACCTCGCGGCCAACCTGTATCGCGACCGCTCGCGCAAGCCGTCCTGGCCGATCGACGAGACCACAACGCTCGCGGCGCCGCATACCACCGAGCAGCTCGTGGAGGGGCGCGACGAGCTCAGCCGCGTGCTCGACGGGGTTCAGCTTCTGCCCGACGATCGCCGCGAGGCGCTGATCATGCGCTTTGCGCTCGGCATGGACAACCGCGAGATCGCCCGCGCCCTGGGACGATCCGACGGCGCCACCAAGGTGCTCATCCACCGCGCCATCAAGCAGCTGCAGGAGCTCGTCGGCGACCCCGTGGCGGAGGCCGAGCACGATGACTGAAGCGCTTCCCAACTTCGAGGGCCTTCTGCGCGAAGCGCTCGCGCCGGTCGAGCCGCCCGAGGATCTGATCGTGCGCCTTGAGAGCACGCTAACCTCGATCACCGAGATGGCCGCCGGAGAGCTCGAGGCGTGGGAGCTCTCGACCATGCGCGATCCCCGCAACTGGGCCCGCCCCGCGGTGGCGCTCGTCGCCGGCGGCGCAGCGGGCACGGCGCTCGTCCTGCTGCGCGCCCGCCGGCGCGGGCGCAGCTCCAACACCGCCCTTTCAGGCGTGCGCGTGCCCGGCTTCGACGGCTCCGCCGCCGAGCGCGCCCTGCGCGACCTCGGGCGCGAGACGCGCAGGCTGCTCGGCGACCGCTGAGCGATGGCTGCGCCACGCGATCCGGAGCTCGTCCGCCGGGCGATCGAGGAAGCAAGGACGCTGTTCGACGACGTGGGGGAGTTCGAGTCGGGCGCGCTCATCCGCAGCGAGCGCGACTCACTCGAAGCTCGCGACAGCGCTGAGGAAGGTGCCGACCGTCCCGAGTGAGGCGAACTCGAGCCGGTAGGGTCCCTGCCCGTCATGGCCACCTGCTACCGGCATCCCTCGCGCGAGACCGGCGTCGCCTGCTCGAACTGCGGGCGGCCCATCTGCCCCGACTGCATGACCACCACCCCGGTCGGCATGCGCTGTCCGGAGTGCTCCAAACAGGGGACCAAGGTGATGCGCATGCGCGACATGGCCAAGGTGCCGCGGGTGACCTACACGCTGATCGCGATCAACGTCGTCGCCTTCCTCACCGAGCAGGGACAGTTCACGCTTTACGGGTCGAGCATCCACGGCCGCGTGGTCGAAGAAGGCTGGCTCAAGCGTACCGACATAGCCACAGGCCACCAGTACTGGCGGCTCGTCTCAAGCGCATTCCTGCACGAGAGCCTCCTGCACATCGGCTTCAACATGTACCTGCTGTACCTGCTGGGCAGGATGCTCGAGCCGGCGATCGGCTCGGTCAGGTTCTTCGCGATCTACTTCACCTCGCTGCTGGCCGGCTCCTTCGGCGTCGTATTCGCCACCGCCTCGGCGAGCCTCGGCGCCTCCGGTGCGATCTTCGGGCTGATGGGAGCGGCGGTCGTCGAGCTTCGCGCGCGCCGCATAAGCGTCATGGAGTCCGGCATCGGCGGGCTCATCGTGATCAACCTGATCTTCAGCTTCACCTTTGCCAACATCTCCGTCGGCGCGCACATCGGGGGCCTCATCGGCGGCGCCGTGGCTGGGCTTGCGATCCGCACCGCCGACAACCACCGCATGCAGGCGCTCGGGCTGATCGCCTGCGTGCTGCTGTCCGCGGCCTGTGTGGCCGGCGCGATCGCGGTGGCCGGCGCCTCTGGCACCGGCATCGCCTGAGCAGCCGCCCAGCCTAGGTGCGCGCCAGCGCCATATCCACGACGAGCGCCTCGGCCGCCGCCGGCGGCGCGGGCACGCGCTCGGGGTGAAGGATGTGCGCGAGCAGCTCGAGGCCGTCGATCAGCCGCGGGCCCGGGCGGGAGAAGTAGGCCGACGCGTTGACCGCCACGATCCGCTCGGCCTGAAGGCCGGCGAGCTCGCCCGCATAGGTGATGGCCTCGGCGTGGGCGCGGTGAGCGTCATAGCCGCAGGGCATCACCACCACGACCTCCGGCCGGGCGGCCCTCAGAGCCTCCCAGGAGACCGTCTGCGAGGGCTCCCCGGGCCGCCCCAGCACATCCTCGCCCCCGGCCATGTCGATCAGCTGGGGCGTCCAGTGGCCGGCCACATACACGGGGTCGAGCCACTCGAGCGCCGCCACCCGCGGCCGCGCCACGGCGGCGAGCGTCCGCACCGCCTGCGCGACGCGCTCGATGCGCGCTTCGGCGTCCATCAACAGCTCGGCGCCCTGCGCGCGGCGGCCGCTCGCCTCGGCCACCGTGCTCACGTCTGAAAGCGTCTGCTCGAGCGTCTTGGGGTCGAGCGCGAGCACCCGTGGCGGCGCCGGCAGCTCGGCTGCCAGCTCGGCGACCTCCTCATATGAGACCGCGCACACCGGGCACAGCGCCTGGGTCACGATCAGCTCGGGTTCGAGCGCTCGCAGTGCCTCGCGGTCGAGCTCGTAGATGGCCCTGCCGTGCAGGGTGCGCTCGCGCACCGCGGCATCGATCTCAGCGGCGCTCAGCCCGGGCGCGAGCACGTCGCGCGTGACCCTCGGGAGCTCCAGCGCCGCAGGCGGGTGGTCGCACTCGTGCGTCACCGCCACCACGTCATCCGCGGCTGACAGCGCGAACAGCAGCTCGGTCGCGTGGGGCACGAGGCTCACGATCCGCATGCAGCAGACTGTACGCGCAACGCGGCCGCGGTAATCTCGGCGGTGGAGATGACAGCGCTCCCCGACGTGGACATCGAGCAGCGCCTCGCCGAGATCGGTGGCTGGCGCAGGGGCGAGGGCTCGTCGATCGTGCGCGAGCTCAAGTTCGCGGACTTCGCGGCCGCGATCGCCTTCGTCAACAGCGTCGCCGAGCTAGCCGAGGCCGCCAACCATCATCCGGACATCCTCGTGCACGGCTACAACATGGTGCGCCTTACGCTGTCCACCCACTCCGAGGGCGGGCTCACGGGCGCCGACTTCAAGCTGGCCGCCCAGATCGACCGCGTTGCCTGATCGCGCGGGAACGCCCCTCCGCGTCCGACCATCACCCTTGCTAGGTTTGACCGGTCGGCACCAGATGAACGACGACGAAGAACTCCCCCGAAGTACCGCCGGCACGGCGTGAACGGCCTGAAGCTCATCGTCGCGGCGGTGCTGGTCGCGATCAATGCGTTCTTCGTCATCGCCGAGTACGCGCTCGTGCGCTCGCGCAGGGCGCGGCTTGAGCTGATGCGCGACGAGGGCGCCCGCGGCTCGGCGCTCGCGCTCGAGCAGCTGGGCAGCATCAACGAGTACATCTCCGCCGTCCAGATCGGCGTCACCATGACCTCGATCGGCATCGGCGCCCTGGCCGAGCCCGCGCTCGCGCACATCCTCAAAGGCGCCTTCGGCAGCGCGCTCAGCCACGGCTTCGCCGTCGCCCTCTCAGCGGTCCTCGCCTTCGTGATCATCGCCTCCACGCAGCTCGTGGCGGGGGAGATGGTGCCCAAGTTCTACGCCATCAACCGCGCCGAGGCCGTGGCCCGGCGCGTCGCCCGCCCGCTGCAGGCGTTCAGCGTGCTGTTCCGTCCGCTGATCGTGGTGCTGACCGCCGTCGCCGATCGCATCCTGCGGCTGCTGGGCGTCGACATGAGCCTCGAGCGGCGCGGCGGGTCCCCCGATGAGCTGAAGCGGCTGATCGCCGAGTCCTACGCGGGCGGCCATATCGACCCGGGCGAGGCCGGCATGCTCAGGGGGGTCTTCCACCTGCACGAACAGGAGGCGCGCCAGGTGATGACGCCGATCCCCGCCGTCGTCACAATCGACATCTCCCAGGACGTGGAGACCGCTCTGCGGCTGTGCGTCTCCAGCGGCCACACCCGCCTCGTGGTCACCGAGGGCGAAGACCGCGATCGCGTGCGCGGGCTCGTGCACGTCTCAGAGCTCGCCCGCCAGCTCATGCAGGAGGGCCCGCACGCCTCGGTGCAGCCGATCGTCCACGACGCCCTGATCGTGCCCGAGACCAAGCCGCTCGACGACCTGCTCGCCGATCTGCAGCGCCAGCGCGCGTCGCTTGCGATCGTGGTCGACGAGTACGGACGCGTCGTCGGCATAGTGACCGTCGAGGACATCATCGAGGAGGTCGTCGGGGAGATCGCCGATGAGACCGACCCGGCCGCCGGCGAGGTCCGCCGGCTGGCCGACGGCGACTGGTTCGTGCGCGGTCACGTCCCCGTCACCGACCTCGCCGACTACGGCCTCGATCTGCCGGTGGACACCGACGCCTACAACTCCGTCGGCGGGTTCGTGTTCGCCGAGCTCGGCCGGCTGCCCCGCCGCGGGGACACCGTCAACGCCGACGGCTACTCGATCCGCGTGGAGTCCGTGCGCGAGAACCGCGTCGAGGCCGTGCGCATCCGCGAACGCCGCCCGGCTCAGCCACCGCCGGGCAGCCCTTAACGACCTCCGGCCCGCGGGGGGAGCGGGCCGGAGATCTCGTTGCACTTGAGGAGGAGGCAGTGTGCGTTGCGACCTTACGTCGCATATACAAGTATCGCGAGGACGATCAATACGGGCTAAAAGTCGCCGAAGTCTTGATAAAGCCTCGAACGGCCCGTGCCGGCGGGCGCAGGCCAGGCGCAGGGGGCGCTCAGCGGGCGCGCAGCGGGCTCAGTAGCTGTGGAAGCCGCGGCCGCTCTTTCGCCCCAGTGCTCCTTCTGAGATCAGCAGCTCGACCCGAGCCGGGATCTCCTCGCCGATCGTCTGCCCGATCGCCTGCGATACGTCAAGCCCCACGAGATCGAGCAGCGCCAGCGGTCCCAGCGGGTGCCCGGCGCCGAGCCTCATGCAGGTGTCCACGTCCGCCGGGTCCATGCCCGTCTCTTCGATCAGGCGCACCGCGCTGAACAGATACGGGAACAGCAGTCGATTGACCACGAACCCGGGCACGTCGGGAACCTCCACAGGCGTCTTCTCGAACGCCTCGCACACCGCCAGCGCGCGGCTGCGGGTGTCCTCGCTCGCCTCGCTTGGAAAGATCAGCTCGACCAGCTTCATCCGCGTCACCGGGTTGAACACGTGCAGGCCGAGAAACCGCTTCGGGCGCCCGCTCTCCTTGGCCAGTCGCTCGACCGACAGCGAGGAGGTGGTGCTCGCGAGGATCGCCTCGGGGCCGAGGATCGCGCCCAGCTCGGCCAGCACCACGGCCTTCACGTCGTGGTCCTCGACCACCGCCTCCACCACGAACGTCGCCTCGGCCAGGGCCTGCGCGTCGGTCACGATCTGCACGTGTGCGGGATCCACCTCCGCCTCGAGCCGGCCGAGGGTCTTCTCCACGGTCGCCCGCGCGCGCTCGCCCGAGTCCGTCGACCGGGCCAGCAGCAGCACCGGGCCGTGGTGGGCCGCGGTCGCCGCCAGGCCGCATGCGATCGCGCCGCTGCCGGCTATCGCGAGATGCTCGTTCACTCGTGCTCTCCTCTCTAGGCGATTGACTGACCAGTCAATCTATGAACTGTGACCGCGATAGAGTAAGGGGTACGGGCAAAAAATCTTAGGAGGACTCCTGAAATGAGGCAACCAGAGGGCCGCGAGGTCGTGATCGTCGAGGCGGTGCGCACCCCCATCGGTCGTGGACACCGCGAGAAGGGCTACTACAAGGACACCCACCCCAACGAGCTGTTGGGCAAGTGCTACACCGAGGTCATCGAGCGCGCGGGCATCGACGCCTCCGAAGTCGAGGACGTGATCGCAGGCTGCGTCTCCCAGTTCGGCGAGCAGGGCCTCAACGTCGCCCGCAACGCCTGGCTTCAGGAGGGACTGCCGATCGAGACCCCCGGCACCACCGTCGACCGCCAGTGCGGATCGGCTCAGCAGGCGGTCAACTTCGCCGCAGGGCTGATCGCCGCCGGCGTCCACGACGCCATGATCGGCTCCGGCGTCGAGCACATGGGCCATCTGCCGTTCGCCGCGGTCATGCAGACCCAGCAGGAGTTCGGCGGAGCGTTCACGCCCGAGCTGATGGCCAAGCACAACATCGTCGGCCAGGGCCTCGGCGCCGAGATGATCGCCGACCAGTGGGAGATCCCGCGCTCGGAGCTCGACGAGCTCGCGGTTCGCTCGCACAGGCTCGCCCACCAGGCGACCCAGGAGGGTCGCTTCGAGAGGGAGATCGTGCCGATGACGGTCAACGGCGACACGTTCGTCTCAGACCAGGGAATCCGCCCCGACACCAACCTCGAGGCGCTGTCGCAGCTGAAGCCGGCCTTCAAGCCGGACGGCAAGATCACCGCCGGCAACGCCTCGCAGATCTCAGACGGCGCGGCCGCCGTGCTGTTGATGGCCGCTGACAAGGCCAAGGCGCTCGGCCTGACCCCCCGCGCCCGCATCGTCGACCAGACGACGGTGGGCTGTGACCCGGTGAAAATGCTCGAGGGGCCGATCCCGGCCACCCGCAAGATCCTCGACCGCAACGGCATGAGCATCGACGACATCGACCTGTTCGAGATAAACGAGGCGTTCGCCCCGGTCGTCGCCGCCTGGCGTCGCGAGCACAACCCGGACATGGATCGCGTCAACGTCAACGGCGGCGCGATGGCGCTCGGGCACCCGCTCGGCTCCACCGGCGCTCGGCTGATCACGACGCTGCTGCACGAGCTCGAGCGCTCGGACAAGGAGATCGGCTTCGTGACCATGTGCTGCGGCGGCGGTCTCGGCACCGGCACGCTGATCCAGCGCGTCTGAGGCTTGGCCCGCGCCGCGGGCGGTCCATCCGCCTGCGGGCGGGCGCCGCGGGCGGGCGCCGCGGGCGCTATCCGCTCGGTCCCCCGCCGGTCCAGTCCACTGCGATCGGCGGGAGGGCCAGCAGCGCCGCCCATGTGGCCGGTTCCGTGACGCCGCTTGCGGCGATGCCGTGGGCGGCCTGGAAGTCCTCGAGGTTGGCGGCGGTCTGGGCGCTGAAGGTCCCGGTGGTTTCCTGCGCGGGGATGGCGCTTGCCAGGTGCTCCTGCATCCACAGCACCTGATCGCCCTTGCTGCCGGTTGACAGTTCCGGGTAGCTCGTGTTGGGCGTGACGCTCGTCAGCGGCGCCAGCGGCGCCGCCAGCGTGCTCCACAGGGCGGCCGGGGTTTCCTGCCAGTCCCAGAAGGACACGCCGGTGGCGCCGTAATCGGCGGCCTCCTCGCGGAAGCGCAGCACTTCTGCGGCGGACACGTGGTCGTAGGTCTGCCCGAGCGGGAACAGCGGGCGCTCGTAGATGCGGTTTGCGATGAACGTGTTCGCATACACGGTGTCGACCGAGGCGCCGATGTCCTTCCAGTACATCTGCGGCGCGTTGTACTGGGCGCCGTCCGGTCCTAGGAACACCGAGTAGGGGAACGAGGGGTGGTAGGAGACGTACGGGAACGAGGCCAGGCCCAGCGGGTAGTTGAGGCCCACCTTGGCGCGCAGGTCGGCTATGTACGTCTGCGCGGCGGCGTAGTGGCCTTCGTACTCGGCCTCGGCGTCGATCACCAGGCAGTCGGCGCCGGCGGCCACCGCTTTTGCGCCGAGTTCGGCCTCGCCCGCCGGGTTCGTGCCGTACACGTACTGCCAGGCGCACACCTTCAGGCCGTTGGCGTGCAGTTCGGCCACCAGCTGCGGGGAGAACTGGCTCCAGTAGTTGCTCGCGCCATCGGAGCTCTTGATGAACAGCGTGCTGACCTGCGCGGCATGGGCCTGGGCGATGATCGAGGCCGTATTCCCGCCGTCGGAGTCGCTCACGTACCAGATCCACATGCCCTGGCCGGAGAAGGCGGTGCCTCCGGCGGCGCCGGCGTTGAACGGGGGATTCGGCAGCAGGGGCGGGTGCAGAGCGTGCTTGAAGACATAGATGGGCCCGTAGGAGCTCGTGTAGCGGCCGTGCCCGAGCAGCACCATGATGTGCCCGGAGTGCGCGCTGGCCGGCACCGTCGCGATCAGGCCGGCGGCGGCCGGATGCAGGTGCGATGCCGGCGATGAGCTGGTGATGCGGGCGCCGGGGGCTCGCGGGAAGGCCACCATCATCCCCGACTTCAGGCCCCTGCCCTTGACCAAGAGCGTTCCGCGCGTAGACACCTGGCGCGGGTTGCCGCTGCATTTGGAGGCGGGCACGCAGCTCACGCTCGCGATGCGCACCGATGTCACGTGCAGGCTCGAGCTGCCGCTCGCGGCGCCCGAGGGTGAGGTTCCGCCGCTCGCGCCGGCCGCCGCCGGGGCGGGATCGGCGCCGGAGGCGCACAGCAGCAACCCCACGACTGCGGCCGTGAGGAACCTCGATCGCTTATGGGCGCCTGTACTCGCCAAGAGAAACTCCCTTCGCCACCGAATCCTGCCCGATCGCAGGTGCTTGTGGGGCGGTCGCCGGCGCGGGGCCGACCATCCGACCTTAGTGGCTATGCACGCTCAAACCGAACGCCGATATGGAAGTTGCGCCCGCCGACCGCCCGCCGATCGTCTCTCAGCCCCAGCGAAAGCCCTCCGAGGAGGGCGCGGGCGCGAGCGGGCTGGTGGGCAGGTCCGGCGGTGTCCGCGGCAGGTTGAAGCCGGTGGGCGCGACGTCGTTGGGAGCATCGCCATGGAACAGCGAGGCGAGGTACTGGATCTGGCCGCGACCCACGCCCAGCTCGAACTGGCCGCCGCCGTAGGCGCCGATCCCATGCGCTGAGCAGTAGTCGTAGGCGTCCAGCAGGCTCTGCACGCCGCCGAGCCGGGAGGGCTTGATGTTGACCATCCGCGGCGGGTAGGGCAGCGCCTCGATGTCCGCGATCGAGTGGATCGGCGCATCCCAGGAGAAGCGCTCGCGGTACGGGGCCAGGAGCGCGTCGGTCTCGCTGCTCAGCGCGGGGTCCTCGATCCAGGCATCGGGGAACGCCTCCACCACGCGCCTGTACAGGACGGGGTCGGCGGGCTGATCGACGATCGAGCCGACGTACAGGCCCTTGAAGTCGACCGAATCGACGGCCCCGGTGCTCACAAGCGCAGCGATCAGGGGCTCATCCCAGGAGCTCGTCGGGTCGAGCTTGAAGCGCAGCGCCGGGTACAGGTCAAGCCGTTTGCGCACCGGGTCAAGCGACGGGGGCTCGCCCAGGCGCAGCGAGACGACGAAGCGCACCGGCTGGGGATCGCGCTTGAGCGCCGCGTGCAGCGTGGTGTGCGCCTGTCGCAGCGCGAGGTCGAGGGCGGCCGACTCATATGCCCACGTGCGATACAGCTGCGATACCTCGCGCTGGGGCGGCTCCTCGAACAGCGACAGCCCCCCGAGGTGCTCTGAGAAGGAGCCGAGCGTGAAGCGGCCCTCGAGCGCAAGCCGCGGTCCCGCCGCCTGCAGGATGTCGTGGTCGACGGCGTCGTAGGTGACATCCTCGCCGACGCCCTCCTGGCCGCCCCCGCGCAGGTGGATGACGGTGCTCTTGCGCTCGAACTCGCTGGACACCGTCGCCGTGAGCGGCTCGAGCGCGTAATCGTCTATCTGCACGGGCAGCCCCGCGACGAGCTCCCAGGTGCTCACGCCGAGGCCTCGCCTTCAAGGCGGGCGACAAGCTCGTCGAGCCGCAGCTCCTCAAGGGCATCGCCGACCGCCGCCAGCTCGCCGGCGCACAGCTCGATCAGCGCCTTGCCCTCCTTGACCAGCTCGAGCGTCTCGTTCAGCGACGCCTCGCCGGAGTCCAGGCGGCGGATGATCTCCTCGACCCGCGCCGCCGCCGCCTCGTAGGTCTGGGCCGGCCCGCTCACCTCGCCGCCGCTCACGCCGGCGGATCCTCGTCGTGGAGGATCCTCGCCGGCACGGTGCCCTCGGCGAAGCGCAGTCCCACCTCGTCCGCCGCGCGCGCCTGCGCGGCGCTCGAAAGCGGCTCCCCGGCCGGTGACTGGACCAGCACATACCCGCGCTCCAGCGTGCGCTGAGGGTCGTGGCCGGCGAGCGCCAGCGCCAGTCCCTCGAGCTCCTGCGGCCTTCGCCGGCGGCAGTCGATCAGCGCCGAGTCGGCCTTCCGTTTGAGCACGAGCGCGCGCTTGCCGGTGAGGCTCCGCTCGGACTCGATCCGCCTGCGCCCCGACGCGCGGATCTCGCGCAGGTGCTGGTGAAGGCGCGTGCGCTGGCGCTCGACATGCGCCGCCGGCGCGCGCGAGAGCGTCGCCAGCAGGCGGGCGCGCGACAGCACGGCCTGGCGGCCGTGGTCACGCAGGCGGGCCGCGGCGGCGGCCTGCCCGATGCGCGCGCGCTTGCAGTCGACGCCCACGGCCGCCTCGGCGGCGTGGGTCGGCGTCGAGCAGCTGACCGCGGCGACGTCGTCGAGCAGGGTGCGGTCGGTGTGGTGGCCGACCGAGGCGATCACCGGCACTCCCAGCAGCGCCACCGTGCGGCACAGCGTCTCGTCGCAGAAGCACAGCAGGTCGGCCAGCGAGCCGCCGCCGCGGGCCACGATCACCACCTCGGCCTGCCCCACGGCCAACAGGTCGGACAGCGCCCTTGAGATCGCGGGCGCCGCGTGGCGGTCCTGCACCGGGGCGAAGCCCCAGATCAGGCGCCCGGCCCAGCCCCTCCTGCCGAGCGCAGCGCGCACATCGTCGCGGGCCTTCCCGCCCTCGCCCGTGATCACCCCGATGGTGCGCGGGAGCAGGGGCATGGCAAGGCGCTTCTGCAGCTCCAGCAGCCCCTCGCCGTCGAGCTGCTTGCGCAGGCGGTCGATGCGGGCCAAGAGGTCTCCCTCGCCGGCGACGCGCAGGTCGCTCACCGCGAAGGAGAAGCCCGGTGAGGACGTGGCGCTCCCCGGGTAGTAGTCGCAGCCGCCGGCCACCACGATCTGCATGCCCTCCGCGGGCGGGCCGCCGGCGCGGGCGCTGATCGCCTCCCAGTCCTTCAGCCAGGCGGCGCAGGGGATCGCCCCGCCTGCGTCGCGCAGCTCGAAGTACACGCGCGCACGCGACGGTCGCAGGTTCACGAGCTCGCCCACCAGCTGCACGCGCGCAAGCGAGCGTAGCTTCCCGCGCAGGGCGGCCGCATACTCTCCCACGGGGAAGGGCCCGGCCAGCGCACTGCCGGGGATGCCCGCGCGGGCGCCTGCGGCCGGGGACGGCGGTGTGGACATCCAGCCCAGCATAGGCGCTGGCATCGACGGCGATGCGGCGCAGCCGACCTCGGGCAATACTGCTGAGGCCATGGCCAATCGCAACAAGGGCGCCCGCGCCCGCTCACGCAAGCGCCGCCCCTCAAAGACCGGCGCCCGGCAGGGCGAAGGCGCCAGGCAGAGCCCCTCCACGCAGACGCCGCCGCGCGGTGAGCGCGCGCGCGCCCGTGGCCGCTCATCGCCTCCGCGCGCCGGCAGCCTGCTCACGGACCGGCTGGCGGTGGGGGAGCGCCCGCGCGCGCCCTGGCATCCGCTGCCCCTGTCCGAGCTCCTCATCCTGATCGGCGCGATCGGCGCCGTGGTCGGGCTGCTGAGGCGGGAATCCGGCCTCACGCTCATGCTCGTGGGGCTTGGAGCCGTGCTGATCGGCACCGTCGAGGTCACGCTGCGCGAGCACCTCTCGGGCTATCGCTCGCAGACGGTCATCCTCACGCTGCTGCCGGTGATCGCCCTGTACACGGTCGTCGAGCTGATCGTGCGGCCGCCGGCCGCGGTCAGCCTCGTGCTGCTCGTGCTCGCCGCCGTGATCGCCCTCGTCCTGTTCAAACGGCTGCGCGCGCGCTTCCTCCAGGCACGCCGCGAGCGGACGTTCGCCGCCAAACGATGACGCGCCTCAGTCGCCGCCGATATCGGAGGCGTCGAGCGACGGCAGCGCGGGCAGCGGGTGCTCGCCCGGCTCGCCCAGCTCGCCCCGCGTCTCACCGCTGACGCCGAGCCGCTCGAGGCGCGCGATCTCGCGCTCGCCTTCAACGCGCGCCGGGTGCTCGGGCGGGAGCCCGGCGATCAGCGTGGCGATGCGATTGCGCAGCTGAAGCGCGAAGTGGGGGGTCGAGGCGCCCATCAGCCGGCGCACATCCTCGACGGTCACGTCGTTGGCATCCTGCTTGCGAAGCAGGCGGTCGGGATCCTCGGCTTGGCTCAATTTGGCGTGTGTGAGGCTGTGGTCATTCTGTGGTCGGGGCGGAAGATTCTTCTTCTGCGGCGAGGTGGCGAGGCGTGATCTCGAGCATGGAGTCGATTTCCGCCTGGGTTCTGAGCGATATCGCTCGTTCATCGCCGATCAGCCAGCCGTGATTGTACGTGCCGTGGACCGGCTGGTACTGGGGCGCTGAGCCGTAGGCGGGCTGGATGTCCGAGAGATACTGGGCCAGCGCCGACGGCACCCCTGTCGGGCCTTCGAGCAACAGCAGCGGCGCGTAGTCGCCGCTGGCGGACAACAGGGCGCTGGCCGGCGCGTCGAATGGGCGCCCCGCGTTCGCGAACGTGAGGCCGTGCCCGGGTTCTTTGACCCCCCAACCGAACGTGCCGTCGGTGAAGCGCGCCACCGCGTTGGCGTTTTCGACAGGATCCGCGACCGCCGCGGGCGTCGCGCCGCCGCTGATCGGTGTCACATGACCGAAGCTCGCGAGCTCCGCCAGCGCGCGCGACCCCGCGCCCGCGGGGTCGATGACGTAGATCGCCGGGCGGTGAAGGCCGCTCAGAGCGTCGGCCGTGGCGGCCGACACGCCGCCCGCTCCCACCATCAGGATCGGAGCACCCGACTCGGCCGACAGGCCTGCCGCGGGCATCTGAAGCGCCGGCGGCGCATCGGCGGGGACCACGATCACGGGTCCGTGAGCGCCGCCCCGCGCCAGGGCGCTGAGCCGCTCGACGGCCGCGGCCGCACTCGCGGGGTCGCTCGCGGCCGGCAGGTCGCGGGTGCGCAAGGCTTCCGGCACGGCGGCCTGCGTCCCGATGCGGATGACCTGGGCGCCTCCCAGGGCCGGCGCGCCACGCGGGTCCAGTGCGCGCAACGCGTCGAGGCTCGCGGTCGGCAGCTTGTCTCCTTCGCTGTAGAGCAGCGGCGCGCCCAGCGGCGCGCTCGCGAGCACCGACGCCGCCAGCGACGCCGCCCAGTCGTGTTTGTCGACCAGCACCACCGCCTGCGGCCGGGTGGCGGTCGTGAGGCCCGGGTAAACGGCCCGAGCCACGGCCGCGGCGTCGCTCACCGGACCGGCGCCGCCCAGACGGGTCGTGTTGGCCGTCGCCACGCCGACCGCGCTCGCGGTGCCGGCCGGGGGGATCGTTCCCTCGGGCCCGGTCTCCCGTGGGGCGGACTTGCCGCAGCCCGTAAGCGCCGCGGCCAGCACGAGCAGCACGAGCAGCACAAGCCCGGCCGCGAGCGGCCGATGCAGGGGGACGGCGCGCATCGGCTCGGACACTAGCGGGCGCGCCAGAGGGGACCGTCCGGCGGCTCCTCGCCGACGGTGTGCGCCGCGGCCAGCGGCGTCCGGGCGCCCAGCTCGGCGCGCGGGCGTGACCGGCGCGCCGTGGGCCGTGCACTCCTGCAAGCGTCCTTGCAGTCTGCTAGCGTCCCGCCGAACGCCGAGTCCCTGATCAGATGTCAGGGAACGGGGGACCCAATTTGTCGGGGCGAATCCCACGGTAGAGCCGTGGGAAGCGCAGACTCTTTCAGCGCTAGCCCGTCAGCTAACCCCGCAGGCCGAGGAAAGAGGTCGTATTGCAGGTCCGGACCCGCAGGGTGTTTTTCTGCAGCCTGACGTTGCTGGCCATGTCGGCCACCCCTGCCCTGGCGGTCTCTACCGGCGGCGTCGTCGCAGGCGGCAGCGCGGCCAGCCCGGGCCCGGCCGCGAAAGCCCCGGCCGCCCCGGCCGCCCCGGCCAAGCCGGCTCACACGGCGCCGATCACGGCTCGCACCCCCAACATCGCCTACAAGGGGCCGGTCTATGAGAAGAGCGTGACCGGTCAGATCGTCCCCTATCAGCCACCCCCGCCGGCGGGCGCGGTGGGCGGCGAAACCGGAGGCAGCCCCGTGGGCATGGTCGCCGACACGAAGCCCGAGCTGCTCGTCCCGGGGTCGACCGCGCGCTATGTGGACGGCCTCGCCGCCGCGCCGATGGCGGCGCCTGCGGCCGTGCAGGAGATCATCTGGGCAGGCGATCAGATCATCGGCCTTCCCTACATCTACGGCGGCGGCCACGGATCGTTTGAATCGCCGGGCTATGACTGCTCCGGGACCGTCTCCTTCGCCTTACACGGGGCCAGCCTGCTCGCCGCGCCCGAGGACTCCTCTGAATTCATGGCCTGGGGCTCGCACGGGGTCGGCCGCTGGGTCACGATCTTCTCAAACCCCGGTCACGCCTACATGACGGTGGCGGGCCTGCGGCTGGACACGAGCGCAGCCGACGACCCCTCAAACCAGCAGGGGCCGCGCTGGCGCCCGCTGCGCCCCGCCAACGCGGGCTTCACCGTACGTCACCCGCTCGGGCTCTGACAGCCCTCGGCCGCGCCCCCGGCGTCGCGTCCGCGGCGGGCGCGTGCCTGCTGGCGGCCCCGGGTCGGCTACGCTTGAGGCTGCTGGCCGATCTCCGATCGGTGTCCTGAAGAAAAGCAATAGGAGGATCAGATGGCCGGCTTGACCGGGCGCATGTCAACTGTCGTGAAGGCGAAGGTCTCGAAACTGCTGGATCGCGCCGAAGACCCAGCCGAGACGCTGGACTACAGCTACCAGAAGCAGGTGGAACAGCTTCAGAACGTCAAGAAGGGCATCGCCGACGTGGTGACCGCCAAGAAGCGGCTGCAGATGCAGGAGTCCTCGCTGCAGCAGAGCGTGGTCAAGCTCGACACGCAGGCCCGCCAGGCCGTCTCAGCCGGCCAGGAGGACCTGGCCAGGACCGCCCTGGAACGCAAGAACGTCGCCCAGACCGAGCTGCAGGGGCTCGACACGCAGGTCACAGAACTCGAACAGCAGCAGGAGAAGCTGACCGACTCCGAGCAGAAACTGCGCGCCAAGATCGAGGCCTTCCGCACCAAGAAGGAGGTCATCAAGGCGCAGTACTCGGCCGCCGAGGCCCAGGTCCGGATCTCCGAGGCCGCCACCGGGGTCGGCGAGCAGATGGCCGACGTCGGGCTGGCGATGCAGCGGGCGGTCGACAAGACCGAAAACATGAAAGCTCGCGCCGACGCCGTGTCCGAGCTCGAAGCCGCCGGAACCTTCGACGACATCACCGCCCTCGGATCGGGCGAAGACGACATCGATCGCCAGCTCAAGCAGCTGTCGAATCAGCCGGCCGTCGATGACGAGCTGGCCAAGATGAAGGGCGAAGTCGGCATGGGGGATTCCGCCGCCGCGCAGATCCCCGCGCAGAGCCAGGCGCCGGGCGCCGGTGCCGGCGCGCCCGATGATGCCCAGCAGGCGTCCTCCGGGGACGGCCAGACATGATCGTGCGCATCTCCGGCGAGGACCAGTACGAGCTCCCGGACAGTGACTCAGGGCCCCTGAACGAGCTGGAGAAGGGGGTCGCGGCCCTCGTCGAAGGCGGCCAGGAGGACGGTTTCACCGACGCCTACCGCGAGCTGCTCGACTTCGTCCGCGAGCACGGCACGCGCGTCGGCGATGACGACCTGGCGACCTCAGAGGTCATCCTGCCGCCCTCGGATCTCACATTCGAGGAAGCCGGCCGCGAATTCACCGGCGAGGGCCTGATCCCCGACTGACCCGTCGCTGCTGCAGTCTGGCGGGTGGGGTACGCCCGTCGCTCGACCGGCGGGGGGTGGTGTATCGGGCTCGGGTGGGTGGGCCCGGATGGCCGTCCGCTATGCAGGCCCGCGCTGTGTGTCCACTCGTTTTCGGGCGCCGGTATAACCATGGTTATACGGCGCGCGCATTCTTGCGAACACAACGCCGGCCCGCCTGGTGGCAGTGTGGTTCAACGGGGCCCGCCGTGGTTCAGCGCGGCCCGCCGTGGTTCAACCGGGGCCGCCGTGGTTCAACCGGGCCGCGGTGGTTCAACCGGGCCGCCGTGGTTCAACCGGGCCGCCGTGGTTCAACCGGGCCGGCGTGGTTCAAC
>Ga0302326_10013865_pt1 | contig 17076 bp, 18 predicted proteins | sample Palsa_T0_3_FD_202264 | JGI IMG/M metagenome (GOLD analysis project Ga0302326, IMG submission 202264) | Peat permafrost microbial communities from Stordalen Mire near Abisko, Sweden - Palsa_T0_3 | ecosystem: Environmental > Terrestrial > Soil > Palsa > Peat permafrost | place: Sweden: Abisko...
CCGTCACGCCCGCTCCTCCGACCGTCACGCGCCTTCCTCCGCGCGTCGAAATCGTCACGATCTCACTCCACCAAACGCCCCCTCGTCAGCAGACGGGCTGTCCGAGATGAAGACGTCGGAGCGCCAGGTGTTCCGAATCCCGTCAGACATTCGACCGTCTCGACAGAGTTAAGAACTAGGAGGGGTCGATTCCGAAAATAAGTCGCGGAATCTCCGCGACCGGCGGGAATACGTCTTCGAGCCACGCAACTCCTTCCACTTACCGCGATTTGGATGGTCCAAATCTCGGCTCCTCGCCCCTTCGTATTAACAGGGCACGTCAACGTTCAACGTCAACAAGGTAGGTCCATCGTGAAAAGCACCAACTCCATCATCATCGTTCTCGCTCTCTCCGACTCCATTTCCGTGCTCGTCGAGCGCGCCACCAGCGTCCATGACGCGATGGCGACCAACGCCGCGACGTTCCCCACCCCGCCGCTCACCATGACTCAGTTCTCGGCGGACATCGCGGCGCTCGTTACCTCGCAGACGGCCGCCAAGACGCGCGCCGCCGGCGCGGTCGCGACGCGCGACGAGAAGCAGCAGGTGGTCGTCGCCGACCTCCACCAGCTGAAGGCGTACGTTCAGCAGATCGCGAGCGCGACTCCCGCGCACGCCGACGTCATCGCGCAGGCGGCCGCGATGACGCTTCGCAAGCCCGGCGCTCAGGCCAAGAGCGATCTGGCCGTGAAACAGAAGGTGTCGGGGTCGGTCCAGGTCATCGCCAAGGTGCAGAAGGGCGACCGGTCGCACGAGTGGCAGTACAGCCTCGACGGCAAGACGTGGACGAACGCCACGCCGAGCCTTCAGGGCAAGACGACCATCACCGGCCTGCAAACCGGTGTGATGACGTACTTCAGACAGCGGGCGATTACGAAGACCGGACCCGGTGATTGGAGTCAGGCGATCTCGGCGCTGGTGGCCTAGCCCTGAGTCCCGCCAACACTCGCTACCCCCTCGTATCTGGAGGGGGTAGCGCGGCGGGCCCACGTGGCGTGGGTGCACCGCCCCTATTCTCATGGCTGTGGCTCGCGCGCCCGCCGGACCAGTCCGGGTCTGCGCATGCTAAAAGGCGGCCGATGAAAGTCGCGTGGGTCTTCCCCGGGCAGGGCGCGCAGTCAGTAGGGATGGGCGCGGAGATCTTCAGCGCATCCGACGCCGCCCGCGACGTCCTCGCCCGAGCCGACGCCGCCTTAGGCGAGCCGCTGTCGCGGCTCATCGCCGAAGGGCCCGAAGAGACGCTCACCCTCACCGCGAACACCCAACCCGCGATCGTCACTGTGAGCTGCGCCATCCTCGCGGCTCTGCGCGAGAAGGTCCCGAGTCTCGAGACGCCGGCGTTCGCCGCCGGGCACTCCCTCGGCGAGTACTCCGCGCTCGTCGCCGCGGGTGCCCTGACCCTCGAGGACGCCGTTCGCATCGTCCGGATGCGCGGCCGCGCGATGCAGGACGCCGTTCCACCGGGGCAAGGCGCGATGAGCGCCGTCATGGGGCTCGATCCCGAGCAGGTCGAGCGCGTGTGCAAGCGCGCCGCCGAGGAGACGTCGGCCGTCGTCTCACCGGCGAACTTCAACGCCCCCGGCCAGGTCGTCATCGCGGGGGACGCCGTCGCGGTCGCGCGCGCCGGTGAGCTCGTCTCGGCGGAGAAGGGCAAGGCCATCGCCCTCAAGGTGAGCGCCCCCTTCCATTGCTCGCTGATGGCCCCCGCCGCACGCATCGTCGCGGCCGAGCTCGAGCGCGTCGCCATAGGCCCCCTCGCCTTCCCTGTCGTCGCCAACGTCGACGCCCACCCCAACACCGACGCCTCGCGGGTGAAGGACCTCCTCGTCCGTCAGGTCGACAGTCCCGTCCGCTGGGAGGCGTCCGTGAAGCTCATGGCGAGCGCTGGCGTGACCCACATCCTCGAAATCGGCCCAGGAAAGGTCCTCGCCGGCCTCATCCGCCGTATTTCCAAGGGATCTCCCAACGAGCTGAAAGTCCTCAGCATCAACGACGCGGGTTCCCTCGCCGAAGCCGCCGCGTTCCTCGATGCCTGATGCGTAAATCCGGTCCCTTGCGACCCCCGCTTTTCCCCTGTAGAAGAAGCGCGCCTTCATCCTGATGTTTCGAATCGACGGAAAAATAGCCCTCGTCACGGGCGGCTCGCGCGGCATCGGCCGGGCGTGCGCCGAAGCGCTCGCCGAGCAGGGGGCGACCGTCATCGTCAACTACCTGAAGGGCGAAGCGGCGGGCCGCGAGGTCGCCGAGGGCATCGTCAAGGCGGGTGGGAAGGCTGAAATCGCGGGTTTCGACGTCGCCGACACCGCCGCCACCGAGGCCGCCATCGACGGCCTCATCAAGAAGCACGGCAAGCTCGACATCCTCGTCGCCAACGCGGGTATCGCGATCGACGGGCTCCTTCTCCGCCTCAAGGACGACGAGCTCCAAAGGCTCTTCGACACCAACGTCCGGGGCGCCCTCACCTGCGCCCGCGTCGCCATGAAGAGCATGATGCGCAGCAAGGCGGGCCGCGTCATTTTCATGTCCTCCGTCATCGGCGAGATGGGCAACGTGGGGCAGACTGCCTACGCTGTGACGAAAGCCGCCCTCCTCGGCGCCACCAAGTCGATCGCCCGCGAGTACGCCTCGCGCAACGTCACCGTCAACGCCATCGCCCCTGGGTTCATCGACACCGAAATGACGGCCGCCATGAACGAAGAAGCTCGCGGCATGGTCGTCAAAATGATTCCGCTCGCCCGCACGGGCACCGCGCGTGAAGTCGCCGCGGCGTGCGTGTTTCTCGCGAGCAACGAAGCAGCTTATGTGACTGGACAAGTCCTCCGTGTGAACGGGGGGATGTACGTTTGAACATCGCGTGCGCATTCGGCGCACACGATTTTTCGTCGGCGTAGGCGCGCTAGCGCCTGCGCAGAGTTTCTGATACGAGGCACGCATGGCTCAGGACATCGCCAGCGAAGTCAAGCGCATCATCAAAGAGCAGCTCGACGTCGATGAGAAAGACATCAAACCCGAGAGTACGTTCATCGACGACCTCGGTGCGGACTCCCTAGGACTCGTCGAGCTCGTGCTCGCGTTCGAGGAGGCCTTCGAGATCGACATTCCGGACGAGGACACGGAGAAGATCCGCACCGTCCAGGACGCCGTCGACTACATCGAGAAGAACGCGAAGAAGAAGTAGTCCATCGCGGCTAGAGCCGCGTAGCCAGGATCATCACGTGGAGCGCGTCGTCATCACCGGGATCGGGCTCGTCACGCCGCTCGCGGTGGGGACACGTGAGACGTGGTCCGCCTTGCTCACGGGCAAGAGCGGCATCGCCCTCATCACGCTCTTCGACACCACGCCGTTTCGCGTCCGCATCGCGGGCGAGGTGAAAAACTGGGATCCGCTCGCCTTCATCGAGAAGAAGAAGCTGAAGGAGATCGACCGCTTCATCGAGTTCGCCATGGCAGCGGCCAAGATGGCCGTGGCGGACTCGGGCCTCGTGCTCGAAGGCGAAGAGCGCAACGAAGCCGGTTGCTTCATCGGCTCGGGCATCGGCGGTCTGCGAACGCTCGAGAAGTCCAAGCAGGTTCAGCTCGAGAAGGGCCCCTCTCGCATGAGCCCGTATTCGATTCCCGCACTCATCGCGAACATGGCGGCGGGGCAGGTCTCGATGCAGTACGGCCTGCGCGGTCCGTCGTATGCGAACGTCAGCGCCTGCTCGAGCGGCGCGCACGCCCTCGGCGAGGCGAGCGAGTGGATCAAGCGCGGCAAGTGCCAGGTCATGGTCGCGGGCGGCGCCGAGGCTACGGTCACGCCCGTCGGCATTGGCAGCTTCGAGGCGATGATGGCGCTCAGCAAGCGCAACGACGCCCCCGAGAAAGCGTCTCGACCCTGGGACAAGGACCGGGACGGCTTCGTCGCGGGCGAGGGCTCGGGCGTGCTGGTGCTCGAGTCGCTCACGCGCGCGAAGAAGCGCGGGGCGAAGATCTACGCCGAGCTCACGGGCTACGGGGCCTCGAGCGACGCTCACCACCTGACGCAGCCCGCTCCGAACGGCGAGGGCGCGCAGCGCTCGATGCGCATGGCGCTCAAGGACGCCGGCATCTCGCCCGACCAGGTCGATTACGTGAACGCCCACGGCACGTCCACGGGTCCGGGCGACGTCGAGGAGTCGCGCGCCATCGAAGCCGTCTTCGGTGACCACGCCACCTCGAAGAAGCTCTGGATCAGCTCGACGAAGTCGATGACGGGCCACTTGCTCGGAGCCGCCGGCGCGCTCGAAACCGCGATCTGTGCGCTCGCGATCGCGGAGGGGCGCGTACCGCCGACCATCAACCTCGACAACCCCGACCCCCAGTGCGGGCTTGACTACGTCGCCCACACGGCGAGAGAGCGACGCCTCAACCACGTCGTCACGAACTCCTTCGGATTCGGCGGCACCAATTGCAGCTTGGTGCTCTCGCGTTATGACGGATGAAGTGTCCGTTTTGTGCACACGTCGAGAGCAAGGTCATCGACTCTCGGCTCGCCGCATCGGGTGACGTCACCCGGCGAAGGCGGGAGTGCGAGAAGTGCGCTCGCCGGTTCACGACGTACGAGCGCGTCGAGGACGTGCTGCCGCTCATCATCAAGAAGGACATGAGACGCGAGCCGTTCGACCGCCAGAAGCTCCTCGGCGGCATCCGCAAGGCCTGCGACAAGCGCGCCATCGCCCACGACCGGCTCGAGCAGCTCGTCGATTCGATCGAGCACGAGCTCGTCGAGTCGGGGGACCGGGAGGTCTCGGCCGACAAGCTTGGCGAGCTCGTCATGCTGCGGCTGCGGGAGCTCGACGAGGTCGCATACGTGCGCTTCGCGAGCGTCTACCGCTCGTTTCGCGACATCGCCGAGTTCCAGAAGGAGCTCGACCGTATCGCCGCTGAAGCTCGGGCGCGGAGCGACCCTCCCAAACCATCATGACGGACGCCCGCCGCGACGACGAGCGATGGATGGCGCGAGCGCTCGAGATCGGGCGCGGCGGGAGGCCCTCGCCCAACCCCCACGTGGGCGCAGTGGTCGTGTTGGATGGCGTCGTTGTAGGCGAAGGTTTCCACGAGCGTGCGGGCGCCGATCACGGCGAGGTCGTCGCGATCACGAACGCCAAGGGCAAGACCAAGGGGGCCACGCTCTACGTGACGCTCGAGCCGTGCAACCACGTCGGGCGGACGCCGCCTTGCACCGAGGCCATCATCAAGGCGGGCATCGTGCGCGTCGTCGTCGGTTGCGACGATCCCAATCCGCACGTCGAGGGCGGAGGGAACGCGCGGTTGCGCACGGCGGGCATCGAGGTGCTCTCGGGCGTTCGGAAGGACGAGGCCGAAGCCCTCATCGTGCCGTGGAAGAAGTTCGTCCTGCGCGAGCTGCCGCATGTCTCCGTCAAGCTCGGCCTCTCGCTCGACGGGCGCATCGCGACGCGCACCGGCGCCTCGCGGTGGGTGACGGGGCCCGACGCGCGCGCCCGCGTCCACGCGCTCCGTGCAGCCGCTGATGCGGTGGCGGTGGGCATCGGCACGGTGCTGTCGGACAATCCGCGCCTCACGGTCCGCGACGCGGCCGGGCAGAGCCCCATTCGCGTCGTGTTCGACACCAAGCTTCGCACGCCGCTCCACATGCGCCTCGTGCAGACGGCCGCCGAGACGCCGACGATCATCCTCGCGAGCACCGATGCGCCCTTCGACGCGGAGGAAGCGCTCGCGTCGCACGGGGTCGAGGTGATGCGCACGCCCGTGAGCGCGGAGGGCCGCATCGACGTCGCCTCGGCGATGAGCGCGTTGGCGCAGCGCGGCGTCGTGAGTCTCATGGTCGAGGGAGGAGCCGAGCTCGTCGGGAGCTTCCTCGCGACCAAGCTCGCGGACGAGCTGCACGCGTTCATCGCGCCGATTCTCCTCGGCCCACGAGGCCGTCCAGGAGCCGTCGATTGGGCAGGCCCCGACATCCCCGCGAAGGCCCCCCACATCGACAAGCCCACCTGGGAGCTCTGCGGTGACGACGCCCACGTTTTCGGGCGTCTCGTGTATCCCGAAGATTGAGCCTCCCGAATCAGGTGTTAGGATAGAGGCGTGATTCGCACGATTCTGCACTATCCCGACGAGCGCCTTCGCGAGAAGGGCAAGCGCATCGACGCCGTCACCGATGAGGTGAAGCGGCTCGTCGACGACATGGCCGAGACGATGTACGCCGCTCCGGGCGTGGGCCTCGCGGCGACGCAAATCGGCGAGCCCCTGCAGCTCTTCGTCATCGACACGGCCGACGACGGGCAGCCGAGTGACTTCCGCGTGTTCATCAACCCCGAGATCCTCGAGCGCGAGGGCACGCTCACGTGGAGCGAGGGATGCCTGAGCTTTCCTGGTGTGAACGAGGAGATCGAGCGCGCCGGCAAAGTGCGCGTGCGGGCGCAGGGGCGTGACGGCAAGCCGTTCGAGCTCGAGGCAGAGGGCCTCCTCGCGGTCGCCATCCAGCACGAGTACGACCACCTGCAGGGCGTCCTCATGATCGACCACATGGGTCCACTCAAGAAGCGCATGACCCACCGCAAGATGCTCAAGCGTGCCGACGAGAGCGCCTCTGCCGATACCTGACGAATCTTTCTATGGGCGCACCGGACAAGACGTGTTCGCGGCGACGGCTGCGACCGTCGGGCCGTGGGACCCAAAGCTCCAGCACGGGGGTCCCGTCGCGGCGCTTCTCGGAACGCGCATCGAGCTCGCGGCCGCGAGGAGTGACATGCGCGTGTCGCAGTTCGCGCTCGAGTTTCTCGGGCCCGCTCCAGTCGCGCCGATGCAGGTGTCGACGTCGCTCGTACGTCCCGGCAAGAAGATCGCGCTTTGGTCAGGGAGCGCCTCGATAGAGGGTCGTCCATGCGTTCACGCGTCGGCGTGGCTTCTCCACTTCGAGAAGGCGAAGAACGCCGCCTCGCACGAGAACGACCCGCCTCCACCCTTGCCCGAGACGGCCACGTCGACGTACTTCGAGAGCGTGCCGCGGTTCGGCTACGGCGACGCCCTCGAGTGGCGCTTCGCCGAGGGCAGCTTCGTGGAGATGGGCCCGGCGGCCGTGTGGTCGCGATTGCGCGTCGCCATCGTGTCGGGCGAGGATGTCTCACCGCTCGCGCGCGTGCTCGCGATGGTCGACTCGGCGAACGGGATCAGCGCGGAGCTCGACGTGCGGAGCTATCTCTTCGTGCCGGTCAACCTCACCGTGACACTCGCACGCTATCCGATTGGTGAATGGGTCGGCATGCGCGCGGTGACCTCGCTGGTGGAGGACGGCATCGGAGTCACGCGCGCACGCTTGTTCGACGAGCGCGGCTCGATCGGCTGGGCGCTTCAGAGCTTGTACGTGGACAAGCGCTAAAACTTGCTCGAGAAGATGTTGGGCCACCCCAGGCAGAGCCGGAGACCTAGCGGGTCTTCTTGAACAAGTTCGTGTCAACGCGGACGCCGCGCGTCGCGAACTCGTTGACCACACGGGGGACCACCCCGGTGGCGACGTGGCTCTCGGTGCCGCCGTCGGACGCGAGGAAGATGTCACGCGACACGATCCCCTTCGGGTCGGCGCCGGCGAGCTCGGACACGCGCACCACGCGGTGGCGGCCGTCGGGCAGCATGTGGATCTCGACGGCGATGTCGAAGGCTTCACCGAGGAGCTCACGAGCGGCGTCGCTGCCGAGGCCCGGACGCGCGAGGAGGAGCTGCCCGCTGAGACGTGACAGCGCCTGACGGAGCGACGGCGCGCAGACGCCAGCGAGGATGCCCTCCGAACCTTCGCCGATGGCCTCGAGCACCGCGGCCACGAGCGGGCCGGTCATGCGCCCGACGACGAGGCGCTCGGGGCGCATGCGTGCGGCGGCCTGGATCTGCGCCTCTGCGCTGATCCCAGCCGAGGCGACGAGGCGCACGACTTGACCGTGGGCGATGCCGAACTCTTCTTCGTCCTGGAGCACCGCGATGCGATCGCCCGGGGTCCCGCTCGCGACGAGAGCGCCCAAGAACATCGCCGAGGCGCTCGGCGTCGAGCCGCACACGAGCACGTTGGCGCGGGCGGCGAGGCAGCCCTCGAGGAACGTCGCCATGGGGCGCGACACGGCGGACAGACGCACGAAGTCTTCGAGCGACATCTCGATCTTGCGCCGCTTGCGGATGACGATGGCGTTCGCCGCAGAGGCGGGCGCGCGAAACGCGAGCATGTGCGCGCCGCGCGCGAGCCGCCGGTCGATGAATGCCTCGTCGGGGCGAGCGGGCTGGCCCGACATCGCGGCGAGTCGCTCGATGGCGCGCCCGAGGGCTGCGTCGCTCGTGTAGCTCGCATCGGCGAGAACGACGGTGCCCGCGCGAACGGCGGTGACCTGGTCGTGGCGGAGGCACCAGATCTCGGCGACCTCGTCGTCATCGAGGAGAGGTCCGATGCCGCCAAGGCCTGTCAGCTCTCGGATGGCATCGGCTTTTACGAGCTCGACATCGACGCCGTCGGGGACGTCGCCGTCGTTCTTCATCGACTTCGCGACATCGGCCGCGACCTTCTCGATGCGCGCGACCACGTCGGGTGGAAGCGACGCGCTGCGAACGACGGACGGATCCCCGAGGGCCTCGAGGACGTTGTCGACGAGCGACCCGAGCGCGAGGCGACGTCCGACTTGCTGCGGCGACTCGCGCGCCGGAAGCCGCGAGGGCGCAGAGCTCGGCTGCGATGCACGCGCGCCCGGAACCTGCTGCTGCGGCGGCATGGACGGTGGACGCTGCCCGACCGCAACGGGCGGCGCTGCGGGACTCCCACCACCCATCGCGAGCGTACCGCGCATCGCACCGCCACCCCCAGCGCTGCCGAGCGTAGGCACGCGCGGAGGCGCAGGAACACGCTGGCCTTGTTGCTGCTGCTGCTGCGCGAGGGCCGCATCGGACTCGTCCGGATCTCTTTCGAGCGGATAGTGACTCACACCCTGAGACTCGCCTGCACGCTGTGGAGGTTGCTGCGATTGCTGAGGGAGTGGCGGCATCGCGCCGGGGAAACGCTGCACCTGCATGGGCATGCCGGGCGTCGGGATGACTGCCATCTGCTGCATCGGCATCGGCCCCGGCTGCTGGTTGAGCATCGGCTGCGGAAGCGGCGGCATCCCAAGGGGCATTCCTGGTGGGCCTTGCATCGGCATCGGCGGTGCGGGCGCGGTCATCGGTGCCATGACAGGCGGGCCGAGCGGGGTGCCCATGTTTTGCATGGGCTGCATCGGCCCCTGTTGCATCATGGGCTGCTGCATCATCGGGGTCGGCGGCGCTGGGGGCGGCACGGGCGGGGCACCACCCGACTGGTCAGCGCCTGCGGCCGGCTGGTCGCCTTCCATCGCGGGGGCTCCTCCGCCGTCGATGCGGAGAATGAAATCGCCGATGTAGATCTTGTCGCCCTCGCGAACGATGGTCGCCTGGGCGATCTTCCGGCCGTTGACGTACGTGCCGTTGGTGCTCTTGAGGTCGGTGACGATGAAGCGACCGTCGCGGTAGAGGAGCCGTGCGTGGTGCTTGGAGACGTTGCCCTTCGGCAACATCAAGTCGTTGCCCTGAACGCGACCAACGTTGATCTCGTTCTTGTCGAACGTCTCCCTACGCTCGGCACCCCCCTTCTCGCTGATGACGATCGTGAACATGTCCGCCCTGTCGTCGCGTGCGCTGCCAGGAAGCAGCGACGCCGCGATTGTGGAGGCGCGGACGCTCAAGTGTCAATGTTTTGGGCTTTAGCGGGTGCGCTTGTCTTTGACCTCGGCGGCCACCATCCCGAGAAGCTCACCCGCAATGGCCATCACGGCCTGCTCGTCATAGCCGTTGGCGCGGAGCTCTTTGTAGATGCTCTTTGCGAGGATGCTGTGGGTGCGCGGATCGCGGCTGCTGCTGGGATCCAGGTTCTCGGGAATCGACATCGCCATGGGTTCGGGCCCTGCACTATCAAGGTGCGTGCCAGCCCGAAAAGCACCAAAAGAGCCTTGAATCGATGCCTACGTGCGAACGGCGGTCTCCATTCGCCTGCACAAACGCGTAGCTTCGTTCGCGGTGCCCTTGAAGTGGCTGCAGGTGCTACGGTCGCGCCGATGGCCGAGGCCGACACGCCACCGCCGACCGCAACCCCCTCACCGAATCTGCCGCCAACCGTGCGGCCAAGGGGAAAGAGACGGCGACTGCTCATTGCGCTTGGGATTTACGTCGTCGTCCTCGTCGTGATGGCGATCGTTGCCGGGCCGGAGCGTTTGAGCCACCACACGGCGTTCAATCACTACGCTCAGCTGGCCGACGCGTGGGCCCACGGCCATCAAGATCTCGCAAACGGTCCCGCGGCGTACTCGCAAGGGAACGACTTCGCGCGCTTCCCGCCGAACACGCCGACGGGCAAGTGGTACGTGACGTTTCCGCCGTTCACCGCGATGCTGATGTTTCCGTTCGTCGTGCTCGCGGGGAGCCCGGAGGCGTTCCAAGACGGGCAGTTCATGGTGTGGCTCGCGGGTATCGCACCGGCCGTTCTCTTTCTCGTGCTCGAGAAGCTGCGGCGCAACGGGGACTCCTCTCGAAGCGAGCGGGAGAACATCCTTCTCGCGCTGCTCTTCGCGTTCGGCACGGTCTATTTCTTCACCGCCGTCGAGGGCACGACGTGGTTCGCACATCACGTCGTCGCAGCGGCGCTACTGACGATCTATTTGCTCTGCGCCATCGACGCGAGCAAGCCCTGGATCGCGGGCTTGATGATGGGGTTCATGTTTCTCACGCGGCCGCACGTGCTGCTCGCGTCGCTCTTCTTCGCGCTCGAGGCCGTGCGCGTCTGTTGCGACGACGGCATGGCCACCGAAGGAAGCCTCCTCCAGCGCATCGAGCGCACGTGGGATCGGGTCGACAAGCGCGCGTTTCTTCGCCGCGTCGTGCCCTTCGCGATCCCGATCCTCGTGTGCATGGCGTTCGCTTCATGGATGAATTACACGCGGTGGGGACGCCTCAGCCCGACCGCGTTCGGCCACGAGTACCTGACGGTCGCGTGGCAGGGCCGCATGACGAAGTGGGGGGTCTTTGCGTACCACTACCTGCCGAAGAACCTCGGCGTCGTCCTCACGATCCTCCCCTTCCTCGCGGCCAAAGGGTCGCCGGCTGGGTCGGCGCCATTCCAGATCAACGAGCACGGCCTCGCGCTGTGGTTCGTGACGCCGATCTACTTCTACCTGCTGTTTCCGAAGAGGCGCAGCTTCGTCCACGACATCGTGCTGCTGTCGGCGCTTGGGCCGTGCGTGATGGATCTCCTCTACCAGAACAGCGGTTGGCGGCAGTTCAGCTATCGGTTCTCGAACGACTACTCGCCGCTCCTCTTCGTCGCGCTCGCGGTGGGAGCGCGGCCGTTCACGGCGATGTTCAAGACGCTCGCCGTGTGGGGCGTCGCCTGGAACCTCTTTGGCGCCATCACGTTCGATCGCTCCGCGTTCGACAAGTACTACTACCGTGAAGCCTCGCAGCGGATCCTCTACCAGGACGATTGAGGAGCTCGATTGATCGTCAAGCACTTCAGCGCGCTCACGATGTGCCCGTACGGAGCGTTCGCGCTCGGCGACGGCAAGGAGATGGTGTGTCATTGCCTCGTCGTCGAGAGCAAGGACGGGCTCGTCGTCGTCGACTGCGGGCTCTTCGCCGAGGCCGACTTCGCGGGGCCCGATGCGATGCGCACGCCCGGGCTCTTCCTCACGCTCATGCGCGTCGGGCACGACGAGCAGGCGACCGCCGCGCGGCAGATCGAGAAGCTCGGGTATCGAACGAAGGACGTGCGCCATGTCGTGTGCACCCACCTCGATCTCGATCACGTGGGCGGAATATCGGACTTCCCCGACGCGTCGATTCACGTGATGGAGAACGAGCGGCAGGCAGCGGAGTCCCCGCCGACGGCCAAGGAGCGCCGCCGCTACATCGCGAAGCACTTCACGCACGGCCCGAAGTGGAAGACACACGACACTCAGGGAGAGACGTGGAAGGGGTTCGACTCCGTGCGCGCGCTCGCACATGACGAGCCCGACCTCCTGCTCGTGCCGCTCACCGGTCACACGCGAGGGCACGCTGCGGTCGCCGTCAGAGCCGACGCGGGCTGGCTCCTTCATTGTGGAGACGCATACTTCCACCACGACGAGATGACCGAGAAGGCCAAGGCCCCCTTCGGCTTCGAGCTCTTCCAGCGCGCAGTCGCCATCGACGACGGCCTGCGCAAAGACAACCAGCGGCGGCTGCGGGAGCTCGCAGCGAAGAAGGAGGACGTCCAGATGTTCTGCGCCCACTCGAAGTCCGAGCTCGATGCACTTCAACAAGGAGACGCTCGATGAAGAAGAGGTTCGTGATCGCCGCGCTCGTTGGCGTTGCGGGGTGTCGCGACGCGAGCACGACGGCGCCTGGACCAGCGAACGGTGCCGTGGTCGCGTCGATCGCGGTCAGCTCAGCGGCGTTTGCCGCAGGGTCGCCAATCCCGAAGGACTACACGTGTGATGGCGCCGACCAAAGCCCCGAGCTCTCGTGGACGGCCATGCCCGACACCGCCAAGTCGATTGCCATCGTCGTCGACGATCCCGACGCACCGAACGGCACGTTCACGCACTGGCTCCTCTGGAACGTGAAGCCCGGATCACGCATGCTCGGGGCTGGCGGCAACGCTGGGCTCGGGGGCGGCGTCTCCGGCACCAATGACTTCGACCGCGCAGCGTACCGAGGGCCGTGCCCGCCGAAAGGGAACGTCCACCACTACCGCTTCAGGGTCTATGGGCTCGACGCGATGATGCCGCTGAAGCCCACCGACAAACGAAGTGCCCTCGACCGGGCGATGAACACGCACGTCGTGGCGCAGGGAGAGCTAACGGGTACGTACGAGCATTAGTCGTGTCCGCCATCCCGCAGCGGAGCGCCGGCGAACGGGACCGTCCCTCCGTCGCTCCCCGTTCTCGTGATCGTCACTTTGCGGATGGTCACCGGTTGAGTGGGCTTGTCCGCCGTGACGGCTACACCCGCGATCATGTGGATCACCGCGTCGGGCTCGCATTCGCCGAAGATCGTGTAGCCGTGGTCGAGGTGTTGTGCGGGCGCGTCCGTGATGAAAAATTGCGCGCTGTTCGTGTTGGCGCCGCGATTCGCCATGCAGAGCTCGCCGGTGTGGTCGTGACGGGCGCCGACCCATATCTCGTCGGGAATGACGTAGCCCGCCTCGCCTGAGCCATCGCCCTTGGCGTCACCGCCCTGGATCATGAAGCCCTTGATGATGCGGTGAAACGTCGTGCCATCGTAGGCCGGCTTCGTCACCCAGTGGCCCGACGGGTCCTTCCACGGCCGGACGCCGCGCGCGAGCCCGACGAAGTTGGCGACGGTGATGGGCGCCTTGTCCTGCAGGAGCTTGCACGTCATCTTGCCGTGCGACGTATCGATCGTCGCCGTGAGTGTGTCGCCCACGGGGAGCCCCTTGGTGGCATCGTCGAGGCCAAACTGGCCGTGGAGGGGGTCATCGGGCGAGACAGCGACGTGCGCGACCGTCATGACGGTCGGAGCTCCAGTCGCGGCCGCAGGGAGCTGCACGGGTGTATGGCCCTGCTGCGCCGTCGTCTCGGGATCGGGCCTCGGCTCGGGCGCGCCCTCCGTGCGGCAGGCCACAAAGGCGACGAAGAAGAGAGCCAAACAGCGTGAAGCGGTCGTCGTTCTCATTGGAGGCTGAAATAGCACGGTCACTTCGGCACGGTCACGTGCTGGCCGGGTTGGACGTTGTGACGACGGACCCAGCCCGCGTTCACTTCGAGCACGTAGCGGGAGGGACAATCGACCATGCGCTGCCCGTCATCGAGCACGGGAGCGCTCTCGACCGCACCCACGATGAGGCCGTCGTCGTCGATGAAGAGCATGTCGAGCGGGATGCAAGTGTTGTGCATCCAGAACGTCTGGACCTTGTGATCGTCGAGGTAGAACAGCATGCCTTCGTCCTCGGGCATGGTCATCCGGTACATGAGGCCGCGCTCGTTTTCGTCCGACGTGCGGGCGAGCTCGGCGTCGATACTGGCGCCCGTGTCGGCGAATGCCACGCGGGCCCGTCCTAGCTTGAGGCGGCCTGTCGGATCGTGCGGGCATCGGTCGCCAGCCGAGCCGGGTACGGTGGGTGCGGTGCTTGCGAGCGGTACAACGCATCGCGCAAGGCTAGGCGATGCGGTTGTGGAGGCCGACACCACCGTCGGCAGCGGATCAGGTCCCGTGCGGGTGGACGGCTCATCCGGTGCTCGGTTGCATGCGACCGCGACCGCGAGCACCACAAAGAAAAACGGCATCGCGCAGTGGCTCGGGGGGGAGAGCCGTCCTGCGCGATACCGCGCGCCGATTAAGCAGAGAGTATGCCAACGAAAACAAGCTTGATTCCAGTCGCTAGATTTCATTTGTGAAACGTTGGTCATTGCGCGCTTTTCAATTTCGAAACTCTGCCGAGATCAAGCTCGTAAGCTCCGCACCCCTGCTTGATGTACTTTTCCAGGGAGAGGGCGCCCGACGATGCTCTCGGCTGCCCTTCCCGCCTCGACGAGCCGCTCGAGATCGATGCCGGTCTCGATGCCCATGCCTTCGAGCATGTAGACGAGGTCCTCCGTGGCGACGTTGCCTGCGGCGCCAGGAGCGTATGGGCAGCCGCCAAGACCGCCGACCGATGCGTCGAAGTCGCGTATGCCCATCTCGAACGCCGCGAGGATGTTCGCGAGGGCGGTGCCACGTGTGTCATGCATGTGGAGCGCAATCGCCTCGTGTGGCATTTCGGCGAGCGCCATCCCGACGATGGTCTTGGTCTGGCGCGGTGTGCCGACGCCGATCGTGTCACTGAGCGAGATCTGATAGCAGCCCATCGCGATGAGCTTCTTCGAGATCTCGAGCGCCTTCTTCGGGTCGACCTGACCCTCGTAGGGGCAGCCCCACACGGTCGAGACGTACGCCCGCACGCGCATCCCTGCGGCGCGCGCGGGGCCGATGGTGACGTCGAAGGCGGCGAGCGTCTCGGCGATCGTCTTGTTGACGTTCTTCTGGTTGTGCGTCTCGCTCGCGCTGATGAAGACGGCGATCTCCTTCATGCCCGAAGCCCGTGCACGCTCGAGACCCCGGGCGTTCGGGACGAGCGCCGAGTAGGTCACGTCCCGCCCGGCCGCGATGCGCGGCAGCGCCCGGGCAACGTCGTCGGCGTCCGCCAGCTGAGGGATCCACTTGGGTGACACGAAGCTTGTCGCCTCGATGCGGCGCAAACCCGCCGCCGTGAGCGCTTCGATGAGGCGCAGCTTGTCCCCGAGCGGAACGGTCGCCTTCTCGTTCTGCAGGCCGTCGCGGGGCGAGACTTCGTAAACACTGACGCGGTCTTGAGCGGCGGACACGAGCCCACGATATCTGGTCCGCGCGTTCGCCGCGATGGTATCGTGGGTGGAGATGCGGCAAGCGGAAGACGATCTTCCTCCGTCGAGCCTCCGGGGGAGGTTGTGCGAGGTCTTCTTCAGCGCGCTCGTGACTGAGATGATCGACCCGCTGATGAGGCGGCTCGGAGACAAGGCCGAGCTGGACGATCCCTTCTTCGGCGCCGCCCAGGGCGCAGGGATGCGACCTCGTCTCGTCGAGTGGGCAGCCTTCCTCAGCGAGCACGACGCAACCTATGACCGCACGATTACGATCGTAGGCGCGGACCGCGACGTGACCGAGGGCACACTCGAGGTCCGCGTCGGAGGCCAGCACCGCACGCTGCCCATCGCTCTTCTGATGGAGCGCCGCAAGGAGCGTGAGGTCTTCCTCCGCGTCTACTGCGCTGCGAGCGCATTCGGCTCGGCGGCGAAAGGGCCGACGGCGAAGACGCCGCCACCTCGAAGCGGCTCATCCGCGACAGTGAGCGCGGTGCCGTCCTTCGCGGCCGATCTGCTCGTCGCGCTCGACAAGCGTGACGCAGCAGCCGTGGCTGCATGTTTCGAGCAAGAGAGCGGCGTGCGTGACGCGGTGGGCGGCGAGCACAGCCGCGAGGCGGCCGCACGCCTGCTCACGTCGGGCATGGCCGTGCATGGCGTCGCCGACAATGGGCAGGTTTGCGCAGTCGAAGGCCCCATCGGAAGCCACTCGGGCCTCCTCGTCCTTCAGCGCGGTGACAGCGGCCTCGTCCGCTCGCTGCGGATCTACTCGGAGGCGTGAATGGCGAAGCGATGGCTGTGGGCTTTAGCGATCGTGGCCGGCGCTGCACCGCTCGCGTGCTCGTCAAGTAACGGCAACGGCAACGATGGCGGCACGGATGCGTCGAGCATGAAGGCGTGCACGGATCTCGCGAACGCCGTCTGCAACGAGCTTCAGCAGTGCACACCGGCGCTCGTCACCGGGGTCTGGGGCAGCACGACGGCGTGCGCATCCGCCAACGAGTCGACGTGTGCCGCGTCGCTCGCGCTCACGAACACGAGCGACACACCGAGCACCGCAGAGGCATGCTCGGCGGCGTATGGCTCGCTGAGCTGCGCCGCCGCATTCGACAACAATCCCCCGACCGCGTGCATCCGCCAGACACCTGGCCCGCTCGCTCTCGGCTCGCCGTGCGGGACGCCCGGGCAGTGCGCGAGCAGCGTGTGCCAGGTCGACTCGGTGACGGGCTGCGGGCAGTGCATCGCGGCCGTCGCGGCAGGAGCGGCTTGCAAGGCGACGAGCGACTGCCAGACCGGCCTCGTCTGCGCGGCGACGTCGGCGACGGCCGCAGTGTGCGTCGCGCCTGCGGCGACCAGCGCTGCGTGCTCGACGAAGTACCCCATCATCCCGTGCGACTACGATCTCGTCTGCAACGCCGGCGTGTGCCAGGCGCCTCTCGCCGCGGGCTCGGCGTGCAATCCGGCCGCATCCCTCTGCGACGCGACGAACGGCTACTGGTGCACCCCTTACGACACGCGCTGCGTCCTCGTCTTGTTCGCGGGCACCGGCCAGGCCTGCGGCTATGACAAGGCGACCGGCGATCTCACGAACTGCTCCGGCAGTGGAGCCTGCCAGAACGTCAGCATG
>Ga0302326_10013866_pt1 | contig 17076 bp, 10 predicted proteins | sample Palsa_T0_3_FD_202264 | JGI IMG/M metagenome (GOLD analysis project Ga0302326, IMG submission 202264) | Peat permafrost microbial communities from Stordalen Mire near Abisko, Sweden - Palsa_T0_3 | ecosystem: Environmental > Terrestrial > Soil > Palsa > Peat permafrost | place: Sweden: Abisko...
CCCGATCAACGTGCATTCAAAAGCGGTGGACAGCCCGGCCGTGACCTCCTTCAGATGGTCCTTGATCTGATTGATATCGGTGGTGGCACTCAACGCGCCCGTGAATTTTTGGATGGCGATGCTCAAACCCAGCACCGTGCCGACGAAGCCCAGGACGGGAATGGCCCAAATCATCGCGTGAATGACGGCGTAACTGGAGGCGACCTGATTCTCGTCGTTTTCGCTCTGAGCCTTGAGGATGGTGGAAACATCGCTCACGCCGCCGATGTTGTGGAGATTGGAGAGCGCGCGATCAATGCGATTGAGGAGGATGAAATAGCGGGTGTCATCGACCAGGCTGCGCACCCGGTCCAGCACCGTTTTGGCGGTGGCTTCGTTGAGCACAAATTCGCGGTGCTGCGGCACCGCCGCCATGTCCAAGGCGCGCCGCTGCAGACGCAATTTGGGAATTTTGACCAGGGACACCACCACACCCCAAAAGAAAAACAGCGTTGCCGGACCGGCGGCGAAAAGGTTGCCCGGACGGACGAAGGCGGTGCCGATGGACTTCAGACGGGAATCGCCGTGGTCCAGCCAGGACATGAGCCATATAAAACCCGCCGAAATCACCACCGCCACCAGGAAAGTAAAAAGTTTGTTGACGCTGGTGAAACGTCCGCCCTTGAACAGGCCCAGGCCCCAGCGATTTTCAATGTCTTCATTCTCCCAGCTCAACGACACCACTGCGGGCCGGGGCGCCCCGGTGGACGGCACGGCGCCCGCCGGCGGCTGGCGAACCGACAGAGAGCGCCTGGACAAAAAGCGGCCAACGCCCGGAGCGGGATTGGATTTTGGAGGAGTGGGAGCAGGTTCCATAAATTTAAATCATTTCTTTATCGTGACCGTCTCTGCGCACCACCAAGGCTTCCACGATCGCCCACAGCCACGAGGCGATGATGCCGAAGCTCATCAAAGAAGTTGCCACGCTCAAAAGCAACTGAAGCAGCCCGGTCATCCACTGTCGCGCATAAAAATTATGGACGCCCGTAAAGCCGGCGAACACCGCCAGCAAGGCAAACACAAGACGCCGCCGAGGCCGTTCCGCGCCTGCCGGTGCCGCGGCCATGGCCAGGCGAACGGGACTACCCTTCTCGCGCGCCGCCGGGGCGGCCGCTGTCGCGAGGGGAATGGCAGGAAAGCCCGAGTTCATTCGAGGCGCGGCCGGAGCGGCGGCTTTTTGCAAGGCCGCGAAGAACGCATCCAACGTGATCCACTCGTCCTGGTAGAAAATTTCATGTCCCATGCCGATCTTATGGTCATCCAGCATGCGATTGATCTCGGCGACTGGATACGGGCCGGATTGGCGTCCGCGCCAGCGCAGCGTGAATTCCTGTGAATCACTCATAAGGCGCCCTCGAAAAAGGGAGGAAGAATCGGAGCGGCCAGCGCGGCTGGATACGAGATAGCGTTGAGCGTTTGCAACAACAATTCGCGGCGGTCGCCTGTGAAGGCAAACAACGGACTAAACGGCAAGAACGGCGCCAACGTCGTGTAAATCTCTCCGCCCGGTGCCTTGCGAAGGAGCAACCTGGCAGTGCCGCCGCGGCTCCATCCATACAACTCGACGGCAGGCGCCGAGATCGGCCGCAGGACAGGTGTTCCGGTTTCGTCGATAAAGCCTGCGAACACAAAACCCTTGGCGCAAGTTTCGCGCACCAGTTGCTGCAAGAAGCGAGCCTGCTTTTCCAGAGGGTTGGCGCGGGCCTTTCGGAAGTATTCTTGCAACGGCTCTTCCAGTTTGTCGCTTCGCTCCGGCACCATCCAGTCTCCGCTTTGGATTTCCTTGGCCTCCAGAGCAGTGAGCGCCTGAATGTGCGCGGCCAGGCTTGGACACCACGGAAAACCCCATTCGGCGGGCCGCAATTCGGCCACGGCCAGGAGTTTGAAAGTCACGAAGGCGCGGAAGACGGCGCTGGCTTTGTTCTCCTGGTTCAACTGATCAAAAATTTGGAGAATCGGCTTTTGATAATTGCCCGTGGTCGCGTCAATCAGATCGCCAAGGCCGAGGCGTTCATAGCTGTCGCATTCCAGCGTGCGATACAAACGTCTGATTTTGATGTAGTCCCAATCGCTGTAACCCGTATGCACAAAATGCAAGGAATCGCGGTATAGCGCCGGATCGTGGACCATGCCTGATTCCAATCCGCTGCTGTCAAGCGCAATGGACCCTTGCACGAAAATCGGATGGGAACGATAGGGATTGTTGGGCCGGGCGTTGGTGATCAATTCGTAGGCATTGACGTCCCGCACGTTTTTGTCGTCGCGTAATTTGAAGTAAAGGTCCTTCTCCTGGCTGGTGGGCTGTTCGGGCATGAGGCTGGCGCTCCAGCCCGTCACATTGGTCAGGGAATCCCAAGCCGGGCGGTCATTGGGCAGCAGCAATTGGCCCAGCAAAGTTTCCTGGTCGATCGGGAGGCTTTTGATTCCCTCGACCGCAGTCTTTTGCGCCACGGTGGCGAACGGTGAGAGCACCAACCGGTCCAATGCCTCCATGTATGGGTCGAGCGATGAAGCGCTGACCAAAGCGGCCTGCGCTTGTTCCCATTTCCCGGACGTGGCCGTCCAACTCTCAATCTTGTTTGTCAAGCGAACAAGACGATCCGCCAGCCCCTGATCCAGCGCCGGTGGCTGCGCTTGCAACGGCACAGCACCCGAGAGCATCGCCTGGATTTGCGGAATGGCCGCGCGCACCGGCTCGATGCCGTTGGTCGCGTTGAGGGCGGTGGCGACCTCTTCGGCGCGGTTCAGGGCGTGGCCTAATTCAGAATTTCGAAATGTCTGCCATCGTTGGTCCCAAGCATCTAACGCCCCTGTTCCCTCAGCCTGGTATTCGGGTGCGAGCAGTCCTAACGCGTGCCCGCAACTTGTCCGATCCGGTCCGACCTGAGCCAGCGCGCTGCTTGCGAAACCCGCGGTCGCGATTTGTTTCAACGCGTCCAGCTTCTTGTCGAAAGTCTGCTTCAATCCCTTTTCGCGCGCCATGAAATCCCTGGCTTTGCCGAGGCTGTCGGCCAACTTAGGGTTGGTCTTCGAAGAGTCTGGCGCTCCGGCCAAAAGACTTTCGACCTGGGACACGTTGCGGACAGACTCCAATTGTTTGAGGGTTTGCTCGTAATCCCTCTGCCAAGCCCTGTTTATGGCAGAAGGAATGGCCGCGCCAATCGCGCCTAAAACAACCAACGTCATCACCACTGCGATGACCAGTTGGCGACGTTTGGCAGCCTGAATTTGTTGCCGCAGCCAGCCGAGGCACTCCTTGTATTGAACCACCAAGTCGTCGGCCAACTCCTCGCCGAAACGTTCGGCTTCCGTCCATTTTGCCGTCAGCGAGCTTACGGCGGCCAGGGCGCGGGCTTTGTTGAACGTTGCGCCGCTGGCGCGTTGCGTCGTGAGTGAATCGGCTTCGTACTCCAACGCGGAAACAGCCCGGCGAAAATCCTGTTGCGCCTCGTAGGCCGCGCGCTTTTCGGTTGCCCATTCCTCGAGAGCCGTCCAGACATCGGCGTCGGTGTCGAGCAGGCGGACGTTATAACGCGTGGCGAATGAGTGGATTTCCTCGATCACCACTTCCACATCCTGCCAGAGTTCGTCGCGGCGAAGCTCTTCCGCGCGGCGGAGCATAAGCTGGCAACGGGCGACTTGCGCCTGCTGCCAGACCGGATGAGAGGCGGGAACGGGCAGGCCGGAGGCCTCAAGTTGCTCCAGACTGGCCTGGATGTTGACAGGGTCGCCGCCAGCCAGGACTTGACGCAGGCTTTCCATTTTGGCCCGCAACAATTTCTCCTCCAGCCGCTTCATTTCCTCCTTCGTGTTGGTGTCGGAAGGATTCAACTTGGCGATCACGCGCAGAATGGAGAAGGCGCGCGCGTCGTCATTTTCCATGACCGCCCTCCGATAATCGCGATAAAAGGGATGATCACCGGCGATGCCTTTGCCGTAAGCCTCGTTGAGCAGACGGATGTATTTGTCGTAAAATGGCTCGGCCCAGGGCAATTGGTGGGCCTGGCAGTAATTGCGCCAATCAGCGGCCTGCCTGAAACTCAAAAGCGTGATTAAATCCATCAGCGGCGGCACGGTTTCGGAAAGTTGGAGCGCTTGGAGGAACTGGCCGGCTTCGATCATCAGGGCACATTGCTCCAGCCGGCGGTTGGCGGCGCGGCAAAGCTCCGCGTAATCGTGGGCCAGCTTGGCCGTCTGCGTGTCGGTGACCGGGTGAGCGGCCACTTCGGCGATTTTGCGCACCAATCTTTCGGTTTGAGTCAGGGTCATCATGAAAGACACAAATTAGAATTGTATTGCATAATCATGGTCAAAGCCTCTCAAAACGAATCATTTCCACCGCGTTCCTCGGCTGCGTTGGATCGATGATGCACAGCCCAATATAAGCCACATGCTCCAATTCCATCAACCGCCGCTGCACATTGTCCAATTGCTCCTGCACTTGTTGCCTCTCCTTAAGCAGTTCCCAGGCGGCATAGAAAAAATTCGTCGGGCCGCTCGCATTGGTCACCGTCAAAAACGGCTTGTCCTGCGGCTGTTTGTCGCACCAAAGATCGTAAAGTTTCTGGAATGTGTCGGACAATTCGACTGGTTGATCGGTATCGAATTGATCATGCCATTGCCTCATCCAAGAGTTGGTTGGCGTCGTCGTTTTCAGTTCCGTCAAATAGTCCAGAAACCTGCTGCGCGTTAGATCTGCGGGAGAAAAAGCCACGAAGCTCTCCAAATTGGCATTGGTCAATTCGAGCCACCGGCCCAGCGGAAGACTCAATTGGGGGCGCAGTCTGTCGAGGCTTTTATTGTAATCCTCCCGATGCGCCTGCAAACGCTGGGCAATGTGGGAAAAGTCCAATTCGCAGCCGAATATCGGCGTATCGGTGGACGGCCAATTCTGGTAGAGATATTGCGCGGAACCTGACCTGGGTTGCAGATAGGGACGAAGCTGCCACTGCCGGCCAGCCAGCAATGTAAAGTTGGCCGAAAGACAACGCCGCAAGGAACCTTCAAGCGAGTCCTGAATATTCTGGCGGTCTTTTTGAACGTAACGCATATCCAGGGGCAGAGGGGGGGGCGGATTATGCTCATTGACAATCAGCAAACGGAATGGATTGCCGTTGCTGGGCGAGGAAAAACCAAAGTGAATGGAAAAGGCCCGAGTCACGCTCTCAAAGTTGTCATGCACCGCCAGCGTCGGCCTGTTTCCGTCTATCCATTCCGAATAATCAAATACACACTCAGAACCGCCGAGCGAAGCAGAAAATTGCCGGGTCCCTGGATTCCACTTGTTGACGATCATGGGCGATCCAGACGAAAAGTCCCAGTGATCCGTATTGACTTCAAGGCGGATATCGCCGGGCAAACCGCCTGGGTCCTGTCTATCATAGCAATGCAGCAGGTTTTGGCAGGGACTGATGGTATCAATCGGCAACTTGAAATGGGTCAGGTTCGAGACTGTCAGAACGTAGGTCATCCCATCGCCCAGCAAATTCTCCAACGGCTTGGAGTCGATCTTCGCCGCCAACGGCGCAGGCGCTTTACGCATTGGCGCGTCCACGACCAACCGCTTGTGAGGGGGCGCCGGAGCGGGAGTCCCCTGCTCCACCGGCGGATTGGTCCAGTGAAGTTTGATCACCAACAAAGTCACCACGACGGCCACGAAAATTCCAAGTCCCGTCAGCGTGGCAGGATTGACCACGATAGCGCGTTGCAACAACGACGGGCTTTCCGCCCGGCCCGGTGTTTTTGCTTTGACACTGCCCGCAAACGGCGGTGGGGCGGAGAGGCTGCGGGGCCATTGTTCGCGGGGCATCGGCTTTAAAGCGGACTTCGGAGCCGGGTCGGATGACGCCGGCCTGGGATTTGCCGCGGACGTGGGTGGCGGCGGCTTGGGTTCCTCGCGGGCCAATTTAACCAGGGAATTGGCGGGCACGCGCACCGAGCGCAACGCAATCATCGGGGCCGAGCGCGTCAGGGCTTGCTTGTAGCCGGGCGTATTTTCCTGGCAGGCGCGCCATTGGAAATCATTGGGATTGTCCTCCGCCTGGAGAAACGCGGTGAAAGTATGCCGCCAGGGCCGCAACGGAAATTGGCCGTTGAAATTCAACAATTGCAGCGTCTCGCAATACATCTCCAGCACTTGTTCCTCGCTGCCGGACGGGCACAAAAGGTAACATCCCCGCACACATTCGCTCTCCAACAGCCCGGCGGCCCGGCCACCGTCGCCCGTTAGACGCGCCCAAGTGTGCGCCGGCAAAAAGTTTTGCGCCGCCGCCGCGAAACTCGCCGCGTCAACTTCCTCCAGCACCCGCGGATCGCCTTGCCAGGATGCCATCCAGCCCGGCCAATGGCGCAGAATGGCGGCGGGCGAGGGCAAACGGGCCAATTCATCCGGCTGGAAAACCAGATGATGCGCCAGGTGATTGGTGCGCGCCGTGAAGTCCAACCCGCACGGCTGGATGCGTGTCAAGACGTAATACTTGGCGCCCCGCAGATCCAGCAGGCGAAAGGCCGAAATGGCGGGATTCCGGTTGGCCGTCGCGGCCTCGGCCACGCGGAGATAATGATAGGAACTGATCTGTTCCAGACGTTGCACCAGGGCCTCGCGCAAATCCGCGCTGCGAGCCACCGTGCAAAATCCCGACTGCCCGGACAACAGCCCTCGCGGCGCGCTGGTATAGATCAATTGCCAGGGCATGGGAGCATCATTGGCTGGGCACCAGCCCCGGTTCGATGCACGAAAGAAGCCACAAAATTGGAATCTCCACGTGAAAGGGCTTCAGTTGACGCGGGTCCGGCACGAAATCGCCCGGGCCCAACTTGACCGGCGCGTGGCCGAAGGAACTGACCGGGAAAAACAGGACGCGCCGGCTGATGGACTCGGCGTTGGCGACAATCTGCGGACAAATTCGCAACATCAATTGGCGGATTTGCATGGAATTGAGAGCCAGCGCCTCCAGATCCAAATGGCCGTCGATCACCGGCTCGCGCAACAGATCGGCGCCCAGCAGGTGAATCCAGGCGTCGGATTTGCCGATCAGCACCGCCATCGGAGTGTCGATGTGCTGCATCAATTCCAGGTTGAGCAATTTGGCGATGCGCACCTTCATCTCCGAGAGAATCACGCCTTGCTGGTCAAAGGCCGGCTTTTCCAATTGCGGATCTTCGCGGTCGGAAATTTCCCGCCGGAAATCAGGGCTGTTGAACGGGTCAAACAAAAAAACAATACCCGATGAACTGGCCACGTGCTGCGCGCCCGGAGAATCCGCTGAATCGCGTCCGGGCTGGAAATGCTCGCCCGCGTTGTCGTAGAAGATCAAGGCGCAACGGTTGGAGGCCTCAGTTGAGGAGGCCGCCGAATAGACAAAGGGCTTGGGCAAGGCCACCATGCGACCGTAGCGCGGAAGGCGCACGTACATGCCCCCTTCCAATTGCGTCTTGGCCAGGCGCGCCCCTTCCGGCGATTGCGCGCCGAAGAGCGTCTGCTTCATTTCGTTGAGCAAGGCGTTGCCGGCCGGATCGGCGTCCTGAAAGACCACGCCAAAATTTTCGTAAAGGCTGATGGGCAGCATCTTCATCAGCACGCTCAAATAGTAGGACTTGCCTGCGCTTTGATCTCCGACAATGGAGAAAATGTGATGTGGCATCTGGGTGAATCCCGGCGGCAGCGCCCGCCGACAGTGAGGACAGGCCATTTCGGTGCAAGGCAGCCCCAAGGCATCCAGCGCCTGGCCGAGATCGTTGAAACGCGTGGCCAAAAACCGTTGCGGCGCGTCCTCGCCCAACACAGGGTCGCCGCGCAACGAATCGTGGGTCGCGAGGTGCATGATTTCGCCAAGGTCGAACTTGAGCCAGCAAACCGGGCACGTCAACAAGCGCGGCTCCTGCTCCGTGATGGTGGAGAGCGCCTCCGCCCCAGGCTCCGCCCGCGCCGCCGTCTTCAGCGAAGCCACTACTTCGAAAGCGTCCTGGAGAAAAAATCCTTTGGTCAATCCGGCGGGCTGCACCAGAGTTTGCGGATGCCTTTGTTGTTGCTTGGCGAACAGGCACAATTCCGCCAGCCCCATGGGGCCATCCACGTGATGGTTGGCCGGGTCGTGCAGCGTCCACTGGGTGCAATCCAGCGCCTTGGCCCATTCCTCCATATTACGCCCGCCGCGCAAAGCCAGAAAATGCGCGCCTACTTTGACCGCGTAATCCGTCTCCGGCTCCAGTGGAAAAAAGTCAATGGGCTGGCCATCGACGAATAGCGCCAGGCTGGGATCTTGTTTGATCAGACATAAGCCGTGGCCTTTGACTTGGTTGAGGGCGCAATGCCGTTCGGCCACGCCTTGTGATTTAAGCTTCAGATCGACACCCTCCCCCGCCCCGATTTCAAAGGGCAACTGTTCGACCAAGCGGGACTCGCCGGTCAGGCAATCCACCGCCATCCATTCCACCTTGCGCAACAAATCAAACACGCGATTGGGCTTTCCGACTAGTCACAGGACACAATTCACAACCTTGTAAAAAATATACCGGAGAAACCCCAAGCCGTCCAAGGAAAAACCGCCTCTGACGCGGCGGGCGGTAAGAGACGGCAGAGTCACGGGTTTTACAAAATTAAACATAGAAAAGAATCGACCCTAAAGCCATATTGATACATTAAGAGCTTGAAATGCCGATTCGGGAGTTCAACCAGTTGGGACTGTTGCCTGAAGGCATTCACGATTGCGACCTGACGGAGGCCCAGAATCGCTTTGGCAGCTTCCAAGGCACCGACCGCCGTCCGAAAATGTGGGCAAAGTTTATGGATTTCGTTCGCCTGGCCAGGACGGATCGGTTCATTGAGGAACTGATCATCGACGGCAGTTTTGTCACCGCCAGACCTGATCCAAACGACATTGATGTAATCGTAGTTGTGCCTGTTGGCCATGATTTCGGAGCCGACTTGCCACAACACCAATGCGAGATGATCGCGGCGGCGCGCGTGCGGCGGCGCTTCGGATTTGATATTGTAGTTGTTAAGCGCGGCACCGAGAACCAAGCACAGGCTGTTGAGTTCTTTATGCAGGTTCGACAACAACCAGGCCAAAAAAAGGCCTCTTGAAGTTAAGATTATGATTGAGACGCCAGAGCAACTGTACCAAGCCATCGAACAGATGGGCCGAATGCAACGCATCCTTGAATCCTATCGGAATCAGATTCTGACCCAGAATCCCCGAAATTTCGCCATCCTGGCTGAAGGACCGCTGGAACAAATCCGCCAATTGCAAGCGCAGATCGACCAATATGTCCAGCACCTCGAAGGCACCGCGGCATAATGCTAATCGAGAGCAATGAAAGGACTTTTGCTAATGGTGCCAATTACGCCCTCCACACCGGATCAAAATCGAAGGCCTGGTGAAATCCTCCGCCCCAGGTGCTGCTGGCGCCGATGTGCTGCACCAGCGACGGGGCATGATAAAAGACTGGCTTCCCCAGTCGCCCCGCCAGACGAAAGATCCTGATGTCCTGCAAGCCCGTGACGTCGTTCCATCGTTGAACCACGTATTCCACTGTTTCCCGTGAAAGTAGAAAGGCCTGGCTGCCATAGGCGTACTTGGGGTCCACGATGCGGGCGTTCCTCCTGACGTCCCAGCCTTTCTGCTGCAGCCGGGGATTGTAGAGACTGGCCAGGGTCGCCTCCCCGCTCCGAACCGGATTCCAATGGTGAATGTTATGCCGGATGTGCCGGTTGAAATCCAAATCATCCTCCAAAAAGAGAATATAATCGGCCCGATATTCAAGGCTCTTCTTCAGCGCGAGGTAGGACGATTGCGCCTGCCTTTGGTGGAATGTTCCATCGCCAGGAGTGTCAAAATGAATATGCACCGGCAGGTCTCCCCAGTCGGTTATGGCGAGGTTCTTCAGAGTCCGGCGCCTAAGCTGATCCCGTTCCCGACAAGAAATCATGGTGGCCTCGATTTTGATCGTTCGCTTGATACGCTTGGAATCCTCCTGCGCCTTGCTTTCGGGCTGGGAATGGATGCGCCCGTCCCACGCGAGCCTCAAGTCGCTGATGTAACCGTGGCACTCCTTCTCCAGGCGAAAACCTTTGATTTGCCTGTTGAACAGCAAATCCCATTTCTCCAGGTTTCGATGTTGAAAAATACGCCGCCCACGGAAGTCGTGCTGGCACATGATTCCTTGCAATGACTCAATGGGCGTTTGGATCAGCGAGTAACTTGTCTTGAGCTTGCGAAAGGCCAGATGGAAGGTTTCCTTGTCTCCATGGAGATAACTATAGAAAAAATCGGAATTCTCGTTGATCCACATCGTAAGACAAAGAGCCTGCCAGCATCGCCGCTTGTCGATTACGATCTGACCGCTTTCGAATTCCAATTCGGCGGGCATCCTCAATCCCAAGCTGCGCCAGATGGCCCTGGCTTTTTGATCCTTGCCCCGCGTGAAATCAGGCCAGAAGATGGCGCCCTTGGCGATGTATTCGGGCGTGTCAAACAAGAACGCGGGATTGACCACCGGCACGTTGTCGGCGTCCAGCAACAACACTTCGCGAAAAGGCGAGTGAAGAATCGCGTAGGACTTCAATTCCCAGCCTTGAAGAATGCGCGCGGGAAACTTCCGCCGCATTTTGCCGGCGTCCATGCATTCGACGCCCAATGGCTCCACCAACTTTTTCATCCGGCCGTCCATCTCCTTTTTCCCCAAATACCAAAACTGAATGGGCAACGCGCAGCCGAGACGCCGCAAGATGTTGACGCAAACCCAGAAGTTGGTGAAGTAGCGGACGCCGCCGCCACACACGACGATCCCGCGCCCGTCATAACGAGCAGGATACTCTGGAATGGTTTCGATGAACCGATCACAGGCCATACCGGCGCTTGATAAACTAAGCGATTGTTGGTCGAAAAGGTTTCGGCAGGTCGCGGCCATGCCCTTTTCCGCGGCCTGTCGTTGGACGGGCGATAAGTATTTGATTAGCCCGCCGTTGAAGTAGCTCTCGATGCGGCGAACTACATCCTCGGGTTTAATCATGTCCATGCAATGGGGTAGTCCGTTCACGACATCCACGCACAGGTTTTGGGGACGATCTCTTTTATTGCCATCTCCCAGCCGGACAGTGCGATCTTTCCAGCAACCTCCGTGCGCGCAGCAAGGCAGCGCGCTCATGGTGTGAATAAACTGATGATGCGGATAAGCTTCCCAGTGGGCCGGTTCGCGCCCTCCCGCAATCACCACACACGGACGGTTCGGCGGGTGGCCGCGCTTGGTTTCCACCGCCGCCGCCAGATGCATCAAAGCGGTGATCGAACATAGGACGCCTTGAGAATGATAGACCAGGCGGACCAATTCCCGCAAGCTCGTTTGCCCCCGCAAGTCGATCACTCCGTCCAATTTGGGGTGGTGGTGCCCGCGCTCGCCCACCTGGACAAATTGAATTCGTCCGCGAAAATGATTCACAACCTCCTGATACCGGCTGGACTGCCACCATTTGATGGTCAGATCATATTTCCCGCCCGCCGCGATAATCCAAAACGGAATGTCCCGCTCCGTGACTTCGCGCACCTGGGAATGCCAGGCCTTCTCCTGCACGGAGAGATGAAGGTCGCCCTTGAACGCGGCCGGCTTGATGTTAAGGCCCAGGCGGCGATTGAAGAATTCTACAAAGCCATGAAGGCAATGATAAGGAGTTTGATTGCTCTGATTGATGAGGGGATAAGTGCATTGAATTTCTTCGGCCTCCGGATCATCATCGGACAAGGCAGTGATGTGCGGATTATTCTCCCAAAGCGCGGGGCACAAGGTTCGAACATCCGTGACAAAGGAACCGGGATAGCAGCGGTGCAAATCGCGCACCGCAGCCGTCAGCATCACAACGTCCCCAACCGTAAAGCGGCACTTCAGAATCAGTTTTTTCATGGATGCAGCAAAAAGTGAATGCTTTGTTGTTGCATCAATCAAGGGCGCGCCGCCTCCGCCAATCCCGCGTTAATCCTCAATGCCTGCCGCCGACAAGCTCGTGCTTGCGGTGCTTCCGACGATGGCCGCCCTTCCCGTGCCGCCCGCCGACGCCGCTGGGTGTTGCCGTCGGAGTCTGGGTTTCGTGCGTATCTCCCGCGCAAACAAACTCAGTGCGACGAGAAGGTTTGGGGCTGAATCCCGATTCAAGTTCAACGATTCTGCTTTTGCTCAACTTTAGTTTAATAGGCATAGTGTGCTCTTTCTTGTCATTTAAATAGGGGAAGGCAAAAAAAGAGTCAAGCAGCAAAAATGACGAATTTTCTCACGGGGCCACGCCTCGTCCTTCTCCCTGTGTTGTTTCGTCAGGATCCGCCGCCTTAATTTCCTCCCACGTGGGCGCGGACCAAAGGTGGGCGAGGCCGGCCCCGTTTACGGCCAGCAGATAGCGGCCATCGGGCGAAAACTTGAGACCGGCAAACCCTGATCCCTCCCCGCATAATGTAAGCACTTCCTGCCATGTCTCCACGTCCCACAGTTTGACCGCCTCGGAGCCTGCGCTGCCCACCGCCAACCGCCCGCCGTCGGGCGAAAAGGCGACTGAAATGGCCGAGAGCAGGAACCCCTTGAGGGTCACCAAGGGTTGAAGGGTCGCCATGTCCCAGAGGTGGACGGATCCATCTTCGTAGGCCGCTGCGAGCATTCTGCCGTCCAGGGACGTATCCAAACCTAGCACAATGCCCCGATTTTTGAATTCTTTCGGAGCTTGGTCGAGTCTGCTCGCATCAAAAAGCCTCAGCTCCCGGTCTGTCACGATCACGAAAGAGTCCGGGAGCGAGGTGTTAAAAAGCACGCCGCCTGGGCAAGTAAAGAAACCCTGCCGTTGCCAGGTTTCCGTGTCCCGTGCCTCAAGAACAGTATTCGTGCCTGTGTCATGGAGGGTCAGAAGATACTTTCCATTGGCAGTCACGCAAGCTTTGAAAGGTCCCGAAGCAGCCACGAAGTTGGTTCTCTCCAATGCGCTGCGCGCGTCCCAGACACGGAGATGCCCCTTGGCGTCGCGCTGCAGAACCCATTTGGCGTCCGGGGAGACGGTGGTGCCCACTCGATTGGTGACATCTCCCCACAAACGGTGCGTCTCCTTGAGAGTCGAAGCGTCCCACAAGGCCACACCGCCTTTGGTCTCTGTCGCGAGGATGGATCGGCTGTCGGGCGTGAACACGGCGCTCAAATTGTCCAAACGGCTGGGTAGTATCTGATATCCGAGGTTCCGTGGTGGTTTGGTCACATCCCATAGGAATATGTTGCCATCCTTGCAACGGCTGGCCAGGGTCCGGCCATCAGGGGCCAGGGCAACTCCATCCACTTCATCAAGATGCCCGCGCAAAACGCCGTATGGCTTGTGGGTGGACCAGTCCCACAGCCGGATTGTCTGATCTCCGCTGGATGAAATCAGACGTTTGCCATCAGGCGTAAAAATCAGGTCGCTCACCCAACTTCGATGACCATCCAATGAGCCAACAGCCTGTCCGCTGTGGGCGTCCCAGAGCCGGATGGCCGAGTCAGTATAACCTGCGCCCGTCAGGAGCGTCGAACTATCCGGCGAGAAGAGGACAGCGATCGATAACTCATCTGTCGTCTTGACGGAAAAACGCTCGCGGCCATCCGCCGTCTCCAATACTTGCACCCGGCCATTCCCCTGGACTGCGGCGAAGGTAGTGCCATCGGGAGAAATGGCATAGGGCCGACCATTGCCCGTTCCAGGGACCTCAATCCCCCGCTGCCAAAGCTGCCGCCCTGAGTCCACGTCCCATGCCGTGACATCGTACGGAACCGCTTCTTTTTCATTGTGGCCGGGCCGCAAAGACACTGTCAGGAACGTTCGATCATCGCCCGCGAAGCCAATCCATCGAATTAATTTCCAGGATGTCTCGAAGTGGCTTTCCTTTTGTGTGGCCATGTCTAAAAACACGATCGTGTTATTGGTCCTGGCAAACGCCTCCACAAATGCCAGGCGGGCGCCGTGGTGCGCGAAAACTGGGTGCCAGGCATTCGACCTCTGCAAAACCGTCCGACGCGAAATCAAGTCTGTCACTACCGTCTCGCCCCCCTGCTCCCTTGCGAGCAGCCAGCCGTCGGGGCTGAAGGCTAAGGGGCTGGAAATGCGGTTGTTTCCGGCCAGGAAAATTTCATGGTCGTCCGCGCGGGCCTGATTCCAAAGATAGCGCCATTCCCAGCCTCGCAGGTCGCTCTTTCCCGGTGGAGGTCGCTGTTTATTCAACAACCTCAGGGCGCGTCCGAGATTGTCCGAGGCCAGCGCCTGCTCAGCCAGGTTCATGTCGGAATTGTAAGCGGTGCGGCGGGCGGCTAATTCCTGGGCTTCGGCCCTGGCCCGCTCCTGCTGCTCGGCTTTCAATGAATTCAAAGCCTTGACCTGCATTTTGCTCTCCGTTTGCTCCGCCTCCTCCGCCTCCTTGCGCAGTTTCTCAGCCCGAAGGAGGCCGAGAGTGGTGCCGATGACTCCCAAAACCAACGCCGCCGCGACGGCGGCTGCTGTTGTGACCCCCAGTTTGTGACGTCGAATGGCCTTCTGGAGGCGATAGGCTACCGTCGGCGGCCGGGCCACTACCGGCCTGTTTTCAAGATGCCGACTGACATCCATGGCCAGCCCGTTGGCTGTCTCGTAACGCCGGGTCCGATCTTTCTCCAGGCACTTCATTACGATCCAGTCCAGGTCGCCCTTGAGTTGGTGCATCAGCTTGACCGAATCGGTGGAACGGCGCAGCGCGGCGGAGGTCAGTTCCTCGCCCCTGAAGGTTGCAACTCGCGTGCTCGGGCGAATCGGGTCCCTTTCGCGGATGGTCTTGCGGATCCCGTCCACGCCCGAGGCAATCAATTCTTTGGCGTCGAACGGCGTTTTGCCGGCCAGCAATTCGTAGAGCAGCACGCCCAGGCTGTAGATGTCGCTCCGGGTGTCGATGTCCAGCCCGCTCATCTCCGCCTGCTCCGGACTCATATAAGCCGGGGTGCCGATGAAATCCTGGTAGGCGGTAAAGAGAGTGCGCTCGGTCAATCTGCCCTGAGTGGCCTTGGCGATGCCGAAGTCGATGACTTTGGGCACCGGCACGCCGTCGTGCAGCGTGACCAGCGTGTTGGAGGGCTTGATGTCGCGGTGGATGATCCCCTTCTGGTGCGCGTGTTGGATGGCCTGGCAGACTTTAATGAAAAGCTCCAGCCGATTCCGGGTGGTCAGGCTGTGTTTGTCACAATAATCGGTGATGCGCTCCCCTTTGACCAATTCCATCACGAAGAAAGGACGCCCGCTCGTCGTTGCGCCGGCATCAAGAACCTTGGCGATATTGGGATGGTCCATTCGCGCCAGCGCCTGCCGTTCCGCTTCAAAGCGCGTGATGACTTCCTTGGTGTCCATGCCCAGTTTGATGACCTTGAGCGCCACCCTCCGGCTGACCGGTTCCTCCTGCTCAGCCATATAGACCACCCCAAACGCCCCCGCGCCGATCTCCTGAAGTAACTTGTAGCGCCCGATCCTGTCCCCCGGCTGCTCATTCACCATCGAGGGCAGGACGATCGTTCCAGACGGACCGATTCCGTCTGCCGGGGCAGCCGCATCGGCTCCAAAGGTCGTCGAACACCTTGGGCAGAGATCTGGCGAATGGTCCGCTACCCTGTTCGCCTCGGCGCTGCCGGACGCAGAAGCATCGGCGGGAAACTCCATCCCGCAAGTTGTGCATATTCGTGGACCAGGCATGGATTGCTTTGGGCTGCGCCATTGAAGCAATCGTTACGGCGAAAGCAAGTCTAATTTTTAAGGGTTCTCTTAAGCGCAATGGCGTCCATGCCGATGTGAGGGGATGCGCAGATGCTGGATCATGCCCGTATTTCTCTCGTTGCTTACAGGCTGTGGCGATCATCCCGGGCGCATGGATCACCCGGAGGATCCGCAGGGACGCTACCACGACCAGATCGCCGTTGCGAAGAGGTTACTGGAGCAAAAGGAAAATTGGGCCGAGCGGGCCGAATGGGAAGTTTTGAAATCCAGCGATGGGTGGGAGATCATCGCCTGGCGAATCGAGCATCCTGAACGCAAGGGATCGGATCGTTACTTTCCCTGGGGCTATTCAATCATTGAATTGGATAGCCGCATGGTGGCCGTTCATTACCACCGGAAGGGATGAATTGAATTCTGGACTTGAAGGTGCGTGGGAGCTAATCATTGCGGTATATGGCTCCGGCTTTAATTATTTTGTGGGTTTATATCGTGTTGCTTTTGGCCGGTGGTTTGATGGGATTTATCAAAGCCAAAAGCAAAGCTTCGCTTATCATGTCATCCCTGTTCGCGGCGGCCTTGGTGTTGTGTGCGACAGGGGTCATCCGGCCTTTTTACATCGCTGACTTTTTGGTGGGTTTTTTGTTGGTTTTCTTTGGCATTCGCTTCGCCAAAGGCAAAAAGTTCATGCCTTCGGGCTTGATGCTGGGATTGTCGGCGGCCGTTTTGGCGGCGCTGCTGTTCTTGCGCTGAGTTTTCTTTTTCAGCGTGCAAACTTCGCTTCCGATCTGGCAAATCCATGGGCAAATTGTCCAGTCGCTCCGCGACGGAAATCGCCTGGTTTTGGTCGCCCCGACCGGTTCGGGCAAGACAACGCAAGTTCCGCAGATGCTTCTGGACAGCGGGATGTGCAGAGGGCGCATTGTCATCCTGCAACCCCGCCGTGTGGCGGCCCGCACGGTGGCGGCACGCGTCGCTTGGGAACGGAAGGTTCCCTTGGGCGGGGAAGTCGGCTACCAAATTCGTTTTGAAGACCGCACCAGCCTGGGCACCCGCATTTGCTTCGTCACCGAAGGTATTCTCCTGCGGTGGCTGCAAGATGATCCGACGTTGCAGGACATCAGCGCCGTTCTTTTCGATGAATTTCACGAGCGCAATCTTTTGAGCGACGTCGCGCTCGCGCTGGTCAAACGTTTGCAGCAAACCAGCCGAGCCGACCTTCGCATGGTGGTCATGTCCGCCACGCTTGAGGCTGAACCAGTCGCCAAATATCTGAAGGACTGCCCCATTTTGGTTTCGGAGGGCAAAGCCTA
>Ga0302326_10013867_pt1 | contig 17076 bp, 15 predicted proteins | sample Palsa_T0_3_FD_202264 | JGI IMG/M metagenome (GOLD analysis project Ga0302326, IMG submission 202264) | Peat permafrost microbial communities from Stordalen Mire near Abisko, Sweden - Palsa_T0_3 | ecosystem: Environmental > Terrestrial > Soil > Palsa > Peat permafrost | place: Sweden: Abisko...
TCGACCTGCGGAACAAGCCGGTTGCGACGACGCGGGCTGCCGCGCCCCCGCAGGAGGGGGCGGCGACGCGGCCGACGGACGACACGAATCTGCTCGGCAACAAGGAGCCGAGCATGATTACGCTCGACGGCAATGCCCAGGTCGAATCAAATCTGTCCGACGCGAGGGGAATCCTCCGGCAGTCTGAACTGAAGGCGCCGCGGATCATCTATGCCGTCTCGGCAACCCAGGACATTGCGGCCCACACGCTGCTGGTACCCTCAGCGGGCGTGATGCTGGTGCGCGACCATCGCTCGCCAGTGCAAGCGGCCACTGGCGATGATGCCGGGCTGGGAACGGGGCGCGGCGCAACCGCGTTCCAGTGGACGCGCAGGCTGATCTATAACGAGGATTCGCGCAGGGCGATCATGAGCGGCAATGTGTTCGTGAAACATGTTTCGGACAATCCCAAGGATTTGCCGGTGCAGCTTACCTCGGACGAGATGACCGCGCTCTTCGAGCCGGCCGCGGGGAAGACGCCGGCCGCGACTCAGCCTTCCCAGTCGCGGGCGCTGGAGCTGAAGAGCATGGAAGCGGTGGGGAACGTAGTGGTGAATCGCGCCGCGACGCAGGTCAACGCGCAGCGTGTTTACTTCGAGCCGGCCAGTCATTGGATGACTGCGCAGGGAACGTCGCAGTCCCCCGTGAACGTGCTCGACGAGAACGGGACGCAGTCGAGCGTCGACGAGGTGCGATGGAATACCCAGACCTGGGATTTTGAGATGAAGCACGCCGGGGGAGAGGCGTCGCGCTGACAGCCCGTGGTTAAAGTCGCGCGGCCGTTGCTTGCCTCATCGGGCCGGGCTCTTCGTTGTCGAGATTCGCTCGTATTGTTCAAATACTGCATCATCTCGACGCCTCGATCCCGGCCCGATGAGGCGGCGCACCGACTCGCGGGACTTTAACCACGGGCTGTTAGGATCTCCCCTGGCTGTTGCGCCACCTTGTGAGGTTTACCAGTCGCTGCCCGACGGTATCATCCCCGCGTCAGCGTGGTGTCTGAGCCCGGCGGCACCGGAGGGGGCGATTTTCGTGGCAAGCCAGCCAAAGCCAGCGGCTGCCGCAATGCATGCCACAATAAACCAGGGAAGTTTCCTGCGGCGACGACGCACCACATTCCGTTTGTCGCGTTTATCGTGCCTGTCGGCGTGATGTTGCTCACTCATGATGTTGTAACTCCTTGGCGCCGCGCCGCGAATCTAGAGGTCGGAAGAAGCCAATACAACCGGGAAACGCCTGAATTCTCAGATATTCTTCGTGGAGGCGTAGATTTGGGCGAAGAGGGCCGACTTTCACATCGGTGCCGCTGCGCTGCGGAGGCTTGGCGTACCCTATCGATTATTCGCAGCCTGCCGGCGGGCGCGCTCTTCGGAAATCAGGCGGGCGACGTCGAAGCCGTCGATGGTAAGACCCTGCACGTCGCAGTCGTCGATGCGGACGTTGGCGAGGCTGACGTTGCGCAGCGTCGCGCCGCGCAAATTCACGTCGTCAAAGCGGGCGGCGGAGAGATTGGCGTTGTAGACGTTGGCGCAGGACATATCGACGTCGTCAAACCGCACCGAACACATGCGGACGTTCGAGAAAATTGCCGCCGTCAGGTCTGCATTGGTAAACGATTGCTCAGCCATCAAATACTCACCAACTGAAAGCTCGGATTGGTTTGGATTCGTATCGTACGCCAAATCGAGCAAAATCAAAACGACCGGCTGCGCGGGGGATTCACGCGATCGTGCGTACACCCGAAAACCAACGGATGGCCATCCGTTGGCTTTTCCCGCTAATGTCAGTATGTGTCGATTGTCACAGACCCAAATCACCCCGCGGCTGGTTTCGTCGCGTATCATTTGGGCGCTGTCTGCTTACAATTGGGGGATGGCGTCTCCTCCCGTGGTTGCGATCGTCGGCCGGCCGAATGTCGGCAAAAGCAGTCTGCTTAATGCGCTGGTGGGGAAGCGCATCAGCATCGTCCAGGACAAGCCGGGGGTCACGCGCGACCGGATCGCGATGCCGCTGCTCATCGGGGACCGTTACGTCGAACTGGTCGACACCGGCGGATACGGTTTTGTCGATCCGGACCAACTCACCGAGCACATCGCCCATCAGATCGAGTTGGCGATGGCGCAGGCGAAGCTGGTGCTGTTCGTCGTCAGTTGCACGGATGGACTGACCAGCGCCGACGAGGAGATCGCGGCGATGCTGCGAAAGAGGTCCGCCAAGACGGTGATCATCGCCAATAAGGCCGACGGCGCGAAGAACGATACCATCCTCGGCGAGTTTGCCCGGCTGGGACTTGGCACGCCAATCGGCGTCTCGGCGATGAACGACCGGAACATCGATCTGGTCTTCACCGCCATCGAACAGAATCTCGATCTGTCGGATGCACCCACGGAGATGCCCGCGCCGCAGATGATGCTTGCCATCGTCGGGAAGCGCAATGCCGGCAAGAGCACGCTGGTGAACACGATCGCCGAGTTGTACGAAGGGCATGGCGACCGGGTGATCGTCTCGGAAATCCCCGGCACGACCCGCGACAGCGTTGACGTGCGATTCGAAAAAGAAGGCAAGACGCTGGTCGTGATCGACACGGCCGGGGTGCGGAAGAAACGGCACATTGCCACCAATGACATTGAGTTTTACAGCTTTCATCGCGCGCAGCGATCCATTCGCCGGGCGGACGTGGTGCTGATGCTGATTGACGGAGCCGAGCCGGTGAGCGAGCCGGACAAGAAGCTGGCGCAATACGTGGCGGGGCAGTACAAGCCGATCATTCTCGTGGTCAACAAGTGGGACATCACGCGGGAGAAGGCGCGCGCGATGGAGAAATCACAGACGGTCGATGACGCGGAACTGATGGAGAAATACCGAAAGTATCTCGACGAAGAACTGAAGCACGTGGATTACGCGCCGATCGCCTTCGTCACAGCCAAGGACGGGCGCAACGTTCAAAGCGTGCTCGATCTGGCTCAGCATCTGTTTCACCAGGCAAACGAGCGGGTCACGACGCACAAGCTCAACACGGCGATTCGCAAGATTCTGGAGGAGAAACGCCCCAGCACTCCCAGCGGGCGGTTGGCGCGGATTTATTACGTCACGCAGACGCAGGTTGCCCCGCCAACGATCGTCCTGTTCGTCAATAACCCCGATTTCCTGGACGCGGCCTATCAGCGATTCATGATCAACCGGATGCGGGAGATGCTGCCGTACGGGGAAGTCCCTATCCGGCTGATCATCCGCCAGCGCGAGCGCAAGGCCGCCGCCGAGCAGACGCCGCTCGACGAGGCGGAGGAGTCGTTGGATGTGGACGGATAGTGCCTTTGGCCAAAAGACTCAGGGCATGAGGCCCCAATTCCCTCTCGCCCAGCCGCACGCTCCTCGCTGCGCAGCGATCAGGCATTGGTGAGCATCATCGCGCTTCATTCAGGCAAAAAGGCTTCCACATCGTTCGCGCAGAATTTGGTGGGCCTCGCGTTCCTGCGATCGCCCAGCTCGTCAGGCACCGCTGCAAATGACCGTGTACCTTCGAGCTTCCGGATTGATCACGGCGCGAGAGTAACGTGGGCTGTCGATTACGCTACCCACTTTCGTCGGTTCTAAGTCGATAATTCGGCGATGGTTACGCCCTCAATTATTTTTACTTGCAAAAAATAGCGAACCTGGGATGGGCTGTCCGCCGTACGGTTCTTGAAGTTCGCAATTTGCTCATAGGCCGTCAGCACTGGCTTAGCCGCGATGTGTACCCTACGGATTGGTTGCGATGCACTCGACCATCACTGTTTGTTGGGGCGCGGTTGGCAAGGCTTTTGCGGGAGTGTCGGCGGAGTGGGCGGTGTGAAGCGTAATTCTTTTGGGAGGGATCGATTGTGGGAGATTTGCAAACCATGGATAGGTTCGATTTGGCAGCAACGGCTGTGCGTGTTGCAGTCGTCGAGCGCGTAGGAGGAAGCACCCGATGATCTCGATGGACCTGCTCGACAACTGGATTATTCAACATATCGCCTGGTGGGCGCCGTACGGCCTGATGCTGTGCGTACCCATTCTCCTCGCATGGTTCCCCGGAGCAAACGCTCGCCTGCGCGGCCACGATCTCCCCCGGGCCGTCTCGGCATTGTCCTGGCTGCTCACACTCTCAACGGGCGGGCTCGCCCTCTATTCAAATTATTCAAATTCCGAGCCATTGGCATTGGTTCCCGTTTTCATCATGCTCTGGACGGGGATCGTTGTCTGGTCCTACGGAAAACGCGAACTGCAGCCGGTCACCGAGTGCGGACGCGGATTTGAAATCATCTTCCCACGCCCCCTCTGCCTGACGCTGGAGGTTGCGGCGGCTGCCGAGTGAGGGCCGGGGGTGAGCACTTCGATTTGGAGTGTTGGCGGCTGAAGTAGGCGGAGCCGCGGATGTACATCCGCGGCTTCTGTCATCATGTTCGCTGACGCCTGCTCTACACCGTCATCCCGCTCGCCTGATCGCTCTGCTCCGTCGCCTTCATCTGGTCCCATTGCTCGAGCGTGATGTTGCACTCGCGGGCTTGCGATCCTTTGTATTCGCCGAGAATTCCGGAGACGGCCATCTGCTCGATCAGGCGTGATGCTCGGCTGTAGCCGATCGTCAATCTGCGTTGCAGAAGGCTGACGCTGCCGCGCTTGGTTTCCAGGACGATCCGGACTGCGTCGTCGAACAGATCGTCTTTCTCCATATCCGCGCCGCCGCCGGGCATCGATTTGATCTGCACCAGTTCCGGCTCGTACTGCGCCTCGGCGAGACTGCGGACCAGCTTCACGCTCTCGCGGATTTCGCGGTCGTCGATGAACGTGCCTTGCGAGCGGATTGGCTTGCTCGCCCCGGGGGGAAGGAAAAGCATGTCGCCCTGTCCCAGCAACAGCTCGCCGCCGTTTTGGTCGAGCACGATCCGGCTGTCCATCTTCGTATTGACCCGGAACGCGATCTTCGAGGGCATGTTGGATTTGATCAGACCCGTGACGACGGTTGCCTGCGGGCGCTGGGTGGCGACGATGAGATGAATTCCCACCGCTCGCGCCTTTTGTGCCAGGCGAACGATGAAGCTTTCGACTTCCTTGCCGCTGGTCATCATCAAGTCGGCAAGCTCGTCGATGATGATCACGATGTACGGCAAATGCTTGGGGATCTTCGCCTCTTCCTCGGGGCTGCCCGGCTGGAATCGCTCGATGAGCTCTTCGCGGGAAAGGCGGTTGTAGCCTGCAAGGTTGCGGACGCCGGCCTCGGCAAGGATCTCATACCGCTCGTCCATCTTCTCGCAGGCCCATTCCAGCACGCTCGTCGAGCGGCCGGTGTCGTTGATGACCGGGCACATGAGGTGCGGAATGTCCTTGAACGGTGCCATTTCCACGACCTTGGGATCGATCAGAATCAGCTTCACCATGTCCGGCCTCTGCTTGTAGAGGATGGACATGATGATGGTGTTGATGCAGACCGATTTGCCCGAGCCGGTGGTGCCGGCGATCAGGCAGTGGGGCATGGCCGCCAGGTCCGTGACGAGCGGCTCTCCGCTGGCGTCCTTGCCGAGATAGAGCGGGATCGCCTGTTTGGCCGTGGCGTCGGGCGCGAGCTGCATCAACTCCTTGAGGCGGACTTTTTCCTTCTGCGCGTTGGGGACTTCGATGCCGACGGTATCTTTCCCCGGCACCGGAGCGACGATGCGCACACTGACCGCCATCAGCGCGCGGGCGATGTCGTTGGAGAGACTTGTGATCGAAGATGTTTTGACGCCCGCGGCCAGCCGCAACTCGTACATCGTGATGACCGGCCCGGTGTCGATTTCCACCACGTGCGCATCAATGGCGAACTCACTGAGCGCCTGCTCGAGGACCGCGGCTTTTTCTCGCACGAATTGTTCCTGCGACTCGGCGTAGCCATGCTCGGCGTCGTCGAGCAGCGTCCAGTCGGGAAGGTCGTATTTTCCCAGCTCTTTCGGCGCCGGCGGCGGGGGGGAAGTCTGCCGGGGTTTGAGCATGTTGGGGAGCTTGACGATGATCTCCGTCTTGGGCGGCGGCGGGGGGACTGGCGCTTGCGTGAGGACCGTCTCTTCGTTGGCCGCCGCTTCAGAGGGCGCGGGGTCGGAGGCGTCAACGTGCGCCGCTTCGTCGGCGGCACCGGATTCTTCGTCATAACTCAGATCGATCAGATCATCGTCGCCCGAGTCGCGCTCCAAGGAATCTCTAACGAGCAAAACCGGCGGTTTCAGGGGAAGATCATCGTCTTCATCCACCGGCGATGTACGGGGTGCAAGCTTCTTCGCCGCCGCGTCTTTCGTCACAAACTTCGGGAGAGACGGCAGGCGGGGGATCGGCAAAAAGTTCCAGTTGATGTTGGGGCGATGCTTTCTGACCTGCTCGATGGCGGTTCCAACCATCGCGGGCGTGCGGAGCACCAGATCGTCCGCCGCCAGAAGCAGGCCGACCAGCATGGTGGTCGCCAGAATCAAACGCGTGCCGGCGGTGCTGAAATAGCGCTGGAGAAAATGGGCGGCACTGATCCCGATGATTCCGCCTTGCCCTTCGGGAAAGCCGTCAAACGACCCCGGCTTGAAGTGATGCACCGCTGACGCGAAGGCGACGGAAAGAAGAAGAAGTCCGATCGAGCGCATCCAGAGATCGCCGATCGCATTGCGAAACATCTGCAGTACGACGCACACGCCGCTGAAGAACAGAATGGGGAAGACGCCCTGACCGATGAACAGATACAGGTAGTAGGCGACGACCGCACCGGCGACGCCGCAAAGATTGCGGGTGGGGGGATTGGGATCGATCGCGTGACTGGGCCAATCGGTGGCCTGAAAACTGCCCAGCGCCAGCAGCAGGAAGATCCAGCCGCCGACAGCAAGGAACAGCAGCACGCTCCGCAGGCGATCGTTGGGATTCAATTCTTGTTCCGTTTCCATAGATGGCTACTCCCTCCCGGTACTCCGGGAGAGGGTTGGGGTGAGGGTGTTTTCGAGGGAGAAGGTTTTCGGTTTTCAGCAAGAAAGGGTATTCTTGGGTCGAGAAGTTTTCAGTTTTCGGTTTTCAGCAAGAAAAGAGGTCGGTTTCCTCCCGCTGAAAACTGAAAACCTCTGCGTTTTTTCCCACTGAAAACCGAAATCCGAAAACTGAAAACCTCGCGTTTGGTTTCTCCTTTAATTTCCTCCCACTGAAAACTGAAAACCGAAAACCGAAAACTTCTTCGAGTGAGAATCTTCTCCCTTGCGTGCTAATGTCCCGTATGTCCAAATCCGCCAGTGCCGCGGTCGGTGGATTCCAACTCCTCCGCCTCGACAATCTCGATCGCCGGAAGCTGAGCGATCACCATCTGGGCGATGCGCATCCCTCGCTCGACGGTGAACGCCGCCTGCCCGAGGTTGATCAGCGGCACCTGCACCTCGCCGCGGTAATCGCTATCGACCGTGCCGGGAGTATTCACCATGGTGATGCCATATCGCGTGGCCAGGCCGCTTCGCGGCCGAATTTGCGCCTCGTATCCCTCCGGGATCGACATCGCGAACCCGCAGGGAATCAATCGGATTTCGCCCGGCTCGAGCATGACCGGCTCGCGAACCGCCGCCGCCAGATCGAATCCCGCCGCATGCGGCGTCATTTTCACCGGAAGCGGTAGCCCTTCGGACCCCGCCAAACGCTTCACTTGAATGGTTATCGGCCTTTGCACGCTGGAATCTCCTGTTCACCCGGTTTGTTTTCGCCCGCCGGAATCGCTCGATGTTAGGTTCGACGAGAAGTTGTTTGCAACCGGGGGATTCGTCAATTACTCTGCTTCCGTGGTCCGCGCGCTCTGCTGCGGACACACTTCTTTTGCGAACTGGGGCAAATCGATGAAGAGACTCACGCAGGCGGGTGTATTGCTCGCGATGATGGTGCTCATGGCGGTGGTGGGGCTCCGCGCGGACACGATCACGCTCACCGACGGCACCGTTCTCCATGGCCGGACCATCCGGCAGAGCGATGGTTACTGGATCAAGTTGGACGATGGAACGACCCAGACGATCCCGAGTGATCAGATCCGCAGCGTGCAGAAAGAAACACCCGCCGCCGTCCCTGGCGGCTCAACCGATGGCATTTCCGCACCGGCGGCGGCGCCGGCGATCAGCAGTTCGCTGGCTTCGGTCAAGCGCAAGGCCGAAGCCGTGCAGCTGCCGATCGCGGCGGTGGCGATCTGGCAGCAGTACATCGACTCCAAGCCGCCTCCGAGCGACGACGACTTGAAGGTCGCACACGAGCAGTTGGCGCGGTGGCAGCAGATGGCTGACAACGGGGCGATGCGCATCAAAGGCAGGTGGATCACGGGGGATGAGTACAAGGAGGTCCGTGGAAAGCTCCAGGAGCTGATGAAGGATTACGTCGAGCTTCTCCGGCAGAATGAAACGCTGGCGGCGGTCAAGAAACTCGAAGCGGCGTACGCCATCTATCCCGATTCGTATGAGATCACCTTCGAGTTGGGATACGTCTCCATGCTCGAACACGACGAGGATAAGGCGATCCGCTATTTCAACGAGGCGCTGAAAGTCCAACCCAACCTCGCGGCCGCCACCGGCAATATCGGTGTGTGCCTGATCATGAAGAGGAAGCTGATCGAAGGGATTCTTAAGCTTCAGGACGCGGCCCAGCAGGGGGACTCGGCCCCGCTGTGGCACGATCTGACCCTGGCGCTCTCCCGCCTCGAGCCGGAGCAGCGCGAAAACGAGCGGCTTAAGCCGGCTATTGAGACCCAGTCCCTTCTTCAGGCAAAGTATGCGGCGCTGGAGTCGAAATTCCCGCCGGATAAGTACATGCTGCTGGCGATGACCGCCGCTCCGACCCCGGCTGGCCCGAAAATGTGGAGCGGGACTGGGTTCCTGATTAGCCGTGACGGGCTGATTCTGACGAATCGTCACGTGGCCAAGGGCGCCAAGACGCTGATGGTTACCGTCGATGGCGGAGTGCAGACAAGTGCCGACGTTGTGGCTATCGATGACGAGCAGGACCTGGCGCTGCTTCGCATCAATGCGGACGTCTCCAAGCATGCGGAGCTGGAATTCGCCGCCGAGAAAGCGCCGGCGGCTGGGGCGGATTGCACGGTAATTGGCTTTCCCTTAGCTGACCGCCTGGGGGCGAATATCAAGGTTACCCACGGGATCGTGACCGGCGTTCAGTCCGAAGGACTGGAGGCGGATGTTCTGGTCGATGCCAAGGTCAACCCCGGAAACAGCGGGGGACCGATGCTGGACAAGAATGGAAACGTGATGGCGATCGTCTGCATGAAGACGCTTAGTTCGTCGGCGGAAGACACGTATGGCATCGGCATCAGCTCGGGCCTGATCCGGCGGTTTCTTGAGAAGAACAAAGTTTCCGTCCCACAAGCGGATGGAAAGGAGAACGCGCTATCGGTCGAGGACATCGCCGCCAAAGCCAAACCGGCGGTGGTCATGATCTTCGCGACGCAATGAATTGGCGGCCGGTCGAAGCCGCGGATGTACATCCGCGGCTCCCACGTGGAGGCGCTTTAGCGAGAGGGCTCAGGTGACGCGGGCGCGGTTGTCGGCGCCGCAGACAACATCGAATTCGAGCCGTCGAGGGGTGAGATTGGCTGTGTTGTGGCGGAACTTCGGCGATCTTGGCGGTCCTGCAGCAAGGTGGCGGTTGCCTCTACTTCCACCCGCCGATTTTGGGCCTGCACGTCCGGAACGTAGACACGCTGCACGATCGGCTCGAACGTCGAGCAGCCCTGCACGCGGAGAATTGCCGGTTCCACGCCGTGCTGGGTCAGGTAGTCGGCGACGCCCTGGGCTCGCCGGATTGACAAGTCCATTTTCTGCTCCGGGCCGGTTCCGTCGGGGAAGTCGTCCAGCGAGGTGTTTCCCTTGACCAGCACGATGTTGTAATGCCCGCGCACCTGGTCGGCGATCTGGCTCAGGGAGGCTATTGTCTCGGGGGTGAGCGTGGCGCTGCCCGCGTCAAAGAGCAGCCTTCCCCCGACGATGGCCTGTGTTCCCTGGCGAACGGTGGTGACTTCCAGATCGGTTCCCTCGGCGCCTTGCCGGCGAAGTTTCGTTTCGCCTCCCGCTCCCGGGTTCTTGAGGGGGAGTTGAAGTTGCTCGATTTTCTTCATGAGAATGTACATGTCGACCGGGTCTCTGCTCTTTGGATCGGGGATATATTTGAAAGCCTCGCGAATCTTCGCCACCACCTCGAGCCACTTCGGATCCAGCGTATCCGGATTCTGCTTCCCCGCCGGCGGCTTGAGCACCCAAAGGATCACGAAGAAGCCCATCATGAGCATGACGAGATCGGCAAATGTGAAGATCCACTCCGGGCATTCTTCACATTCACACGGCTTGGCTTTTTTGCATCCGCATTTGGCCATGGCGTCGCCTCGCTTCGCTCGGCTTCGAAGCTCGAATGACGAAGTTCGAAATCAGAAGCAAATTCGAATGACGAAGTTCGAAATTAGAAACGAATCTGGATGCGGTACGTCGAGCCGAACCTCAGTTGATGTCCGCGTCCTTCGACGATGTACCGCTGGCGTCGCTCCTGCGGAGCCCGCCGATTTTCTGAAGCCGAGAGGTGACGTGTCGCTCGGGCAATTCCATGCTCGTTCGGCTCGTCGAGTCCTCCGTCATGAACGGGCTGTCTTTGTTTCTACATTCGAATTTCTTCATTCGAGCTTCTTTCGAGGATTCGAACTTCGTCATTCGGGTTTCCCAACCCGCGCTACGCGGCTTTGGGCATCGCTGCCTGCTGCTTGTAGCTCAGGAAGCTGAGCAGCTGCATCTCCACCACCCTGGGGTTGTTGCCGGCTTGGATGCTCAGCACACCCTGAAGAATGATTTCTTTGGCAAACGCTTCTTCCTGCGACCGCAGGGAGAGCTTTTCGGCAATGGGGCCGGCAATGAGGTTTTGCAGTATGCAGCCGTAGAGCGTGCCCGTGAGAGCGATCGCCAGTGCGCCGCCGATGACGCTCGCGTCGCCGGCCAGATTGCGGAACATGGCGACTTGGGCGATGAGCGTTGCCATCAGACCGAACCCGGGACCGAACTTGGCCAGCGTGTGGAAGAGATGCTTGCCGTGTTTGTGGCGTTCGATCATGGCGTCGATTTCGATGCGGAGGATGCGTTCGATCAGTTCCGGATCGGTGCCGTCGATCGTGAGCTGCAGACCTCGGCGAAGAAATGCATCCGGCGCTTCGCGGGCCACCGTTTCCAGCGCCAGCACGCCATCGCGCCGGGCGGTCTCGGCATATTGCACCATCTCCTTGATCACGTGCTCGATGTGCGCTTCTTTGTTGAACAGCCACTTCTTGACGTAGGAGACGGCGTTGGTGATGTTGTGCAGCGGCATCGACAGCAGTGCCGCGCCGATCGATCCGCCGAAGACCAGGAGCATTTCCGGCGGTTTGAAATAGGCTTCCAGGTGCCCATCGGACGCGTGGAACATGGAAAAGACGACGGCACCCCATGCGAGCACGACGCCGATCACACTGGCCAAATCCATTGACGATTCCTCAAATGCAACAGCGCCCCTTGGCGCACGATCGGCCCGCGATCTGGATTCCGTGGTGGTTTACCACTACTGTCATTTCGGCATTCCGAAGGCCGGGAATTGAACTATTATCGGAACCATGACCAGCGAAACGCCCCAATCACCCGTGCTCGCCCTCGTGCGTGACCTGCTGTTCGCCTCGAAAATCACCGGAACCGCAAAAACCCGGGGCACGCTCGTCACCATCATCCGCGATCCGGCGCGTGTTGCGGGCCAATCTGGCCGGCGACTGCTGGTTGATCTCACGCTCGACGGCGCCATTGATGCGGCCGTTCGATGGCACGAGCAAACCGGTTGCGACGTGGTTGGCTTCGCCGGCCATGTCGATACCGAAACCCTCATCCGCGCCCGTGACGCAGGTATCCCGAAAATCGTCAGCAAGGGGCAGTTCGTTCAGATGTTGCCGGAGTTGGTGAGTTAGCGAGAGCTCTCCCGCTGCATGGACGGCAGACGATCTGGTAAAGTAATGGCATGCCCGCTGGCGGCAATCAACTCGGGCCGGTCTTGGATCGCATGGATTACGGCCGTGCGCTCAAATCAGAACTTCTCATGAATGGCAAACCAGAACCCTGGGTTCCCTATGCGCAGCCGTTGCTCGATGCGGTTGCTCTGTTCGAAGAACTCAAAATCGGCTATGCGCTGATCGATGGAATCGCGGCCATGTACTATGGCCGAGCGAGATTCACCGAAGAAGTGGATTTCGTAGCCGTCGCCGGCCACATCGATGTATTTGCCTGTCACCGGGCCGAGATGGAAAAGCATCACTTTGCCCCGGAGTGCGTTCACAAGTTGTACCACAAGAGCGGGATCCAGGTTGATTTGTGGAAAGATGAACACGCCGATCAGATTGTGAGCAATGCCATCGACGTGGAATTGGCTGGCCGGCACATTCGCCTCATCGAGCTGCACGATTTGATTGCGATGAAACTTCGGGCCGGGCGGTTGAAAGATGACTACGACATTTCACAGATTGCGCTGAACGCACTAATCGACGAACCGCGATTGGCCAACTGGTCACCGCTGAGCAGTTGGTGCATTTTAATGAGATCAAGGGTCGCGCGGCGAAGGAATGAGGGCAGCCAGTTGACTGCTCATGCCGCGCGGGACGGCTTGAGCGTTTCGACGTGGGCGATGTGCAGATATGAGCAGAATACCAGACGCTCCCCTTCGGGATGACCTGGCTCCGGCACTGCCAGCACCAACGCTCGCGCGCTCACTAATGCCATCTCGGGGTGCATCACGTTGTAGCTCTCGCCGCCGCTCATGACCACGCGGAAGGGCTCGAATGGCGCTCGCCGGAGAATTTTGCGAAACGTGTCTGCCGTCATGGTAATGAGTGTACGGAAACGTCGCTGGGCTGCCAAGGATTTCTCTGATTTCTCTGCAATTGAAGCCCGGCCCCCGCTCCGCTACAACCGCGAACAATGAGCGGACTCAGTTACGAGAGCAGCGGCGTCAACTACGATCGGCTCGACGCGTTCAAGCGTGCCTGCCAGCGGGCGGCGGCGCCGACGGCGGCGGTTCTGGCGGCCCGCGGTCTGTCGGAGCCTCCTGGGATTCGCGGGGAGAGCGCGTATCTGCTCGAAACGCCCGACGAATATCTGGCCCACGTTGAAGAGGGACTGGGAACCAAAAATCTGATAGCCGATGCAATGGCGAAGCTGACCGGGAAGACGTGGTACAAAGCGATCGGAATCGACACGGTCGCCACGATCGTGAATGACATGGCGACGACCGGGGCGCTGCCGATCAGCGTGGCGATGCACGCGGCGGTGGGGGACGCGGAATGGTTCGCCGATGCCGCGCGGGCCGAAGCGTTGGCGGAGGGATTCGCCGATGCGTGTCGATCGGCCGGCGCCGCTTGGGGCGGCGGGGAAACTCCAACACTGCGCGGAATCGTTTTGCCGGAGACGATCGTGCTCGCCGGGTCAGCGGTGGGACGAATTCGGCCGAAGCATCTGCGGATTGTTGGCGATGTGCGGGAAGGCGACGCGATCATCATGATCGCCAGTTCGGGAGTGCAGACGAACGGCCTGACGCTCTGCAGGGCCTTGGCGGATCGGTTGCCCGGCGGATATCGGACGAAGATGAGCGATGGACGATCCTTCGGCGAGGCGCTGCTCGATCCGTCGGCGATCTACGTCCGGCTGATCGCCGAGTTGCAGCGGGCGCGGATTCGACCGCACTATGCCGTTCACGTCACGGGCCATGGGTGGCGCAAGCTGATGCGGCTGGAGGAGCCATTTGTGTACCGCATCGACGACGTTCGCGCGCCGCAGCCGGTCTTCGGATTTATCGCAGAGCACGGACTGGTGGAGCAGCGGGAGGCGTTTGCGACGTTCAACATGGGGGTCGGCTTCGCGCTGTATGTGCTGCCATCGGACGTGGGGAAGTGTCTTCAGATCGCCGCCGATTCGGGATATGATGCCTGGGCAGCCGGGGTGGTTAATCGAGACGGAAATCGCAAGGCGGTGGAGATCGCACCGCTCGGCATCACGTTCGAGGCTGATACACTGCAGGTGCGATGATGCCGACGGAATTCTTTGAGGTGAAGATCGAAGACTCGATCAACTTCGTCGAGCTGACATTGCCGCAGTCGATCGACACGAACGAATTCGAGCATCTCAACGCGGCGATTGCGCAACTATTGGTGGATCGGAATTCGCACCTGTGGGTGCTGGACCTTTCTCGTCTGTCTTACATTGGCAGCTCCGCTCTGGGGTTGATGGTCAATTTCCGCCAGCAGATCAAGTCGGCGGGGGGGCACCTGGTGCTCTGCGGGCTTTCCCCGAGACTGGTGCAGATCTTCCACACCTGCTGCCTGGAGCGGTTGTTCACGATCGTCAAGACCCGCGACGAAGCTCGACGGCAGCTCAAGCACGTGCGCGGATGATCGCCGCCATCCGCCCGGTCACCCCGTGCTGGCGACGATGTGAGAAGAACTCATCGGTATCGCGATATGTGCAGCGATCCGTCAGGTCGATCTGCCCTTCCGGAACTCCCGCGGCTAGGAGCTGGAGGCGAATCGCCTGGAGAAGATCGACAAATCCCTTTCCGCCGTCGACCGTGCGCACCGGCGCGGCTTCGCCAAAACTCCGGCGGAATTCGGCAATGACTTCCGGCCCGACTTCAAACGCATCGAATCCAATGCACGGCCCGATCGCAGCCAACACATCATCTGGACTCTGTGACTCCGCCGCCCGCTGCGGGGGATTTCGAATCACCGTCCCGGCGCGCCGGGACGGTGCCACAGGCTGGGATTTGGGGATCACCGTCCCGGCGCGCGAGGACTGTTCCGACGGCTGATCCGGCTCCAACAGCTCGCAAAGCGCCGCCGGCACCACTCCCGCCACCACTCCCCGCCAACCGGCGTGGATCGCCGCCACGGTTTTTCCGTCGCGCAAGGCAAGCAGTACCGGGACGCAATCCGCGACGCGCACCGATGCGATGCGCTGGGGATCGTCGGTGACGATCGCGTCCGCCTTCGATGCATTTTCAAAGTGCTCGCCGCGGACCGCGCGGAGCACGCGCGGCCCGTGCACCTGATGAACGCGCAGCAGTTCCAGCGTGCCGCAGCCCGACGCGGCGGCAAGCAGGCGGTAGTTTTCCCAGATGCGTTCGTAGTCGTCGGCGACATCGCAGCCGCTGGGATTGCCGAGATTCAGGGAATCAAACGGCGCGGGGCTCAGCCCGCCGAGTCGGGTGCTGTGAGGCATAGTAGATGACTCCATTATTCGCGCAGCGCCGCTCGAGCATCTCAACTCCCTGAGAGGGTGGCTCCGAGTTTGGCTCGGCATTGCTCCAGGCCGATTTCCGCTCTTTGCATCGCCGGGTCCAACTGCAGTGCGCGAGCGAAACTCCAAGCGGCGGGGCCGTATTTTTTCTGACGCAAAAGGACGGTTCCCAGGCCACATTGTGCGTCGGCATAGTTTGGATCGAGTTTGACGGCACTGGCAAACTCTTGCTCTGCTCCAGTCAAGTCATCGCGCCTTGCGAGGGCAATGGCCAGATTATTATGCGCCCGCTGATCGTCCGGACGCGCGTCGAGATAGAGCCGGTAATGGATAATCGCATCCTCGAGGCGTCCGCCGCGCAGGAGCAGGTTTCCCCAGTTGTAGTGCGGCAACGGATCGGATGGATTGGCTCTGACCTCGCGGGAGTACTCCGCCTCCCCTGGAAGTCGCTCTGCTCGCAGGCGCTGGAGGGCACTCAACTCTCTGCTGGCACCGTCGGGATAGAGAAGAAGTGACTTGCGAAGGTGTATCTCGGCATCCTCCAAGTCCCCCTGGTCCGCCAGCGCGTTGCACAAGTTCCCTTCGGCCAACCAATTGTCCTGCGTAACCGCGACTGTGTGCGTGAAGAGCACGAGGTCATTCTTCCAAAATCCGATTTGATGATACGTCACCGGCACGAGGGCGATTGCGGCGCATACGCCGGCCGCGGTCAGAAGGGGACGAATAGATCCTTGGCGGTCATACCAATCCGCCGCCATCCAAACGATCGCAATGAGGAGTCCAATGCCGGGAATATAGGTATATCGATCTGCCATGGACTGTGCTCCGACCTGCAGCAGGCCGATGACAGGAAGAAGCGAGGCGATGAACCAGAGCCACCCGATGAGCAAATATGGTCGACCACGGCGGGCGAGGACGCAGAGAACCGTGACCAAAATCAGAAGAAAAAACGCGCCGAGAAAACGCCACAACGACTGATGAGTTGGAAAGGGATAGTAGGGAGCCAGCTTGATGGGCAGCAAGAGCTTTGCGATATAGACAATGACGGAGCAGAATGCATTATTTACGCGGGGATAGAAGGTCAATCTCCCACTGAGCGGGATGATGGCGCCGCTGGCGTGCTGCGCATAGATAGTGACGATCGCCGAGGCAATCGACAGGGCGAACAGGGGAATCTTTTCAACGACCAGCAACCGGAGTGAGGCAACGTCAGTCAGCCGTTTCAACGGCCAATAGTCGAGCAGCAGAAGAAGCACCGGCGCCATGACGAGCATCGGTTTGGCGAGGAGCCCGAGCGTCAGCGACAGAACTACGAGGCTGTACGACGTGAGGGCGGGCCGTCTGGCGTATCGCAGATACGCCAACAGGGTGAGCAGGAAGAAGAACGTGGAAAGCACGTCCTTCCGCTCGGCAATCCAGACGACCGATTCGACGCGCAGCGGATGCCAGCCGAACAGCGCCGCGCAGAAGGCGCTGGGCCATCGCCGGCCGGTGGACAAAGCCAGGATCGTGAAGAGCAGTGATGTGCTGATTGCATGAATGGCCGCGTTTTCGAGATGCGGACCAACCGGACTCGCGCCGAAGAGCTGACAATCCAGCTGATGAGATATCCAGGTCAACGGATGCCAGTTGGCGGAGTGAAACGTCGTCAGCGCCCAGCGGAGCGAATCGAGGGTGAGACCCCCCAACACGTGTGGATTCTGAGCCACGTAGTCGCCGTCGTCCATCATCATGAATTCGTTGTGTGCAGAGTGGGTAA
>Ga0302326_10013868_pt1 | contig 17075 bp, 14 predicted proteins | sample Palsa_T0_3_FD_202264 | JGI IMG/M metagenome (GOLD analysis project Ga0302326, IMG submission 202264) | Peat permafrost microbial communities from Stordalen Mire near Abisko, Sweden - Palsa_T0_3 | ecosystem: Environmental > Terrestrial > Soil > Palsa > Peat permafrost | place: Sweden: Abisko...
ACTCCGCGCCTCGACTCCGCCATAACTCATAGCACGCCCGAATATCGGCCACGCGGATATTCATAAAGCTGCTGACTGAGTTTGGATCGGCCGGGACACTGAGAATTACCGATGGCTTGTCGGGTGTCGGGCCGCCGCCGACGTTGACAATGAGCCACGTGTTCCCGATCTGGATGTATCCTGGCGCACCGCTGCTGTCGCCTCGGCTCAAAATGCGACCTCCGAACACCTTTTCGTAAAATCGAGCCGAACGTTCGATGTCGGCGACCGTAAGAAAGTGCGCGACGGTGAACCCATCCAGGGGCGGCATTTGATAAGTTTTCTGGTCGACTTGGACTTGGCTCACGGAGGACTCCTATTCGAACAGTACAGAGGTTAGGTTGCGGCGATGCCGCACAATGCATCGATTGAATATTTTCCGGCACCGGTGATGTACAACAGCAAGAAGCCTCCAGTGATGCTCAGATCCTTGTAAAAGCCATCCATGCTGTCGACTAGATCCTCACCGGTTCTTGTCCAATATCGATGTCCAATAAACGCGGTTCCCACCGTATATAAAACCAGGAGCAAGGCTGAAGCACGCGCAAACAGACCCACGGCGACCGCCAATGCAACCGGAAGCTCCATGAAGATCGCTACGGCGGCGGCGACTCCTGGCATAGGGACGCCAAGCCCCACTATCTGACTTACCGTGCCCGAATAGTCCCGGAGCTTTCTCCAGCCGAAGATCAGAAATAGCGTGGCCAGAAGAAGACGGGCCACGAGAATCAGCGCGTCGTTGCGGTCGTTCATCTTGTCGCCACCAACATCATGGGGACTCATGCCGCCTTTTTTAGACTTCCGTGAGGGTCCATGACGAACTTCCGAGCGACGCCCTTATCGAATTCAGCGTAGCCCTCCGGTGCGGCATCCAGGCTGATCACGGTGGCGTTCAGGGCGTTCGCAATCCGGATACGGTCATGCAGAATCGCCATCATCAAGGCGCGGTTATATTTCAACACCGGGGTCTGGCCCGAAAAAAAGGCATGCGACTTCGCCCACCCCAGGCCAAAATGAAGGCTGTGATTGCCCTCTTTCGCCGCCGCGTCCTTTGCACCCGGATCGGCCGTGACGTACAGTCCCGGGATACCAATCCGGCCCGCGGCGCGCGTGGCCTGCATCAGTTGATTAAGGACAGTGGCCGGCTGCTCCTGGCCACCCTTCTGCCTGGCTTCAAACCCGACGCAATCAACCGAGCAATCCACCTCCGGTACTCTCAGCAGTTGCTCGATGCGCCCCGTGATCGTGCCACCCTGCGACAGATCGATGGTCTCGCAGCCAAAAGAGGCCGCCTGCGCGAGGCGCTCCTTGTTGAAGTCCGACACTATCACCACTGCTGCACCCAGTAGCTGCGCGGAGGCGGCCGCCGCCAGACCCACTGGGCCCGCCCCGGATTGACTGTCAGGCATACACCCGTTCCCCGCTCTCTGCAGTTCCTGCATCGACCACACGCCACATTGAACGGAGTCGAAACGAAGTCCCCGACCGTGATGAACTCGACATCGGATCCGATTTCCACGACTTCACCGGTGATCTCGTGGCCCAGAACCAGCCCGGGAGGCGCCGTGGTGCGCCCTCGCACCATGTGCTGATCGCTACCGCAGATGTTCGTCACCAAGACCTTCAGAATCACGCCATGATTGATGCTCTTCCCGAGAGGGTTCACGAGTCTCGGGTAGTCGATGCTGCGGACCTCGACCTTCCCTGGACCGAGGTAGACGACGCCGCGATTGCCCGGCATGTCGCAATGCTCCCTTTACGCAAATGCCGAGGCAGCGGCCTCTGCCACCGCCTGATCCTGTTCCCCGGAGCCGCCGCTCACGCCAACGGCACCCACGACTTTGCCGCCGCGCTTGAGCGGTATGCCACCCGCGAAGATCATGATCCGGCCCTCATTGGAGGCGAGGATGCCAAAGAAGTCCCCACCCGGTTGTGCGAGCGGTGCGAGATCCTTGGTGGAGATATCGAACGCCCGGGCCGTGAAAGCCTTCTTGATTGAAATGTCGATACTGCCAATCCAGGCGCCGTCCATTCGTACATGCGCGACCAGGTTGCCGCCCTCATCGGCGACAGCGACATTCATGGGTTGACCGATCGCGGCGGCCTTCTTCTCTGCCGCACCGATCACTTTCATTGCGTCGTTAAGTGTGACCATATCAAGACTCCGTCAAACAATTGATGTAGTAGACGAATCCGCGAGTACGGGCGAACAGTGACTGTGCCGCACTTGACCATGACGGCGCAGACCAATCTATTGCACGATGGTATCGGCGCTACTCTCATGAGCTCATCGACGGCGCACGACGACGGGAGGCTCTGCCTCCATGTATCGCGAATCGGGCGTGCCGCCCGCGGAGCCAAACTCCATGACGCGAGCGACCGCGCGTGCAGAGTTCAAGCCGCTCCACCCGCAACCGCGCACCGGCAGTGCGCGCTGGGCCAGCGAGGGCGGGTACCAGCGCAGAGCGGGCAGCGCCGGATTCGGCATCCCGCCACACAGAGTGGCAGGCACTTGAGTCTCCAGACCGGCGGCCGCGGCGACCTTGAACAGATTCGTCAGCTTGTGTGTCAGCCCCGGCCAGTGATTGGATATGTGGGCCGCGAAGATGCCGGCGTAGCCGGCGACAATACCTGACGCCACCACAGCGCCCTGCTGCCGGAGATAGCGGGCAACCCAACCTGCCGGTTGCCGGGCGTAGGCGTGCGCGGTCAGCCCGGGCCTGGCGTCGCCGGGGCCCACCAGCAGATAGCTTTCATCGACCCCATCGCCTGTATCCAGCATCCCGAGCGTGACCACGCCTTCGGGCACCTGGGGCACTAGCGCCAATGCCAGCTCGAGCCGCTCCTGCAGGATATCGTCATCAGCGACGAAGCACCTGGCGGGTAGCAGCGTCACAACGTCAGCAGGCGACCGCGACGCGATCGACAGCAGCGCTGCCGCCGTCGCAAGTGGGGACGAGGACCGAGTATCCACAATAAACCGGTTCTCGGGGCGCACAAACCATAGGGAAGGGTCCCAATGGGAGCGGAACTTCTGCATCGCGGTAACCAGGACGTTTGATGCGGGCGCGAGCTTCAATGCCCGGCTCAGGGCCTTCCGTAGCAGGGTGCGCGGCGCGCCGAGGTGGCAGTACTGCACTGGCGCGGCAGTCGCCCCAGCCATGAACCCTGGGGTCCATTCCGGGCCGTGATCGTCGGCGATGACAATTGACCAATGCACGTCTTCGAGCATCGAACGTTGCATGCGCGAGCGTCGATTGGACCTTGGTATCGCCATCCATACCGGCGCACCGACACCATCGTGTAATCGACCCGCACGAGAGCAGCTGCTTTGATTATGGAAGCTGTTAGCGGAGATTAAGTGATGGTTTTCGATAGCTTTATGTTGTGCCTGATTGCGGCCGGCTATGTACTGTTTCTGGTCAGCCTGCTACCCGACGCCGCGCGCCTGCTCAAATTCACCCATCGGCGGCTCAGAGGCGCTATCGCTGCGCGACAAGATCTTGAGGCCGGTCGTTAATCGGTTCGCAACTGGCCTCCGGGCAGATTTGCTTCCACCTATTTGCGGCCACGGATGGCGTCAATGCTCCAGGCGCCGCCGCCGGCGATGGACAAAAACAGAAAGATAAAGCAATAGAGCACCGCCTCCTCCCCTTGGTTGAGCGCCGGAGTGAAGAAGTGGCCTTGCGGTGCATGCGCCATGAAATAGGCCACCGCCATCTCCCCGGAAAGAATGAATGCCACCGGCCGGGTGAATAGGCCAAGCAGCAACAGCACACCTCCCGCGATTTCGAGCGCTCCGGCAAATCCAATGAGTGACAGCGCGGCCAGCGAGTCGAACTCGGCCACATGCGGCACGTGCAGCAACTTGGCGGTCCCGTGCTGCAGATATAAAAATGCGGCCACTATCCGCAGCGCGGCCAGCGCACGCGGACTCCAGGTATCGAAGAAGCGTTGCTCTAGTGCCATGGCAATTTGAATTCCTTAATTTCAATGCTTACTGACGGCAGGTCGATAATTTAGAGATCCCCAGGGCATCGCCCAAGGGATGCGACGTCTGGAACATACCTCAAGACTGCCCTGCGCGCTCGCACCGGTCAACATCAGAGATGCAATCAACGCTGGGGAAAATCTCATCGCAGCGCTCCTTCGGGCTGACCGCCCACGTTGAATCCGACCACAAAGGTCGAAGCAAACCTATTGACCAATGGTATCGCCGAGGCTTTGATATTACGGCGTCTATACCGGCTTTGGATTGCCTCGCAGACGCCGTAGACTTTCGACGGAAGGCACGAAATAGTAGGAGCCCGTCAGCGGCTGCGTAAACCGGGTAAGCGCGTCGCGCGTGCCGGTGGCCAGGCCCGCCATGCTATCGAGCATTCTGGCAAGGCGCTTCTGGTCCGCGCTGAAGCCAACAAACACAGTGCCATGGTCGCCTACCGTTCCGTAGGGCATGTTGCGACGGAAGATGTTCCCGAATTCGTCCTGATCGGTGCGAGCGACATGCGAATCCGATGGCTTGTTCTGGAGTTCGATGCTTTCTGGCTTTGTTCGGCCCATGATGCGCTCCTGTTGAGCGATCGGCAGCGCTTCCCATGCGGCAACGTTGTGCTTCCACTTCTGAAGCAGCAGGACCGTGCCGGCTGCACCGGGAACTCCTTCTGGCAGCAACGCCGCGACAGGTGCGTCGAGCAGCGTCGGATTCTCCGAGCCATCGATGAAGCCGGTGAGGTCACGATCGTGCCGGTAAGACCAGCTCGAGGTTTCGTCGGCTAGCGACGCCTGGCCGGCAAGATCGCGGATGACCGAGCGGGCCATATCGAAAACGACGTCATAGGCACTCCCGGACAGCCATACCAGCGCATCATGTTGACTGCCCGGCATGACGAATCCTTCAGTGCCCCGGATGTCGCTGTTAAAGCCCACGACGCCTGGAGGCGCGTCATCTGGAACAACATCGCACCAGAGTTCCGGCCTGAACCCGATGACGAAGTTCACTCCTCCCGTGGTGGTGCGCGGTTCACGGATCGCAGTGATCGCAGCGGCAAACTCCTTGCATTTCTTCGCGTCCAGAAGATCAAACTCCAAATACGCATGCGAGGAGGTTCCAAGAGAAAATATTCCCGCCTGGGGCGTGTGCATGGGGCCACTATATCAGGCGCCTAATTGACCGATAAGAGCATCGACGGCGCGTCGAGCGGTGTTCGCGATGTGGTGCTGCGCATATGGAAAGAGCGCGCGCCGGCAACGGAAGCGAGGCTCCAGGAGCTATTCGAGTTGCCCGCGACGAAGAGACAATACTGCGGCAGCCCTCGGCCGTTGCAGCAGCCAGTCAATGCTTGGCTCAACTAGTGGTCTCGTAGAGGAACCAGATGCGGCGCTCTGCCTCGTCGATCCAGGTTTCGATCAGGCTGGCGGAGGCGACATCGCCAAACTCATCACAAAGACCGTGCGCGCCTCTCAGACCGACCGCCAATTGCAGATTGTCCCGGAGCAACTCGGCGAACATGTCCTCGGCGGCCACATACTCCTTGTCGTTATCGCCTATGCGCTGAAGTCGGGCGATGTGGCCGATCGAATGCAAAGTCGTGCCGCCAATCTTCCTGACTCGCTCCGCAATCGCATCGGTGGTGGAGAATATCTGCTCCCCCTGCTCGTCGAGCAGCAAGTGATAATCTCTGAAATGTGGGCCCGACACGTGCCAATGGAAATTCTTCGTCTTTATATAGAGCGCGAACATATCGGCCAGTATCACCGTCAGTGCAGCGGATATCTTCGCAACGGCGTTTGGCTCTATGCCAGACGGCACCTGGGCGGCCCTTAATTTGCGATTCTCTGATACTCGAGCGTTCATTGTTTCAAAGCTCCATTTAGCCTCTGATCGAATGGTCCAAGGTTGCAGGGGCTCGATTTCCCGTGCATGACCGGGAGAGCGATCTTGGTTACGTATGAAATTCGCAGTACGACAAATTAGAGGCTCCGAAGCTCGTTATGCGGCGATGCGGCATCGCGGGATCAACTTGTTAATCCCGCGAGCAAGCTTGCAGTCGGGAACGCAGGCCTTCTCCACTCCCAACGTCATCGGAATCTTCCGCTGGACTTGGCAAGAGCTTCACGCCCGAATCTTCCGCAATTGTTTCGCCGGGGACCACCTCGGTCACATTTGTGTCCGAACACGCCACGGGTACAACTTACCGTTGGCCGGTCGATCGAAAAGCCGCGCAAGAAGTTTCGCGACAATGATTGTGTGGGAGTATGGTCGTCATCCGTGACGCTCATTCCAGGAGGGCGTATGGACTCAAGGTGGCTGAGCGCTGCGCTGCAACTGGCGGATGATCCGCGACAAACGCTCCGCGAGGATGAAGAGTTCGTCCTTTACCGTGCTCGGTGGCAGAGCTCCATCAGCGCGGCACCGCTGCCGATACTGGTGGTCGCGCCGGTTCAGGAGCACACCTCCCCACGGAGTCTTCGCCGAATGGAGCACGAATATTCGCTCCGAGCCGAACTGGACCCCGACTGGGCGGTTCGACCTCTTGCGCTGGCCGGGTTCCAGGGCCGTCCGGTGCTCGTGCTTGAAGATCCCGGAGGCGAGACGCTGGACCGAATGGTCGGAGCGCCGATGGAATTGCGACAGTTCCTTCAGTTTGCCGTCGAACTATCGGTGTCGCTCGGTCAGCTACACCGGCAGGGGCTCATCCACAAGGATATCAAGCCGGCCAACGCTTTCGTGAACGCAGCGACCGGCCGTGTGCGGCTGATGGGGTTCGGCATCGCATCACGGCTGCTGCGCGAGCGGCAGGCGCCAGAACCGCCGGAGGTTCTCGCCGGAGCACTCCCTTACATGGCGCCCGAACAGACTGGGCGCATGAATCGTTCGATCGACCGCCGCAGCGATCTGTATTCACTCGGCATCACGCTGTACGAAATGCTGACCGGAACCCTGCCCTTCACCGCCTCCGATCCCATGGAGTGGATTCATTGTCATGTCGCAAGAGAGCCGACGCCTCCCGGGCAGCGCCTAAAGGAACTCCCCAGCGCCGTCTCTGCAATCATTTTGAAACTACTCACCAAGACCGCCGAGGATCGCTATCAGAGCGCCGTCGGTCTCGAGGCCGATCTAAGGCGATGCCTCCGCGAATGGGAGGTTCGCGGATGTATTGATCCGTTCCCTCTCGGCACCCGCGACACTCCAGATCGACTCCTGATACCCGAGAAATTATACGGCCGTGACCGGGAACGCGAGACTCTGTTCGCTGCCTTCGATCAGGTGGTGAGCTCCGGAACAGCGGCGTTGTTGCTGGTCTCCGGCTATTCCGGAATCGGCAAGTCCTCGATTGTACATGAGCTGCACAAGGCGATCGTCCTGCCGCGCGGATTCTTCATCTTCGGCAAGTTCGACCAATACAAGCGGGATATTCCCTATGCCACCCTGGCCCAGGCGTTCCGCACTCTGACTCGCCAGATCCTGGGCAAAAATGACGCGGAGGTTGATGGTTGGCGAAGCGCGATCCGCAAGGCCGTTGGCTCGAATGGGCAACTCATCGTGAACCTCATCCCCGAACTCGAGTTCGTCATCGGTGGGCAGCCGCCGATTACAGAGCTTCCGGCCATGGAAGCCGAGACCCGTTTTCACATGGTATTCCGATCCTTTCTGGGTGTGTTTGCTAATGAGGAGCACCCGCTCGTTCTCTTTCTTGACGATCTCCAGTGGCTCGACGCTGCGACCCTCAAGCTGCTCGAACACATCGTCACGCACCCTGGCGTCCGCCATCTTCTGATCATCGGCGCGTTTCGAGACAATGAAGTCGGCGCGTCTCACCCCTTGGTGCAGACCCTGGATGCTATTCGCGGGACGGAGGCTGTAGTAAGCGAGATCGTTCTCGCAGCTCTCTCTTGCGACGATGTTGCCGAACTCGTAGCGGACACCCTGCATTGTGAGCGTGGGCGCGCCGAACCTCTTGCTCGGCTGGTGTACGAAAAAACGCTGGGCAATCCGTTTTTCGCGATCCAATTCCTGACGGCGCTCGCCGAAGAAGGTCTGCTCGCGTTTGATGCGGACGCTGCCTCCTGGCACTGGGACCTGTTGCGCATCCATTCCAAGGGCTATACCGACAATGTCGTAGATCTCATGGTCGGGAAGCTGAAGCGGCTACCCGATACAACGCAGGAGCAATTCAAACAACTAGCCTGTCTCGGCAACGTGGCCGAGATCGCCACTCTAACCTTGGTTCATGGCACATCGGAGGAGGAGATCCACACGGCATTCTGGGATGCAGTCCGCACCGGGCTGATCCTCCGACAGAATGGCGGCTACGCCTTCCTCCACGACCGCGTCCAGGAAGCAGCCTACGGACTCATCCCCGAACCCGAGCGTCCAGCGATCCACCTTCGGATCGGCAGGCTGCTTGCAGATCAGACGCCCTCGCAGAGTCTCGAGGACAATATCTTTGAAATCGTCAACCAGCTCAACCGCGGCTGCGTGTTGATAGATTCCCGGGAAGAGCGGGAACGAGTTGCCGAGCTGAACCTCATCGCGGGCGAGAGAGCCAAAACTTCAACGGCCTATGCCTCGGCGCTCAACTACTTCTCCGCCGGTCGAGCGTTGCTGACGGCGGAGACCTGGGAGCAGCGCTCTACGCTGATGTTTGCGCTCGAGTTCCACCGTGCGGAATGCGAGTTCTTGAGCGGTCAGGTGCCGGCGGCGGAACAGAGACTCGCCATGCTCGCGGCGCGTAGTCTGCCGTTGATCGACGGTGCAAAAGTGGCGTGCCTGCGCCTCGAACTGTATACAACCCTGGATCGCAGCGACCGGGGCATCGAGCTGTGCCTGGAATATCTGCGGCGAATCGGGGTGGACTGGTCCTCCCATCCCACAAGGGAGGAAGTACAGCGAGAATACGATGAGATCTGGCGACGCATCGGCAATGGTGCCGTCGAGGCCCTCATCGAATTGCCGCGTATGCGCGACCCGGAGTGGCGCGCCACTTTGGAGGTTCTCGCCCAAGTCGTCACACCCGCCTTGTTCACTGACGAGAATCTGCTGTGCCTGGTCCTCTGCCGCATGGCGAACATCAGTCTCAAGCATGGCAACACCGGCGCATCCTGTTTCGCCTATGTCTGGCTCGGAATGATCGTGGGTCCGCACTTTAACGACTACCCGACGGCCTTCCGCTTTGGACAAGTCGGTATCGAGTTGGTCGAACAGCGCGGCATGGACCGCTTCAGAGCCCGCGTCTACATGTCCTTCGGCAATCTCGTGAGTCCCTGGACCAAGCACGTCCGCAATGGCCGGCCGTTGGTGCGGCGCGCATTCAACACGGCCAATGAGATGGGGGACCTCACCTTTGCGGCCTACAGCTGCAACAATCTGATCACCAACCTTCTCGCTTCCGGCGAGCAACTACCGGACATCCAGCGGGAAGCCGAGTTCGGACTGGAATTCGCGCGCAATATACGGTTCGGTCTCGTCATCGACATCATCACCAGCCAGTTGAGGCTGATACTTACGCTGCGCGGGCTGACGCCGACATTTGGCTCGTTCAACGACGCGGACTTCGATGAGACACGATTCGAACAGCACTTCCAGGCGGATCCGCGCCTCGCACTGTCCTCATGCTGGTATTGGATCCGCAAGTTGCAAGCGCGCTTCCACGCCGGAGACTTTGCATCCGCAATCAGCGCTGAGGTGCAGGCGCACCGGCTGTTGTGGACCTCGCCGTCATTCTTCGAGGTGGCCGAATACCGCTTTTACGCCGCGCTTGCGCGCGCGGCGTGCTGCCACTCGACCACGGACGAGCAGCATCCCCAGCACCTGCAGTCGCTAACCGCACATCACCGGCAGCTTCAGATCTGGGCGCATCATTGCCCCGACAATTTCGCAGACCGCGCCGCATTGGTTAGCGCCGAGATCGCTCGCATCGAAGGGCGGCACCTCGACGCCGAGCGCCTGTATGAAGACTCCATCCGGCTGGCCCGGGAGCACGGCTTTATCCACAACGAAGGCATCGCCGGCGAACTTGCCGCGCGTTTCTACGTGGCACGCGGCTTGGAGACTATCGCCCAGGCTTACCTGCGCAACGCCCGTTACTGCTATCTGCGTTGGGGGGCTGATGGCAAGGTGCGGCAACTGGACGAGGCTTACGCCCACCTGCGCGTGGAGCTGTCTCCTCGCCTTTCGGCGACTCAGCCCAGAACACCGCTCGAGCATCTGGATCTCACGACCGTCGTGAAGGTCTCCCAAGCGGTCTCGGGCGAGATCGTCCTGGAAAGATTGATCGACACACTCATGCGAACAGCTCTCGAGCACGCAGGAGCGCAGCGCGCGCTCCTGATTGTTCCGCAAGGCGGCGCGCCGCGGCTCAATGCCGAAGCCGCGACCAGCGGCGACACGATTACCGTTCGCTTCCGACAGGCGAACGTATCAGCGACTGAACTGCCCGATTCGGTACTGCAGTATGTCGTGCGGACACACGAGAGTGTGATTCTGGACGATGCCTCGGCGCAAAGCGCGTTCGCCGGCGATGAGTACATCCGTAGCCATCGCGTCCGCTCGGTTCTTTGTTTGCCTCTGATCAAACAGGCCACACTGACCGGCGTGCTCTATCTCGAGAATAACCTGGCCTCCGGAGTGTTCACTCCCTCCAGAAGCGCTGTGCTGAAGCTGATCGCCTCCCAGGCCGCGATCTCACTGGAGAACGCGCACCTTTATACCGATCTGAAGCAAGAGAACAGCGAACGGAGGCGGGCCGAAGACGCTTTGCGGCGCAGCGAAGCCTACCTGGATCAAGCGCAGGCCGCGAGCCACACCGGCAGTTTCGGATGGAATGCCATTACCGACGAGATCTACTGGTCGGCGGAGACCTATCAGATCTATGAGTTCGCCCCGAGAGCTCCACCCACGCTCGCACAGATTATCCTGCGAACGCATCCGGAAGACAGGGATTTCCTTGCGCGGAGACTCGACCGCGCCCGATACGAGAAGACCGATTACGATCTGGAGTATCGATTGATGATGGGGGATGGCTCAGTCAAGCATCTGCACGTGGTGGCCCGCGCCTTGGCAGGCGAATCAGGCGACCTCGAGTTTGTCGGTGCTGTAATGGACGTCACCCGGCGCAAACTCGCGGAGCAAGCGCAACGAAACCAGGAACGCGAGCGCGAGAAAATGCAGCGGCAACTGCAGCAGGTCGCGAAATTAGAGGCGATTGGGCGGCTCGCCGGTGGGATCGCGCACGACTTCAACAACATCCTCGGCGCGATTCTCGGTTACGGCGAGCTTGCGCAGAGCAACCTCTCCGAAGGCAGCTCCGTGCGTCGCCAGATCGATCAGGTGATGCACGCAGGCGCGCGCGGAAAGGGACTGGTCGACCGCATACTGGCGTTCAGCCGCAGCGGCATGGCCGAGCGCCTGCCAGTGCCGGTGCAGTCGATCGTCGAAGAGGCCCTCGATCTCCTGGCAGCATCCCTGCCCGCTGACGTGCGTCTCGAGAGTCGATTCGATGCTGCCGATATCGCCATCATTGGCGACCCGACCCAGTTCCACCAGGTCGTCATGAATCTCTGCACGAATGCGGTACACGCCATGTCGCGCGGTGGCGCACTCTCGGTGGTGCTCGAGCGTGTAGCGGTCGACAACCCTCGCCTCCTGTCCCACGGCAAACTGTCCGCCGGACGCTACGTGCGCCTGTCGGTCGGCGACACCGGCAGCGGCATCCCGGCCGCGGTGCTGGAGCGCATGTTTGATCCGTTCTTCACCACGAAACGCGTGGGCGATGGCACGGGACTTGGCCTGGCCTTGGTGCACGGCATCGTCGCCGACTTCGATGGCGTCATTGATGTTGCCACGCAGATAGGCCAAGGCACCATGTTCACGATCTGGCTACCAGCCGCTGACGGAATGCCGAGTCTTCCGGCCGCGCCCGCCGCCGAGCTACCGCGCGGCGACGGCGAGATCGTCATGATCGTAGACGACGAGCCGGCCCTGGTTGCGCTCGCGGAAGAGACGCTGGCCGAGCTTGGCTACGAACCGGTCGGGTTCGACTCGAGCCTTGCCGCGTTGCAGGCCTTTCGCGCGGAACCCGCCCGGTTCGATCTGGTGCTCAGCGATGAGACGATGCCCGACCTGACGGGAACCGAGCTTGCGCTTGAGATCCTGCGGTTGCGATCCGATGCTTCGATCATGCTCATGAGCGGCTACAGTGGCCCGCAAATGAGCGAACGAGCGCAGGCTGCAGGGATCATAGACGTGCTTCGAAAGCCCCTCGTCCGCCGCGATATCGCTGAAAGCGTCGCGCGTGCACTGCAACAGCGGACGCATTGACTGGCGGGGCAGCAGCGTCGTCACACGCCAGGTTTCAGTTGAAATACGAACCGGGCGCGGTGCAATCGTCCAGCAGCTTTTCGATTCAATGCTGCACACAATTTCCGAGTTCGCTGACAGATTCGCCGATGATCGATTGACAAGCCCCTCCTCGATGAAACGCGCACTCCTAGCCACCCTCTCCCTACGGCCGCTCTGCGCGGAGGAGGGGCTCTTTTCGGCGACTGGCACGCAGCCGTAACAACTCTGCGCAGCCCGGCCGATCGAGCCAGTGACCATGTGGATCGAGGATCTCGTCCTCCAGAGCCCCTACACGTTCATCGTCCTCGCAATCCTGCTACTGCTACTGGGTCTGGCTACCATCGCCCGCACTGCGGCCGCGATCTCCCGGACGTCCACCAGCAGCGATCGCACAGGAGAATCTCGCACGTCTCCTGAACCACGCGTGCACCTTAATCGCTCGCTGACTTGGCGATATCAGCCGGTCCACCCGGTCCCGCGGCGATCCTTCCAGAACCGCCGTCCAAGCAGCGCTCAGGATACAGAGCCTCTGAACGCGGATCTTCCGCTGTGTCGAGCTGAAGAACCATCCACTTCGTATAGGTAACCCCGGGATCGGACGCCGCGTCCAGAAGCCCGACTTCCTCTTCCGAGAGTCGAATATCGACCGCACAGACGTCATCTTCCAATTGCTCAGCCTTCCGGGCAGCGACGATCACGCTGCTGCTGGACGGCCGTGACAGCACCCAGGACAGTGCGACACGTGCCGGGCTGGTGACGTGCGGGGCGGCGACTTGTTTCAACAAACTTGCGGGGCCAAATCAGCATGACTCGGCCGGCGGGCCCTCTGCTTCTGCGAGTTGAACTCGACGAATCCATCTGCGCGCTACAACTGAAGCCAAAGTGCCGGCAGCTGACATCGACTCGCAACCGCGTTTCAGCACATTTTGGCTACCGAGGTTGGATACGAACCTCATTTGAGGTAGCAATTGTGCAGATATCCGAGATGATTTTGAAATATCGCCTCCCTGCGGTCGCAGGGACTCTTGTCACTGCAGGCTGTCTGCTGGCGGTGACGTCAATTTTTGCCGCTCAAAATGCTGCTGCGACATCTGCGACTGCTCAACGTGAGACTCTGCTGCAGACGACGCAATCCTGGAATGGCAAGCCCTATACCCACTATCCGACCGGTCAACCACAACTCACGACTCTGAAGGTAACGCTCGCAGCACATACCTCGCTGCCATGGCACTATCATCCAATTCCAAACGCCGTATACGTCCTTTCCGGAACTCTGACACTGCGCGACCGGGCCAGCGGAAAGACTTTGGTCGTTCATAAAGGGCAAGTAGTCGCAGAATCGGTCGATGATGTGCATCGCGGAGAAGCGGGCGATGAGCCGGCTGTATTGCTGATTACTTATGCCGGCACGCCAGGTGTCCCAACCTCGGTGCCCGCGAAAGGTGAGAAGGCGGAGTATTGAACTCCGAGATCAGCCGAACACAATTGCAGTTGTAACTGGAGCTTAGATTCCAGACATCGATAACCAACGCGGTGAACCAAGACTCTGGAGATGCCCAATGCCATGTCCAGACCTGTCATCGTTCATTTTGTGCTGGCGCTCGGCGGGTTTGCGATTGGAACCACCGAGTTCGCGACCATGGGACTATTGCCTTACCTGGCACACGATCTTCACGTCGATGTACCGGTAGCTGGTCATCTCATAAGCGCCTACGCACTCGGCGTTGTTCTGGGGGCTCCGGTGATAACAACGCTGGCCGCACGCTGGCCCCGCAGGACACTGCTGATTGCGCTCATGGCCCTATACGCGCTCGCTAACTGCCTCTCCGCGCTCGCGCCTAACTATGGCTCGATGCTGCGCTTCCGCTTTCTAAGCGGGTTGCCGCACGGCTCCTATTTTGGCGTCGCAATGCTCGTCGCGATCTCGGTTGTTCGCCCGAATCAACGCGCCCGGGCGGTCGGCCACGTGCTGCTCGGACTGACCGTCGCCACCATCGTAGGTGTGCCTCTTAGCAATTGGCTAGGCCAAGTCGCTAGCTGGCGATGGTGTTTTGCGATTGTCGCGGCACTCGCGCTGGCTACGGCCATATTGCTGGCGTTCTTTGTTCCGGAAGGGCGTCAGGGTAAGGGGGCAAGTGTTCGGCGCGAGCTCAGTGCGCTGAAGCGCAGTCAGGTCTGGCTGACACTCGCCATGGGCGCCATCGGCTTCGGCGGATTTTTCTGCGTCTACACTTACCTTGCCTCCTCGTTGATGGCGGTCACTGCGGTTTCCCCTCGCATGGTCCCGATCGCACTGGCCGCGTTCGGCCTCGGGATGACTGCTGGCAATATCGTTGTCCCGTATTTTGCGGACCGCGCGGTAATGCGGACTGCCGGAATTCTTCTTTTGGGATCTGCTGCGTCATTGGCGCTCTATCCAGCCGCCGCCGCGCACTTTTGGACCGTGTTGCCGGATGTGATGGCCATCGGCTTCTGCGGTGCATTGGCCACGGTTCTTCAAACGCGCCTCATGGATGTCGCTGGTGACGCTCAAGGTCTAGCAGCGGCTCTCAATCATTCGGCCTTTAACCTGGCGAATGCGCTCGGACCATGGCTCGGCGGTTTGGCCATCGCGGCCGGATTTGGCTGGACTTCAACCGGGTGGGTCGGATGCGGACTCGCACTCTCGGGCTTTGCGGTTTGGGTTCTCGCGCTGGTCGCTGACAGCACTGCTACGGATGCAATCAGAGCGCCGCCTTCGGAAATGCGAGGTTAACTTCGGTCGAGAAAGCTCGCCACATACGGACAGATGTCGTCTGGATATCAACTGAGGCGGGTTACGACGATGGATAATTTGGCGGTTCAATCGAGATATACACGCATCAACTCCTGGTATCGCGCGCCGCGCCTGGTGCGCTTCTCGGATCGGCTCGTCCGACAAATGACCAGGAGCCGACGCGAATTCGTACGAGCCGGCACGGTCGTCGACCGCGGCAGGACCAGCGCCAGGTAGCGCTGCAATTTCTCACGCGGTTGCGACGCGTCACTAAAGATCGGAGCTTTCCCATGCGCCACTTCAGCAGATTCACGCCCGTCTGGTCTCTCATCCTGATGCTCGCAACCTGGTGCGTGGCGACACCGTCGGCGGTCTCTCAAACTATGCCGATCCCCAAGCAATCAGCACGCGGTGCATGCGTGCTGGATGACAGCGGACTGAAGTTGCCGGCCGGCTTCTGCGCCACTGTCTTCGCCGATGGCATCGGTCATGCGCGCCACCTGGTGGTGGCTCCCACCGGCGTCGTGTACGTCAATACCTGGTCCGGTCGCTATTATGGCGACGACACTCCGCACGCGGGTGGCTTCCTGGTCGCTCTGCAGGACACCACCGGTTCGGGCAAAGCCGATGTCAATAAACGGTTCGGCGAATCCGTCGAGACCGGTGGCGCCGGCGGTACGGGCATTGGCTTATACAAGAGCGCGTTGTACGCCGAAATCAACGATAGGATCGTCCGCTATACGCTGCCACCCGGCGCTATCGTTCCAAAGGATCCATCAGTCACTATCGTGTCGGGCCTGCCTCTGGGCGGCGATCATCCCATGCACCCGCTCGCGATCGATGCGGCGGGAAGCCTTTACGTCGATGTCGCTACAGCGACCAACGCCTGCCAGCGAGAGAACCGCACTCTACACTCCCCGGGCATCGTCCCGTGCACGGAGCTTGAAACGCGCGGCGGCATCTGGCGCTTTGACGGGAATAAGGCAGATCAGATCTTCTCTCCGGCCGAGCGATTTGCCACGGGAATACGCAACGCGGAAGGTTTCGCAATCGACCCCGTCGCAAACCGCATCCTTGTCACCCAACACGGGCGTGACCAGCTGCATGCGAACTGGCCAGAACTGTACAAGCCAGAACAGGAAGCCACCCAGCCGGCCGAGGAACTGCTGCTGCTTCAGCAGGGACACGACTACGGCTGGCCTGAGTGCTACTACGACGAGGTGCAGAGGAAACTGGTTCTCGCTCCGGAGTACGGCGGCGATGGTGGCGGGACGATTGGCGTGTGCGCGAAAAAGACCGCTCCGATTGCGGCATTTCCGGCCCACTGGGCGCCCAATGCCATGGCTCTGTACGACAAGGAGCAATTCCCGGCGCATTACCGGCACGGCGTGTTCATTGCCTTCCACGGATCGTGGGATCGGGCCCCCTACCCACAGAGCGGCTACAACGTCGTGTTTCAGGCGCTGAACGGCGAACATGCATCCGGGAATTGCGAGATCTTCGCTGACGGATTTGCCGGAGCAACCGCATCGCCAGGTCAGGCCGCGCACCGCCCCTCCGGCCTGGCAGTCGGCCCGGACGGCGCGCTCTACGTGTCAGACGATGTGCGTGGACGTATTTACCGCATCGTCTACCGCGGCGGATCAGCATCACAAGCCACGGCTACGAAATTCACTCCATGTCCTGCTGCAACCGCGTCCGCCGGGGCGATCAGCGTGGCGGACGCGAAGCCCCCTGAGGGCACCCATCCGGATGCTGGTTCTGCCGCCTCAATCCCGAGCCCTCCGCTTCCCCCAGGAGCGACAGCGGACATGGTGGCCATGGGTGAGCGTATCTACCGCGGCCAAGTGGCCGGCGCAGCCTGCACCGGCTGCCACGGCAACAACGGCACAGGCACGCCCCTGGGCCCGGACCTCTCTGACACCAAATGGCTGTGGAGCG
>Ga0302326_10013869_pt1 | contig 17074 bp, 11 predicted proteins | sample Palsa_T0_3_FD_202264 | JGI IMG/M metagenome (GOLD analysis project Ga0302326, IMG submission 202264) | Peat permafrost microbial communities from Stordalen Mire near Abisko, Sweden - Palsa_T0_3 | ecosystem: Environmental > Terrestrial > Soil > Palsa > Peat permafrost | place: Sweden: Abisko...
TGAACGGCTTTACAGCCGAGGGCTTGCCGACGCTGCTGCTGAGCAATATGCCGGTGCAGAGCACTGTGAGCAGCCTCAAGATCACGCGTCCGGAGATCTATTTTGGTGAGTTGACCAACAACGATGTCTATGTGAAAACACGCCAGCAGGAGTTCAACTACCCGCAGGGCCAGACCAACAGCCTCACTTCGTATGAGGGCACGGGCGGAATTGTGCTGGGCGGCTTTCTGCGCCGCATTCTGATCTCGATTGACCGCGGCGATCTGGGCAAGCTGCCCTTTAGCGACGACATCAACGCCGAGAGCAGGCTGCTCATGCGGCGCAACGTGCGCGAACGTGTCTCGACCCTTGCGCCGTTTCTGAGTTACGATCAGGACCCCTACATCGTCGTCGGCGAAGATGGGCGGCTTAACTGGATTCAGGACGCATTCACGACCTCTGACAGTTACCCCTACTCAAGCCATTACCGGCTAGGCGATCAGCAGGTGAACTACATGCGCAACAGCGTCAAGGCGGTAGTTGACGCCTACGACGGAACGACTACGTTTTATGTCTTCGACAGCCAGGACCCGATTCTCGCAGCCTACCGAAGCATCTTTCCCAGCCTGTTCAAGGATGCATCTGCGATGCCCGCTGGGCTGCGCAAGCATGTGCGCTATCCCGAAATGCTGCTCAAGCTGCAGGCCGAGGTCTACGGTCTGTATCACATGACCAATCCGGAAGTGTTTTACAACCGCGAAGACCTCTGGACCGTGGCCAGCGAAGTAGGATTGGGCGATGCCGGCGAGCAAGTCACGCAGGCCATGCAGCCAAACTTTGTGCTGATGAAGCTGCCCGGCGAAACGGGCGAGGAGTTCGTGGAGATACTGCCGTTTACTCCAGCCAACCGCAACAACCTAATTGGCTGGATCGCAGGACGCAGCGACGGCGCCAATCTGGGCTCGGCCGTGGTCTATGATTTTCCCAAGACGCGCCTTGTGGATGGACCTCTGCAAATTGAGGCGCGCATCGATCAAAATGCGCAGCTTTCCGGCCAGTTGACGCTGTGGAACCAGCAAGGATCGCATGTGCGCCGCGGAAGTCTGCTGGTGATTCCGTGCGGCAAGGCGCTGCTGTATGCCGAGCCGATCTATTTGCAGGCCGAGCGCAGCCCCATGCCGGAGCTGCGGCTGGTGGTGCTGGCTCTACAGGACCGGCTTGCCTACGGGCCGACGTTTGAGGCAGCGCTGGGAGCTTTGTATGGCGGAGGTTCTTCTTCGCTGACGGCTTCTGCTTCGGGATCGGGCAATGCATCTGCCACGATAGGCGAAGTGACCAAGACCGCGTCTCAACCTGGCGCCGCCGCGCAGCCCGCCGAAGATGTGAACTCGCTGATCTCTGAGGCTTCAAGGGATTTTGCCGACTACCAGCGGCTGACTTCCGAGGGCAAGCTGGGCGAGGCCGGGCAGAAACTAGATGCGCTGAAACGGGCGCTGGATAGCCTGAGCAAGCATTCGAAATAAGGTCGGTTAGTCTGGAGGGGATGACGAGTCAGAATCAGCCGCATGTAATCGTGCTGGGGTTGGGGATTGCGGGCAGCAGCATCGCCGCAACCCTCGCCAGCAAGGGCTTTCGCGTAACGGCCATTGAGCAGTTTTCGCCTCTGCATGAGCGCGGCTCTTCGCACGGAGACACGCGCATCTTTCGCCGCGTGCCGCATGAGGGCGAGGCGTATGTGCAGATGGCCGGCGCAAGCTTCCACGGCTGGCAGGAATGGAATCGGCTGGCGCGCGAGGAGCTATTCGTTCCGTGCGGCGGCATCGACGCCGGGCCAGAGGACTCTCCCTTGGTGCGGGCCGCCGAAGAGCTTTGCCTGACCCATGAGCAGCCTTTCACGATGCTCAGCGGAGCGACATTCAATCGGCAGCATCCGCGCTTCAAACTGCCCGCGGATTGGCGAGTGGTCTATCAGCCGGCGAGCGGCATTGTGCGGCCGGACGCCACGCGCAGCTTCTTGCATGGCATGGCCCGCGCTCACGGAGCCACGCTGCTCTTTGACACGCCAGCGTTGGCTATCGAGCTGCTCCAGACAAGCGCTCGGGTCCGTACTGCGAACGAAACGCTGGACTGCGATTATCTGATCGTATCCGCAGGAAGCTGGTTGCCAAAACTGCTGCCCGATCTGGCATTTCCAGTTACGGCAGAGCGGCGAGTGCTGGCGTGGTTCGAGCCATTTGCGGCAGAGGAGCTTTGCGATGGCCGGATGCCGATCTTTTGCCTGGATGCGGATGGCGGATGGTACGGAATGCCTACGCCAGATGGAATGGTCAAGGTTGGTCACGACAAGCATCTGCGCCAGCGGATCAATCCGGATCAGGCAACAATTGAGCCGGATGCACAGGATGCGGCCGCGCTTTCCCCATGCGTCGAGCGTTATCTATCCGGTTTTCACGCGCAGCCCAGCGCGATGAAGGCATGCATCTACACGATCTCCACGGATCATCATTTTCTGATCGACCGGCATCCGGATTCGGATCGCGTTTTGATCTTCAGTTGCTGCTCCGGACACGGCTTCAAGTACGCGCCAGCCTATGGCGAAATCGCGGCCGACCTGATCGCCGGCAATCCGCGCCCGGAGCTGGATATCTTTCGTCTGGCGCGAGGCGAGGTTGCGGTTACGCGGTTTGCCTGAGGGAGCGCTGCTCCGCGATGCGTTCTTCGCTATGAGGGTCTTCGCGGAAGGTGAGGGCGAAGAGCACGAGCACGATCGCCGATGCGGCTGCGGAGAAGAGCCAGATGGAGCGCCACTGGTAAGCTACCGAGCCATCGGCTGCTGTGCGGGAGAAATATCCGCCCACGCCACTGGAAAGCCAGGAGCCTACGAACATACCTACTCCATAGGTGAGAAAGGTGATGAAACCCTGCGCGGCGGCGCGGATGGCCAATGGAGCTTCGCGGTCGATGTAGATCTGGCCGGTGACGAAGAAGAAGTCATAGCAGATGCCATGCAGCAGAATGCCGCCCCAGAGCATCCACATGCGGCCATCTACGACGTGGCCGCTTGCAGTTCCATAGGCGAAGAGGATGTAGCGTAGGACCCAGGCGATCATGCCGGCGATGAGCATGTACTTGACGCCCAGGCGGCGAAAGAACCATGGGATGAGCAACATGCATAAGAGCTCCGAGATCTGGCCACCTGACATTTTGCCTGCAGCGTCCACCACTTTCGATTGATTGAGAAAGAGGTTGGTAAAGGTGTAGTAAAACTGGAGCGGAATGCAGATGAGCAGCGATGCGATGGCGAAGACGGCCATAGAGCGGCTCGAGACCAGTTGAACCACTTCGCGCGGAAAGATACTTTGAAAGACGCTTCGGCGAGTGCCGGTTTGTGCTTGCAGCAGCGGAGGCGTGTTGGGCAGGGTGAGGCAGTAGACGGCCATGATTGCGGAGGCTAACGCCGCCAGCTGAATGGGCCGTGCGGTGGCCTCCAAAGCCAGCTTGCCGATCAGCAGGCTGGCTACGATCCAGCCGAAAGTGCCGCTGACGCGAATGAAGCCAAACTCAACTTTGGGATCCTGCATCTGGCGGAAGGCCACTGCGTTGGTGAGCGCCATGGTAGGCATGTAGCAGAGGCAGTAGACCAAGATAATGGGGTACAAAGTACCAAAGCCGGTTTGCCGCGAGGCTGCATAGAGAACCAGTGCTCCGGCACCGTGGAGTACAGCTAACAGTCGCTGCGTAGCGAAGTAACGATCTGCGATGAGGCCGACAAAGAATGGCGCAATCATCGCGCCGACGGCTGTAGCGCCAGCCGCAATCGCGACTTGGCTCGCGTCGAAGTGCAGGGACTGAGAAAGCCAGGTTCCGAATGTGACGTACCACGCGCCCCAGATGAAGTACTCCAGGAACATCATTCCGCTCAGGCGGACCCTCATGGAACCGGTCATATTTGTTAGAACCCCGCAGGCGCTGGAGCGAGGATTCCGGTGATTCTCACCCTGCCGCGCTTCGCCCACCGATCGGCTGCGCAGAATTAAAGGTGGTGGGCACCGGCCTCGAACAGGTCCGCCTGAGTATAAATGGTAGCCGCTGTAGATGGGCAAGAGGGGAGACTGGGTGGTAGTGTCTCAGTTTAAAATCCAGGGCCCTTGCATCCACGGGAACCGAGCCGCATACTTGGTTTATGCCCAAGCGCCCCGCGACCTCGCTGGCAAATCGGGAAGGAGACGAGATGAAAGCTCTTGATCCTCAGAGGTTACGCATGGTTCTCTGTTTCTTTCTCCAAGTAGTGTTTGTGGCTGCTCTGAGCGTGGCAATTCATATGAAGGCCCGCATTGGAGTTGTGTTGCCATGCGCCCTGGGGGTGGCTCTCTTTTCAATTGCGGGACTCTACGCTCTCTATAATCTGACTTCCGATTCAAACTGAGACACTACCGCAGACCGTCAACCGCGTACTCTTGTTTCGAGATCCGAAAAGCAGAAAGGCGCTCCGCGAACGGAGCGCCTTTCTGTTGACTGCGAGTTAAGCCTACGGCAAGTAGTAGCGGAAGCTGGTCCAGAACATGTTATCGAGACCCTTGGTGGAGATGCCGTTGGAGTCGGTGACGCTTTGACGGTCAGCATAGCTCCACTGAACGCCCTGGCGAAGGCGGCCCGCAGGACCACGATACAGATCGTACCAGTAGCCTGCGGTGTATTCCTTCACAAAGCGGGTTGCAGCGCTGCATGAGCCAGCGGGGTAGAAGCCGGCGCCGGTGTAGGTTGGGTTGCCGGTCGTCTCGCAGCTGGAGTTGCTGCTGAGCGGCGATCCGTACCCTACCGGAGCTGTCCCGATCTTGTAGGTGATGGAATCGGTCGCGCTCTTGTAAGTTGCGCCCGTGATGGTGGAGGTTGTGTAGTTGGTGTGGTCGACAACGTCGCCGCCGTAGTTGAGGTAGATAACCAGGCGAGGCGTGGGAGTCAATTCCGCGGTGGTCAGGAAGGAGTAATTCTTCAGATCCGCGAATTCGCCGTTCGGCTTGTCGGTTACGTCGGAAAGAGTGGTTGCGCCATAGCGTCCCACGCCGTCGCCCCAGAGACCCTTGGCTCCCAGGTCGAGGACCTTGGGAATCACAGGTGCGCGGAAGCTGGCTCCGACGCCGCCGAGTTGAGCGGAGTGGTTGTACGCTCCAGCGGAGCTCAGAGGAGCAACAGTGACGCCATTGGTGTCAGTTACGCCGCCGTAGAGGAAGGCGTTGTTGGTGATACCGGGGTAGATGGTTTCATGCGCGAAGCGGGCGATGCCGAAGACTTCATAATGGCCCCAGCCCGGATCGATGGCCACCTTGGCCAGCAGGTCGGGAGCCTGATTGAAGCTGATGCTTGCCAGCGGTGAGCAGATGTTCAGGTACTTGGTTGCGCCAGTGACCAGGCCGGCAGCCTCACTGTAGGTGGTGTAGGTCGAGTTGGAGCAGCTGCCAGTGGCTGCGTTGTAGTTGCCGCCGTTAGCTCCCGCGCTGCCCATTACCGAGTACGGAGTATTGCCCGCGAGCGTTGCGCTGTAGAGAATTTCGGGGTTTTCCGCCGCGACGCCGAAGGCCACATGCTGGAAGGTCTTAGTGACCCGGAAGCCGAACTGACGTGTCCACACAAAGCCCGCCGAGTAGTTCGGGTCGATGGTCAGCGGCGTGAGGATGTCCCCGGAGAGGTTGGAGATGGCGTGCCTGTCTTCGGTGGCCAGCGACCAGAGTTGGCCACCCGTAAATGCCCAGCCGTTGTTCAAGGCCGCCTGACCCCACACAACGCGCTGGCGCAGCAGGTAGCTGTTGGACTGATTGCTGTTGGAACTCGTGCCGGTGCCGAGGAAGTCAGCCTCGACGTACCCGCGTGCAGTTCCCCATGAGGTCTTGCCTTCCGCCATCAAAGAGATGCGCGACTGACGAGCGGACCCGTAGAACTCACTCAGATCGTAAGCGTCTGCATGCTCGTAAGGAAGCGCGCTGAATGCGGTCGGGATATCGCCACCGGTGGCATGATTGCGGTACACGGTTTCAGCCGCCATGAAGCCGCCGGGGGTGAGTGTGATGCCTTTATAGTGCAGCGTGTCGGGATTCTCGATGGCCTTCTTGATCGAGGCCTGACCATCCTGAACCGTGCTCACCAGATTGACCTGGTTAGTTTTGAGATCCGATACAGTAGATTGCAGCGTAGTGACCGCAGAAGCGTTTTCGGTGACCGCCTGCTGCTGCGATGAGGCGGCAGCTTCTGCGCGAGATGCAGAAGCCTGAGCAGCCGCGGCTGCATCCTGAGCCTGCTTCAGCTGAACGTCCTTGTTGGACAACTCATCCTTCAGTGAGTTGATCTGGTTCTGCATTTCCTGCTTGAGCTCTTCCAACTCAGCGGCAGTGGCTGCCGGGGCCGGTTTGGGCTTGGCCGCTGGTTTGACGTGCTTCCTGGCTGCCGGTGTTGGTGTCTGCGCGGGCGCAGGTTCCGATTCAGATGCGTACCCATGCATAGAAATAAGTCCCGCTGCCATAACTGCCACAGCGATGGTTCCGATCTTGATATTCATTGAGCCTCTCAGGATGAATTGCATCTTGCAGATACTTTCTGCCGGCTGAGGCGTTTTTGCGCAGAGTAAGGGGAGGAAAGATAGACTGCTTCCCGCTCGCCGACAGAGGTTTCCGCTCATTAGCCTTACAGATGCGTGTGAATATTTAACGAATTAGCCCGGAATGCATGTTGCAAACGTGTAAATTTACCGATCCGATCTATCGAGTGTTACAGCAGTATGAATTCAAGCACGCAGACCCGCCTATTGTTACAGTTACATGAACGCATGACTTCGTTGGTCGAATGTTACAGTTTCGCGAATCGGACAGTATCCGATTACAGCCTGCCATTCCGCTCCTACTTATTTGTTTCCGGAGGCTTTGCAGCACCCAGCAGATTGGCGAGCAGCCGATACGATCCAGGCACCAGTTCCGGTAGCTGCCGATACAAGGCATAAGCGACATATACATAGGTGCCTTTCCCGGGATGGGCCACGAGCAGCCCACCGCGTTGCGGATCCTGGCCGGTATCGGCGGTCTCCGTCAGCGGCGTGTATGCCGCATCCCAGGAATCCAGGAAAGAATGGCCGCGCTCTTCGACCCAGCCATCAAAGTCATGGGATGTGATCTGGTTGGGCCAAGTGAGCAGCGAGTTCTCTGGCGCGAGAATCTTTACCGGATCAGCCTCTTCGACAACTCGCTCCGGAGTGCGGCCCATGGAAAGTGAAAACGGAGCAGGGAAGGTGTTGCTCTGATACTGAACAATGAGCGTGCCGCCGCCTTCAACATAGCTATCAAGCCGCGCCTGCGCCATTCCCAATTCCGGACGCGCAGAGTAGGCGCGAATCCCCAGCACAATCACATCCCAGGCAGAAAGGTCGCTCGACAGCAGCTCATTGGTAGTCAGCAGATGCGAAGTAAGCCCAAGTCCCTCGATAGCCTCTGGAACGGTGTCTCCAGTGCCCATCACATAGCCGATCCGCAGCCCTGGAACCACCTTCACATCGACAGCGCGCGTCTTGATCTCTGCCTTGCGGTAGATGTTGTACGGGCGCAGGCCTGAGTAACCAACCCGTTGCCAGCCGCTCTCATACGTATGGCCGCCAGACTCTGCCTCGGCCTGTATTGTGAATGCCGCGTCCTTCGGCGCCGTCTGGTTCTCCGGTGGCTTGACCTCAAAGAGCATACCCGGGGTGTCGCCAAAGTACTTGCGATTAAACTCAGCCTCGACCGGAGTCGCAGTCCAGCCTTCGGGCAATTTCAGACGCACCTTGCCCTCGGCAGCGCTCTCGGTATGCACCGTTACTCTCACCGGCAGCGGGCTTCCGTCCAGCGGCAGAATCCGCGACTCAGGAGACACTCGCACGCCGATCCTGGGCGTGACCACCAGCGGTTCAAAGATGCCTCCCACGCCCACTTGTCGCTGCATCGTCTGCACAACTTCTCCTATCCGGATCGGCACGCCGTCATATCGAAACTCGGCCCACGCAGCCAGCGGATACGGCGCAAAGGATCGCCCGCGCCACTCCGGCCGGGAAACGTCGTAATAAGGCTGTTCAATCGTAGGCCGCGTGAAATAAGGCTCCGTTGGCGTAGCGTTCTCCGGCACGCGCGCAGAAAGAGTCACATCACTGCCTGGAGCAGGAGTGGCGGCGCTGCCTGTTCTCGACGCTCCAGATGCCCCGGACGTCCACGACCGTCCATCGCTGCTCTCGATCCACACCCGCTCCAGCTTGGCCTTGCCAGTTGCGTCGCCGGTATGAATGCGCACCTCCAGCGGTTCTCCCGGAGAAACGCTGCGCGAGGTCTCCTGGATCCCTCCGCCAAATGGCCCTCCGCCTCCGCTGCCAGCCGATTGAGTAGTGAACGCCTGCAGATCCAGCCCAAGAGCTTCAGCCAAAGCCCGCTGAAATTGCTCAACCTTCAGATCCAGCTCGGCAATCAGGTCGCCCCGTTCTCGCGAGTCAATCTGGCTGTGTGCAACCCGCTCCCGCAACGTCATCGCCGCCTGGTAGCCGGTCTTGAGCACTGGCGCAATCGCCTCAGGATGCGCAGCCACATATTGCTTCTGCGCAGCCGATACATGGGTAGCGATCTCCCCGAGCGCTGGTTTCAGCCAATCGGGCGGCGTTCCGGAAACCAGCGAGGCAAGCCCTTCGATGCCAGTCGGTATGCCAGCGAAGAAGCCGCTCTGAACTCCGCTCAAGCCCTGCACGCTCGTCGCCCAGCGGTGATACTCCGACTCACCACCGTCCGAGAGCGTTGGATTGCCGCCTCCATTCTGCGACTTCTGCTCGCCCCAGCCCTCGCGGGCAATCTGTGTGTAGCTGCGCCCGAGCACCGGGTCATACGAGCCGGTAGGAATCTCCACGTCCGTCGAAAGCGGCTTTGCGGACCACTCCTGGGTGACGTAGTTGTAAAACCTCACCGGAGCCCACTTTCCCGTCGCGTAGTCGAACATTCCCTTTCCCGTGACCGGAGCAAAGGGCATGCGAGAGAAAACAGCGCGCGGCGACCACGGCCTTACGCCCAGCGCAAACTGCTCGGGAAATACCTTGGGGTCGCCGGCCGCGCGATATGCCTCCTGCTCGATCGCAGCCGATACCTGATGCTGACCGTGCCCATCGGTAACGCCCCCGACGAAGGTGGAAACCAGCACCAATGGCCGCTCCCGGCGAATCGCCAGCACCGCGTCATAAAGCACCCGGTCATGCCCCCACTGCGAAAAGGCCTCTTCTTTGGTCTTGGAAAAGCCGAAGTCCGCCTCAGTGCCCCAATATTGCTTTACCGCATAGAATTGGTCAGCCCGCAACAGTTCGTTTGTGCGAATCAGTCCCAGAGCATCGTACGAGTCGGCTGAAATCGCATTCTGCCCTCCCTCGCCACGAGTCAGCGTCAACTGCGCTGCGCGCACGCCCTGGCCGCGAGTTTCGTACGTCATCATCGACCCGTCTTCATCGTCCGGATGGGCCACGATCATCATGAGGCTCGCCCACGTGCCCAACCGCTTGAGGCTCTGCTCCAGCGCCGCCGCGCCGCGGTCTTCAGGCAGCGGCAGCGCGACCTCTCTGGCTTCGGAGTGGGGAACAGTGAGAGCGGGCTGCTGGGCGATAAGGGAAGATGAGATGAGGCCGGAGAATGCCAGCCAAACCGCGGTCTGGCGCATGGCCTTCTCCATTTGCTGCATAGGGGGCTGAGTAGGACGCATCATTAACGCCAGTGTACAATCCGGGCAGTCCCGCGGCGGTCGAGGCAGCCGTTAACCCTTGCGCTTATCTCAAGATATGAATCCAAGCCGAGCTTCGACTGCCGCCAACCACGGCCTGGCTCGCCGCATCGGCCTGCCTTCCGCAGTTGTCCTGAACATGATGGACATGATCGGGGTGGGGCCTTTTCTAACCCTGCCGCTGGTGATCGCCGCCGCGGGCAGCAGGTTTGCAGTTTGGGCGTGGCTGTTGGGCGCTGGAATCGCGGTTTGCGATGGCCTGGTCTGCGCTGAACTAGGCGCGGCCTTCCCCCAGGCCGGTGGCTCGTACGCCTTTCTGCGCCAGATCTACGGAGAACACGGCGCCGGACGATGGATCTCCTTCCTGTATGTGTGGCAGCTGAGTTTTTCCGCGCCGCTTTCAATCGCCTCCGGCTGTATTGGCCTGGCGACGTTTTTGACCTATCTGTGGCCTGCGCTGAACGTGCAGTTTCTAGCAGGTCTCCCTTGGATGCACAGGGCAAATATCCACGGGACTAATTTCGTCGCCGCGGCCGCTTGCCTGCTGGTGACAGCTCTGCTCTATCGCAATCTCACGTCGATCACCAGGATGGCGTGGGTGCTTTTTTCCGGCGTTCTGCTCACGCTGACCGGAGTAATCGTTTCAGGTTTTGTCAGCGGCGCCCACGCTGGTATGGGCCATGGCTCAAGCGGATGGCAGCTTTCGCATCTCATCGCCTGGCCGTCGGCTGCACTGCTGCCGGCACTGGCGCAAGCCACGATGATCACCTGCTACGACTATTGGGGCTACTACAACATCTGCTTCCTGGGCTCGGAGGTGAAGCGGCCCGAGAAGACCATTCCACGCGCGATTCTCATCTCCATCGCCGTGGTCGCGACGCTCTATGTAGCGATGAATCTTGCGGTCCTTCCCTCGCTGGATGTGATTTCAACGACCGCAGCCAAAGCGGGAATGCAAACGCGTCTGGCGCTGGTGGCAGAGATAGCCCAGTCCGCCTTCGGTCGCCTGGCCGGGCAGATTCTGGCCGCTCTCATTCTCTGGAGCGCATTCGCCTCGGTCTTTTCGCTGCTATTGGGTTATTCGCGCGTGCCCTACGCGGCAGCGCGCGATGGCAACTATTTCTCGGCGCTCGCAGCGGTCCATCCGCGCCACGGATTTCCCCATCGCTCCCTCATCGCGCTCGGCTTGGTGGCAACATGCTTCTGCTTCTTCTCTCTGAGCCAGGTGATCACGCTGCTGGTCGTCATCCGAATCCTCCTGCAGTTCCTGCTGCAGCAGGCGGGCGTGATCTGGCTCAGATTCAAGCAGCCCGATCTGCCGCGTCCTTTCAGGATTCCTCTCTACCCACTCCCGCCGATTCTAGCAATGGCTGGATTTCTTTTCATCCTCATCTACCGTCCCAAACCGCTCCTCGAACTAGGCGCTGCCGCCGCCATCGCCGCCAGCGGCAGCGCAATCTACTTCCTCCGCGCAAAATCCCGCCAGGAGTGGCCCTTCCATAAGCACTAGCGTCAGCCTTTGCCCTTGCTTTTCTGTCTGTCATTCCCAGAGGGAATCTGCTTCTGCCGTTGCCCTTGCCCTGGCAATTCACCATTCATTCGCCCTCACCGTTCCCATCCACAACGGAATCCAAAGCGTCAGTCCCTCGTTTTATTGCCTTTATCGGCTCAAATCCGCCATCCGCCCAGCGAACAGGTATTCTGAAAAGAGGCTCAAAGCCGCAACAAGGAATCCAACGTGTCCGAAATCCCTGTACCTGAACAAGAAGTCCTCGCGCAGCTCCCCAACGTCCGCATCGCTGTGCTTGGCACAGGTAAAATGGGCGGCATTCTCCTTCAGGCTTTTCTGAAGCAGAACCTCTTTGCTCCCGACCATATTCATGCGACTGTTGGACACGCCGAGCGTGCGCTGGCGCTCTCCACGCAGTGGGGAGTCGATGTTTCGACCGACAACCTGGCCGCAGCACAGCAGGCCGACCTGATCCTGATTGGCGTCAAGCCCTTTCAGGTGCTTGACCTGGTGGCGCAGATTCGTCCCGCGCTAACTGAGAGCAAGACCATCGTCTCTTTTGCCACGTCGGTGAAGACCTCGGCGATCGAGGAGGCGGCAGGAATTGACATTGGCGTGATCCGCGCCATGCCCAATACGCCTTCTGCGCTGGGTGCGGGTATGGCCGGCCTGTGCCGGGGACGCTTTGTCACCAACACCCAGATGGAGTTGGCGCAGCGTATCTTCGAGACCATCGGCCGCACGGTGACGGTGGACGAGAAGCACATGGACGCGGTGACCGGCCTTTCCGCATGTGGACCAGCATTCATCTACATCATTCTGGAGTCGCTCGCCGAAGCCGGCGTCAAGGTCGGCTTGCCCCGCGACACAGCGACCCTGCTGGCCGCGCAGACCACCTTTGGCGCAGCCAAGATGGTTCTCGACACCGGCTACCATCCGGCGCTGCTCAAGGACGCCGTAACCACGCCCGCAGGCTGCACCATTGACGGCATTCTGGAGCTGGAAGAAGGCGGCTTGCGCGTAACCCTGATCAAGGCCGTGATGCGCGCCACGCAGCGGGCCAAAGAGCTGGCTGCCGGTTAAGAATTCAGTGGCCTGAAAATGCCTACGCCCGTCACCCAATCGCCGCTGCATAACCCGGAACTGGATCAGGTTCCAGAGGCGGCGTTGACCACAGGCCGGCCGCAATGGATGCCGTCATATATCCCTGAGTTGCAGGGACTGCGAGGCGTCGCGGTGCTGGCAGTGGTCGTATACCACTGCCATGCGCGGCTGGAAGGTACCTGGATCCACTATGCCTCGCTCTGGGGCTGGGTGGGCGTGAATCTCTTTTTCACTCTCTCAGGATTTCTGATTACTTCGATCCTGATCGAAGCGCGGGACAAGCCGCACTACTTTCGCAACTTCTATGCGCGGCGGGCGCTGCGAATCTGGCCGGTCTATTTTTTGCTATTGGCGGTCTGTTATTCGGTGCCGGAGTGGTTCCTGGGCGATACGCTCGCCAACCAGACCCATTGGAAGACATTGGTAGCGTACGCACTTTTTGTGCAGAATTTACGCCACACGGCCCTGCCTGGAACGCTGGGGCCAACCTGGTCGCTGGCCATCGAGGAGCAGTATTACTTCGTCTGGGCGCCGATCATGCGCTTTGCCAAGGGCAGGTATCTGGGCAGGTATTTGGGCTGGCTCCTGCCTGGGATTCTGGTGGCGATGCTCGCCGTTTCGCCGCTCATCCGCTTTCTGCATCCGCATTGGCTTACTGGAACCAATACGGCGATTCATTTGGATGGCATTGCGATCGGCAGCTTGCTGGCGCTCGGGCTCTACAGCCTGCCCTTGGCGCGGCGCACCTGGCTTTGGATAGGTGTAGCTGCTGCAATCGCCGGTCTTTGGGCCACGGCTACGATTGCCGGAGGCACGTCGTTTCTGGATTCCGCGCTGGCGCTCTGCTTTGCCGGAGTGGTTCTCATGGTGATTGCTGGAACCGGAGCGCGCAACCCCCTCGCGGTAGTGCTGAGGCGTGGGCCGCTGCCGTTTTACGGGCAGATCAGCTATGGGATGTACATGACGCACATCCTGGTCTTCGTCTACTTCGGCAATTTCGACGCCCGGCTCGACGACAAGTACCATCTCGGCATTGCAGGAAATCTGGCAATCGTTGGTTTGCGGCTGGTGGCGTCTACGCTTGTAGCCTCCGCGCTCTGGTACGGATTTGAATCGCAGATTCTGAAGCTCAAGCGGTATTTCAAGAACACCTGAGTCTCTTTTCGGGGAGTAGTCACGCACCCACCTACATCCGGGCTCGTGCCTTGCCTGAGGCACTTTTCCTTGGGCGAAAAGAGGCCATGCACTACCATCGGGGTATATGCGGCCAACGGTCATCCTGCTCTCCTTCAACTCTGAGAACACCCTGGGCGCGACCCTGGCCCGCGCTCGCCAGGTTTCGGAAGAAATCTTTGTCATCGATTCCTTCAGCTCCGATGGCACCGTCCAGCTCGCCGAATCCTGCGGGGCAAAGGTCGTCCAACGCGCGTTTGACAACTACGGAGCGCAGCGCAATTGGGGCATCGAGAATCTTCCCATCACCAGGCAATGGCAATTGCATCTCGACGCCGATGAGGTTATGGACGACGAGCTTGTCGCTTCGATTCTGGCGTTGCCGGACCAGCCTGAGCACGCCGGCTACTTTGTCCCACGTTACGTGAAGTTTCTGGGCCGCGTATTGCGCCACGGCGGCATGAGCCCCACTTGGCACCTGCGTCTTTTCCGTTCGGGTATCGGCCGTTGCGAGGACCGCAAGTACGACCAGCATTTTCTGCTTGCCGGATCTGGAACCACCGGCCAACTGCCCGGCGTGATGATCGACGACATCGCCATGAGCCTCTCCGAGTGGACCGCGCGCCACAACCGCTGGGCCGACGGTGAAGTCGCCGAATTGGATTCACATGAGGCAGCAGGCCGCCTGATTGCCGACGCCAAAGGCAATCCAGCCCAGCGCAAGCGCGCCTTGCGCCAGAAGTACAACAATCTTCCGCTCTTTGTCCGTCCCTTCGCGCTTTTCGGCTATCGCTTTTTCTTCAAGCTGGGCTTCCTTGACGGCACCGAGGGCTTCATTTTCTGGGTGCTCCAGACCTTCTGGTTCCGCTTCCTGATCGATGCCAAAATCTGGGAGAAACGCCACATTCGCTGAGAAGCGACGCCTTGCACGGTATGGACAGCTCCAATACCATGAAAGGGCCAGGGCCGTTCACATAACCAGCAATCCATCGCTTTCTATAACAATGAGGAGTTTCGATGCGCGTTCTTGTAACTGGCGGTAGTGGATATATCGGCTCCCATGCGGTTCGAGAACTGGTTGACTTCGGGCATGAAGTTATCATCTATGACAACTTAAGCACGGGCAATCGCAAGCTTTCCGAGGGCTTTGAACTGATTGAGGGCGACATTGACGATGGCGACAAACTGGCTCTTGTTCTGGATAGAGTAGAGGCTGTCATGCACTTTGCCGCTTCGGCCTACGTCGGCGAATCGGTAGTAAATCCACGCAAATACTTTCATAACAATGTTGAATCGGCACTGAAGCTCATGGATGCCGTGCTGGCCAGCAGAGTGAGGAAGTTCATCTTCTCATCCACATGCGCCATCTATGGCGTGCCTTCGGCGCTGCCGATCACGGAGGATTCGCCCAAGGAACCGATCAATCCCTATGGAGCTACAAAGTTGTTCTTCGAGCGGGTGCTGTCAGCCTATAGCGCCTCACACGCTCTGCGCTTTGTGGCTCTGCGCTACTTCAATGCCGCTGGAGCTCACACCAATGGACTCATCGGTGAGGTGCATGACCCGGAAACGCATCTCATCCCGCTCTTGCTCAAGGCTGTGCTCCAAACCGCGCCTCCGCTCAAGGTCTTCGGCAAAGAACTCGACACTCCCGATGGAACCTGCATCCGCGATTTCATCCACGTCTCGGATCTGGGCTCGGCACATGTACTCGCGCTTGAGTACCTGGCGAGCGGAGGCGCATCGATCAGCTTGAACTTGGGCACAGGCAAAGGCATTTCGATCAAGCAGTTGATGGATACCTTCCGTCGGCTTACGGGTCTTGAAGTTCCGCATGAGTTCGCCCCGCCCCGCGCTGGAGATCCACCCGCGCTCTACGCAAATCCAGCCAGGGCCAAAGAGGTTCTCGGCTGGGCGGCGCGACGCGACGTGGATGAAATTCTAGCTTCGGCTTGGCGCTGGCAGCAGAAACTGGAGGCAGTCAAATATCAACTATAAGCGGCAGCTCACGCTCCGATCAGACGAAGAGCAGCGACCGAGAATGCGGACAAAGCGCCCGGCAGGCTATGCTCTATCCCTGAGGGACATATATGGCCTCCGTGCCCATACTGGTGCTGAACAGCGGCTCTTCTTCGATCAAGTTTTCCATGTACGAGGCAGGCGAAGCAGAGCGCAGGAAGCTGCTTGAGGGTGAGGTCGAAGGCATCGGCCCTTCGGCCAGTCAAGCACCCAATCAATCTCATACTTCAGGCAAATTCTGGATCAAATCATGGCTGAAGAATGCAGACGGCTCGAAACTCGTGGACGAAACTCCCGTCGTAGCCGATACCGCGGCAGCTTTTGCGCTGATATCCGAGGCGTTGCAACGCCCACCGTTTCCGCATCCCGCGGCCATCGGTCATCGCATGGTCTGCGGCGGCCCTACGGTCACCGAAAATCAGCGCCTGACCCCAGAGCTCATCGATGAAATGGAACGCTATGTGGCGTTCGCGCCGTTGCATACGCCAGTCGCAATCTACATCATGCGCAAGGTGATGCGCGAATTTCCCGACGTGCCCAACTTCATCTGCCTGGATAGCTACTTCCATCGCAACCTGCCCGAAGTCACCCGTCATCTGCCCATCCCTAAGGAGTATTCCGCGATGGGCGTGCGTAGATTCGGCGCGCATGGATTGTCCTATGAATCCATCGTTGCTCATCTGCAGCCGCACATTCCCGCGAGATTGATTGTTGCCCATCTCGGCAACGGCGCTTCCATTTGCGCCATTCGCGACGGCGCGAGCATCGACACATCAATGGGACTTACACCCACCGGCGGCCTCATCTCCGGCTCACGCACCGGCGATATCGATCCAGGTGTTCTGATCTTTATCCTGCGCAAACTGGAAGAGAAAGCGGCAAACGCCCACGACGCCGTCGATCACCTGGAAGAAATCGTCAACAAGCAATCCGGCCTGCTTGGCCTGAGTGAGCTAACCAACGACATGCAAAAGCTGCGTGAAGCCATCGCCGCCGGAAACGCCTTCGCCAAGTTGGCCGCAGACGAGTTCGCCTACGTCTTGCGCAAGTACATCGGCAGCTACATTGCCGTGCTAGGCGGCCTGGACATGCTTGTCTTCACCGGCGGCATCGGCGAGAACGATCCAGATACCCGCACCGAAGCCTGCAAAGGGCTCGAAGCTCTGGGCATCGTCCTCGATCCCGGGCGAAACAACTCTCGCGGCGATGCGACAATCTCAGCGGACGATTCTCCGGTAACTGTCCGCGTGATTCCGCCAGCAGAAGACCTGATGATTGTGAACCACGTCTGCCGATTGCTGGATACGGACCAGAAGTAGGGAATGTTAACTCACGCGTGCGGCTTGTGCAGTGCCGCCCACGCAATCGCTATAACTGCCGACACTCGAATCTGCATAGCATCGCTACGCAAAGACGCCAGAATGATCGGGTCCATTCGCCGAGTTGGAGCTGTCCCAACCGCGCCATTTCGTTCGGCGCAGTCGGCAATCTCCATCAACACCCGAGCCTTGCTAAACAGAGCCCAGATACTTC